>Ga0307516_10004702_pt1 | contig 16699 bp, 18 predicted proteins | sample 19_EM_MG_FD_203310 | JGI IMG/M metagenome (GOLD analysis project Ga0307516, IMG submission 203310) | Populus trichocarpa ectomycorrhiza microbial communities from riparian zone in the Pacific Northwest, United States - 19_EM | ecosystem: Host-associated > Plants > Roots > Unclassified | place...
AGTTTCGTGGCCGCGGGCGTTGCGGTCGAGCTGTTCAGCGAAGTGCCGGTCGCCGGTTTGCCGGCGGGCGTGACGCGCCGCCATGCGCGCGAAATCCTCGATCGCGATGTCGCGGTCTATCGACACGAGTTCGATGGGCCAAGCCCGTCGCTTCATTCCAATCATTTCCGCTATGCGCTGCTCGAACAATGCGGCGGCTGGTGGATCGACACCGATGTGATGCTGATGGCGGCCGCATTGCCCGTCGCCGAAACTTTTGTCGCAAGGCAGTCGGATCACGAATTGAACGGATCGGCGATGCGCTTTCCGCCGGGGCATCCCCTGATCAAGGCGGCGCGCGAGCGAACCGCTGACGTGCTGGACAGCGCGCGCTGGGGAGATACCGGGCCGAAGCTACTGACCGCGTTGCAGCCGGAATACGCGCCGCATTTGCCGATCGCGCCGCGCGAGAGCACCTATGCGATCGCCGCCGATGAGTTCCAGAAATTCCTGCTGCCGGAGGCGCGCGAGGAAGTCGAGGCGCGTACGGCGAATTCCACTTTCGTGCATTTATGGAACGAGATGTGGCGCAAGGCGGGCGTGCCGAAGAATATCGCGCCGCCGAGGGGAAGCTGGCTCGACCGGATGTTTGAGCGCCATCAGATTCCGGTGGTGTGGTCTGATCGGCTCGAGGCCGGCCATGTCGAGCGATGGGCGGCGCTGCGCCGCGACCGGGATCACGCCGGCCACTACAACCTCGTGCACGACCGGGAACTGACGCGTTTGCGCGCTGAGCTGGAGGCGCGACCAGGGCCGCAGCCTTCAGGGTTAGACCGAATTATCGGCGGGCTGAAGCGGCGCTTTGGAAAAAAAGCCTGAACGATGATGCGCGACGTTCGACTCGTCGGGCAAATTACGGGCACAATGACACCATCGCGGAAGCTGGCCAGCGTTTCAGCGGACACTCACAAAACCGCCCCACAGCGCTGCGAGCCCGGCGGCTGTCAGAACGAGCAGCGGGTTGTCACAGAACGGGCTGCCGTATTGGCACATGGCAGCGCCAAACGAGCCGATCTCATGATGGCTTGCCGCATAGAACAAGCCTGACAGGATCGCGAGCGCGGTAGCGACGAAATACATAGCGGCCTCCTTGCGATCTGAGGGGGCGTTGCTTGCGTGTGCCAACGCCTAAAGCCTCCATTGGATGTCGCTGTGCCGAACAGATTTTTTACGCTTGACGCGTCGGGCAAATCAGGGGCACATCGCCGACATCGTAAGGCCCGCGCCGGGAAACCAGCAGCGGGCTTCTTGTTTGCGGCGGTGCAATCCGCAAAGACAGTTTCAAATGATCGAACCTGTTTCATTGCATTTTCCGCAACTCATTAACGAATATAGCATTTCGATTTAAAAAATGCGCGGTAGATTTTGTGGTCACACCCAAATCTGGCCGGAAATATCGATGTTCGTAGGCTCCACCTTGCTTCCGTCGTAAACTACGCCGATCGACATTTCTCTGCCTGTGATCTTTCCGATTCCTAGCGCTTGATCTGGGTGCCAAGTGCCTGCGGATGGCTTGACTTGCACCAAAAATGAATACGGCATACGCAAATTGATCGACAAGCTAAATACGGCGATCCGGCGGTGACGACACCAGCGTTGCGGGCTGCTGTTCTGGTACCCTGCTTCAACGGGGAAGCCGCCGTCGCGACGGCAGTTGCCAATTTTCGCAAAGCGCTACCGGCAGCGCGAACTTTTGTCTACGACGACAACTCGAACGACCGCACTGTGGAGCTTTGTGCCGTCGTGCGCCATGAGCGCCACCAGGGCACCCGTGTTATCGGACGGCTTCGAAATCGGAGCCTACCTGTATCTTCGCTCGATCAGCACCGCCCGTGGTCGGTCTTTCTTCTGGCCAGGCGTGACCGATTTCGATTGCTTGTTCCGCGGCATTGGCTTTTCTGGCAAAACACGGCTTCGCTTGGCTAGGTGGCGAATGAGTGATCTAGCCAATGCGCTGAAGCTAGCAAAGCTCTCCGGTCCGTACCGCGCGCGAGCACTCTCCGAAAATCTCATCAGCGATCCAGTTATGTCAGTCGTTCGAAGCAGCAGATAGTCGCGTACAGCGTTGTTTAGCTCTGTTAGTCTGATCGCGACAATCCATCCCGCAGGCATGTGAACCCGCCGTTTGATAGACCAACGCGGCGAATCATTCGTCTTGCCTGCGCGCCATCGGGCTAGACAAAATGAGATGTTCTCCGTATCGCTTACCAACAGGCAATCATTGGAATCATTGAAAGCAAAGCGTATATTGTTCCTTTTAAGAGCGTCAGCGAGTTGCACGGCGAGTGAGATAGTCAGGTCAGTCCAACGTTGCCGGGAATCGATGTAGTCGCAATTGCGTCTAGAAGTATAACCGATAAGCCTATAAGCCTCGCGCAGTGTGCCAAAATGATCCACATAGGATGCGGCGCTGGGAAGGCCCACCGTGTCATTTATGATCGCCGGACTGAGCCGTCCTTTCTTCAGAAGCGCTCGCCGCAGCCGCGCCAACATCTCTTCCTCTGATACTTGCACGCGTCGCTCCGCGATAATCTTCTTCGCCCGCAAGAAAACATCGCGCTCGACGATGGGTTGGATACACCCTTCGCTCCGAATCCAAAGATTCGGCGGATTGTTGACGGTGATATCTCTGAGTTTGCGTGATCGTCGATTAAAGACCAGGCTTCCGACGTAATTCTCGTTCCTGAGCAGACGACCTATCAACGCGCGATTCCAAGGCCTGCCCGTGTTGCAAGGAATTGCGGCTCGATTGAGTTCACGGGCAATCGCGCTTTCAGACTGCCGCTGCTCAAACTGCTGAAAAATCCAACGTATGACCGCCACCTCATCGGGTGTGCCAGGCCGCAGTCTGACGTGATCAGTCATCAGGTATTTTCGATCACCGTTTTTCAGGACCCCTTTCGACTGCAATCTCTCGTCTACCAGCTCTCGCTGTAGCCCGTAGCCGGCCAGACCACCTGGCTTGAAGCCAAGGCGGGCGAAGCGGCATTGTCCGGCGTGAACTTTGGCGGAAAGCTCTCGGCTATATTCCGCGGCCATCACCCTTTTTAGGTTCTTCACGATATTCGAGATGAGGCTACCATCGTTTTCAAATTGCTCCGCGCAATAGGCAACTTTGATTTTTGCTTGCCGGCAGATGAACTCATAGTGGGCACTCTCATCGATGTCTTGAAATCGTCCCCAACGGCTAACGTCGAACACCAGGATGTGGCCGAAATCGGCGCGGCCCGACTGAACATCGTCTAGCAGTTCGATTAAGCCGAGCCTGTTACGGAGTTTGAGCCCGCTTTCACCTCTATCCGCATAGGTACGGACAATTGTAAGGCCCTGGGCCTGCGCGTAGGCGGCAATGGCAACGGCCTGATTTTCAATTGAATACCGTTGATAGTCGGTTGACATGCGGACATACTGTGCTGCGCGCAAAATCCATTGGGAAGTTGGCAGGTGGGTTTTTCGGACTACGAGCGCGTTGGCTGTCATCTGTCTCGCTCCCAGGTGGCGCAAGATAATGCGGGGAGTACCGCTTATTGGATTGGTGGCCAAAGTGGCGGAATTGCCTTTGCCTAGCCTAACAAAATCTGGGCAATATTGAGCAAAATATTGGTTTCGCCTTCCAGCGCCTTCAATGTACAAGGCTTGGATGTTGGAGTGCGAGCAGCGATGACACGGGTTTCTTACCATCAGCTTCGTCGCAACCTGCGTCTTATATGGATGACGTGTGCGGCAACCACGCGCCTCTTTTTTGTAACTCGTTGGAGTGACCGCGGCGTCGTGATGATATCAAAGGATGACTACGAAGGACTCATGAAGGCTGTCCACCTCCTACGACTTGCCGAGCCACTCCGAATATGTCCGGATATGGGGAACCGGCAGCGGCTGGCCTGCGACGAAACCACCGCGATTAGACCCAAACCGGAAGTCCTCAGTCGTCCAGTATCGGCCTCAAACGCTTTTCTGGAAATTTTAATGTCATCTGTACCATAGTCTCACGAACGGAATTCGATTAGCCTCCAAAAAAAACAACGTTCCATCTCGTTAATATGCTCATGTCTGCGTGTGGTACTTTTGAGCCGACCCGAAGCCGCCGGTGCTCGGTCAAGCCGATACGAACGAAAGTGGCCTCAACTTCGACCTCGGCCTGTCGCAATTCTTGCCTATCCAACGTATGGCTGAATGCTGATGAGCCGGCAGATGAAGCTTTCGAGTCAGGTAGACACCTCAAAGTGAGCTTCGCGTAGCACGGGGAACCAAGACGCGAAAAGTTGGCGAAGCGGCGAAAACGCATAGTAGAAGCGATCAAGTTTTGACCGAACCGCGCAAAGAGGGCCTGATGCAGCTGTTGGAATCGGAACATGACGAAGTCATCGTGGGACCAAGCGACCGAAATTTCGGGTTCACGATGGCCGCGGTATTTGCCTTGGTCGGTGGTTTCGGGCTTTACAATGGTTCATCTCACGCACCGCTCTGGTTGTGCATCGCCGCAATTTTTGCGGGACTGACGTTATGGCGGCCGCAATCCTTGAATCTCGCCAACCGGGCATGGTTCAAGCTCGGCCTTCTGATGTACCGCGTTGTCAATCCGCTAATCATGGTCCTTCTTTTTTTCGGCACGATCGTGCCGATCGGATTGGTCATGCGCCTGTTCGGCAAAGACTTTCTCAGGCTTGGACGGGACCGATCATTGCCGACCTATTGGTTGCCACGCTCCGACCCCAGACCGCCGTCTGAATCCATGCGCCAGCAATTTTAGGACAGGACGAATGTCGTTCTTGCGTGAATTGTTTACCTTCATCCGGGTCCGCCGCAAATTCTGGCTGATCCCGATCTTTGCCTTCATGCTCCTGCTCGGGGGATTGCTGGTTCTGACAAAGGGTTCAGCACTAGCGCCTTTCGTCTACACCATGTTCTGAGCGAGCGTCGTGCGCATCCTCGGCATCTCGGCATTCTACCACGATAGCGCAGCAGCGTTGGTGGTCGACGGCAGGATCGTCGCTGCGGCGCAGGAAGAACGGTTCACGCGCCGGAAACACGACCCGAATTTTCCGTCCTCCGCGGTTCGCTATTGTCTTGCAGCGGCGAACATCAACGCGGCCGAACTCGACCACGTCGTGTTCTACGAAAAGCCATTCCTCAAATTCGAGCGCTTGCTAGAGACCTATCTCGCCCTCGCGCCACGGGGTTTTCAGTCGTTCCGCAAGGCCATCCCGGTATGGCTGAAGGAGAAGCTGTTTCAAAAAAGTGTGCTGCGCGACCATCTGCGGCGGATCGACGAAGCCGTCGACTGGGAAGCGAAGCTCTTGTTCGCCGATCATCACCAAAGCCACGCTGCCTCGGCTTTCTTTGCTTCGCCGTTCACTGAGTCGGCGATCCTGACGCTGGATGGTGTGGGAGAGTGGACGACGACGTCGTCCGGATACGGTCGGGACAACACACTCGATCTCACGCGTGAGATCAATTTCCCGCACTCCATCGGGCTGCTCTATTCGGCCTTCACCTATTACACCGGCTTCAAGGTCAATTCCGGCGAGTACAAACTGATGGGCCTGGCGCCCTATGGCGTGCCGAAATATGCGCAGGCGATCCTCGATCATCTCGTTGATCTGAAGGACGACGGGAGCTTCCGACTTGATCTCGGCTATTTCGACTATTGTACCGGACTGACCATGACCAACGCCCGGTTTGACGCGCTGTTCGGCGGCAAGCCGCGCGATCCGACGGAGCTGCTGGAGCAGCGCCACATGGACCTCGCGGCTTCGGTGCAGCAGGTAACGGAAGAGATTGTGCTGCGGCTGACCCGCAGCCTCGCGCGCGAGGGACGGTCGGAGAACCTCTGTCTGGCGGGCGGCGTGGCGCTAAACTGCGTCGCGAACGGCAAAATCCTGCGCGAACGAAATTTTGAGAACGTATGGGTACAGCCGGCGGCGGGCGACGCCGGTGGCGCGGTCGGCGCAGCGCTGGCGGCCTACTACCAATTTGCCGGCAAGCCACGTCTGGCCCCCCAGGGCGATGCCATGGAGGGAGGTTATCTCGGACCGTCTTTCACTCAAGCCGAGATCGAGCAGCAGCTGACGCAGGCGGGCGGGGTGTTTTCGACGCTCGCCGACGACGCGCTCTTACAATGCACTGTCAGGGCGCTGGTAGCGGAGAAGGCGGTCGGCTGGTTTCAGGGACGGATGGAATTCGGCCCGCGTGCGCTGGGGGCACGCTCGATTCTGGGTGATCCCCGCTCACCGAGCACGCAGAGTTCGCTCAATCTGCGGGTCAAATTTCGCGAAAGCTTTCGCCCGTTCGCACCGGCGGTGCTGCGGGAGGATGTGGCCGACTGGTTCGATTTCGACCGCGACAGTCCCTACATGCAGATCGTGGCTAACGTACTGCAGAAACACCGCCGACCCACTCGTCCCGGCGATGAAAAGCTGTTCGGCATCGAACGGCTCAATGTTCCACGGTCGGATATTCCGGCCGTGACCCATGTAGATTATTCGGCGCGAATACAAACTGTCCACGCTGACACCAATCCGCGATTTCACGCACTATTGGCGGCCTTCAAGGCCGAGACTGGTTGTCCCGTGCTGGTGAACACGAGCTTCAACGTCCGCGGCGAACCCATCGTTTGCACGCCGGAAGATGCCTTTCGTTGTTTCATGGGCAGCAATATCGAGGTGCTGGTTGTTGGCAATTGCTTCCTGAACAAGGAAGACCAGAGGCCGCAGCTCAAGCTCGACTACAAGAACATGTTCGAACCCGACTGATCGTACCGCAAGGGCATGCGACGGCATGAATATCCATCGCGCTCGAAGGGCGTTGAACTGGCGCTGGACGCCGTGTAAGCGGCTGGCGACGAGGCCGTCAATATCCTCGCAGTGCATTCTTCAACGCAACCGTCAAGCCATTTTCGCCGAGGCAGTGGCTCAGAAAGTCATCGCGCCCACTCACAGACCTCATTCGAGACCGAGAAGGGGGATCGAAAGGATATTCCTTGGGCTTGGCCAAATACGTTGTATTGGCGCAAGCTGATTTGGATAGTTTGATGTCGTTCTATGTTTCGGACTTTTTTTGCCCGGTGGCCTTCCGCCGCGGTCATGCAGCCGCTCGGTGTGGATCGAGAATCCCCAGATCAGCCATGATGGGAGAATGACGACTAGAGCAATGATGAAGAGGGGTGCCGCAAGGCCGGCCGCTGTCATCAGGATCACACCGGCAAACAGCCGGGCGATGCAAAAGATCAGCATCGACTTCCAGTATTTGGCCCGGTTGATCCGGCCAGCGGCACCAAACATGAATTCGAATGGCTGTTCCATGGTTTCCGACGCGCGAAGGAGCCGACTGGCCCGGCACGAAATTATGTCGTAGTGGGGCGGATCAGGGTTCAAGAGGCCACGGACCACTCGGCGGGCCCGTCTGCATGGGGGCCCTGCCGAGCCGCCTCTTTTTGCCTCCACCCTAGCCGAGGTGCTGCCCACCATGCTTTGACGTGCGCGGGCTGATATCATGTACCGCCGACGCCTGTACCGCCGGCGCCTTGATCATTGCTGATCAGGGGCTAGACTGGTGAAGCTCGGCTGGATCGAGGTTGCAACGACGGATCGGGCAAGGAAGCGCCTATGGTAGGGGACGGCCGCAGGTCAGATGCAAATTCGCCCGCGGGGCCGGGCACGGACATTTATGCCGCCATGGTCGCGCGCGCCAGGGCGCTGATTCCGAAGCTGCGCGAACGCGCCTCCAAAACCGAAGAGCTGCGGCGGCTGCCGCCGGAAACCGAGCGCGACCTGCACGATGCCGGTCTGTTCCGAATCGTGCAGCCCAAACGCGTCGGCGGCTCCGAACTCGACTATGTCGCACTGGTGGATTGTGCCGATGCACTGGGGCAGGCTGATGCTTCCGTAGCGTGGAATTTTGCCAACCTTGCAAGCCATCACTGGATGCTCGGCATGTTTGACCGACATGCGCAACAGGCGGTCTGGGACAAGGATGCCAACGCGCTGATCGCCTCATCCTTTATCTTTCCGGCCGGTCGGGCCAGAAAGGTTGATGGTGGGTATCTGCTGAACGGTCACTGGCCGTTTTCTTCGGGCGTCGAATCCTGCGATTGGAATATGCTGGCCAGCGTGGTTTCATCCGACGATGAGGCCGACGGCATCGAATATCGGATATTCCTACTCAACAGGAGTGATTACAAAATCAACGATACCTGGAACGCAAGCGGCTTATGCGGAACCGGGTCGAACGATGTCAGGGTCGCAGATGCCTTTGTTGCCGAAAAGATGACAGTCGCTGTGAGCGATCTAACCGGCGGGCCAACGCCGGGGAGTGCAGCCAATCCAAATGCGCTCTACGCGCTACCGGTGTTCTCGCTATTTCCATACGTGCTTTCAGGTGTCGGTCTGGGTAATGCGCAGTCCTGTTTGGATGATTATGTTGAATTCGCGCGTCACCGAGCTTCAACTTATAATCGCGCCAAAGTCAGCGACATGCAGACGACACAGATCAAGATCGCGGAGGCGTCGGCCAAAATCGATGCGGCGCGCTTGATCATGCGCACGAATTGCCTCGACGCGATGGCAGATGCCCGGCGCGGCCTGATTCCCGATATTGCGGCAAAGACGAAGCTGCGGCGCGATGGCGCGTTTTCGGTGAACCTCTGCACCGATGCGGTAACGCTGCTGTTTGCAGCGAGCGGTGCGCGCAGCCTGTTTACGTCGGGTGCGTTGCAGCGGCAATTTCGCGATGCACATGCAGTTAATTCCCACCTCGCATTCAACTTCGATGCGGCAGGAACCAACTATGGACGCGTAGCGCTTGGCCTGCCGTCCGAAAACCTGACGCTTTGAGGCCCGGCGGATGTCTGACGCTCCCAAACATCCGGCGGATCCGGCCAACGAACTCGCCAGCGACAACTCGGCCATCGATCCTCGAGACTTTCGCAGCGCGCTGAGCACGTTCGCCACGGGTGTCACCATCGTCACGGCGATGGCGGCGGACGGAAAGCCCTATGGTGTGACCTGCAACTCCTTTGCCTCAGTCTCACTGAATCCGCCGCTGGTCTTGTGGAGCCTCGGCATGTTCTCGCAGGGGTTGACCATTTTCCAGAACGCGAGCCATTTCACGGTCAATGTTCTCGGTGCCTCCCAGGAGGCGCTGGCGTCGCAATTTGCCAAATCCTCCGGCGACAAGTTTGCCGGCGTGAGCTGGGCGCCGGGGCTTGGCAACGCGCCGGTACTTGCCGAAAGCGTCGCCAATTTCCAGTGCCGCGCTGCCAATCGCTATTACGGCGGCGACCACATCATCTTCCTCGGGGCCGTCGAGGCCTATACGTATAACCGGCAGGAGCCGCTGTTGTTTGCGCGCGGCGGTTTCGGCCGATTTCTTGCCGGCGACGGCAACGAATCCTGATGGGCAGGAAAGAACAGCCCAGGCGTGCTGGTGCCAAGCGGAGGCGGCTTTCGCCGGACGAGCGCCGCCGGGAGTTCGTGGCGAAAGCAACCGAGTTCTTTTCGGAAGAGGGATTTGGCGGCGGCACGCGTGCACTGGCGCGACGACTGGGTGAAACGCAGTCGCTGCTCTATCGCTACTTTCCAAGCAAGGACGATCTGATCAAGGAGGTCTACCGCACAGTCTATCTCGATTCGCTCGAAACCGGCTGGGAGAAGCTGTTGACCGAACGCTCGTGGCCACCCCGCGACCGTCTGCTGGAATTCTATCGCGCCGGCGCGCTCTGGTGGTGGCGGGTTGAACTCACCGATTATATAGCGAGCATTTCCGCGCGATACCAATCACCGATCTCGCTTGCGGTCATCAGGGCCACGTCGTCGTGGCCGATAACGTAGTCGAGTAGCGCTTCCAGATATTTGATGCGGTGTGGCACGCCCGTAATGTACGGGTGAACCGAGATTGCCATGATCCGCGCGTTTGATGCGCCTTCGAGATATAGCCGATCGAACTGATCCGTACAGCGCTTCAGGAATTGCTCGGAAGGCACACCGGTATCTTGCGGTCGGTCAGCGCCTTGAATTGCCGCCAGAAGCCGGCGCGCATCCCGTATTCATGCCACGACTAGTTCCGCATGTTCGGCAATAGCGGGCGGCCCATCGGTGGACTCAGCACCGTGCGCGGCATTGCGTTCTCGATCCGCCATTCCTCGACGTTGAGAATAACCCACACCACGAGCTTCTTGCCGTCGGGGAGTGACAGTGCTGGCCGATCGATTTGAGCCTGATAGGCGATGCGATCGCTGAGAGCCACGGCAATTTCCCTTGATGGACTGACCTATCCGGCCGCCTTGGGGCGCCCAGATATACCTGCGTTGACCAACGGCATGACCCTTTCGGCCATCAGAATCATCGACTGACGCCCAAGGTCGCGATCCTTCCAATCCTTTCCGGCGTAGAGCAGCGTGCCGAACGGTGTGGTTTCTTCCTGAAAAGCCAGCAGCTGATCTGCCACGCTGTCTGGGGTCCCATGAATGATTAGCTTGTCGCAAATCGACTCGAGCGTTACCTCATCGTCGGGTTGGTCGCGGCGGGTCTTGAACAGCTCGATGCGGCCGCCGCGTTTCAGCTTTGTGAACAGTGAGCGATAGTAATAGACATACGGGCTGTCCGGATTGGTGGCATAGGCCTTCGCGGTTGCAGCGTCCTTGGCAACGAACACGCTCTTTGCGACCCGCCAGTTAGCGGCATCTGCGGCGCGACCGGCGCGTTCGCAACCTTCGACGTATTTCGGCCAGTGGCTCTTTACCCAGGCTGGCATCAGGAAGTTCGCCGAAATTGGATCCCAGCCGCGTGCGGCTGCTTCCGTCACGCCTTTCGAAAACGGTGCCACCGCGGTCACCACGATAGGTGGATGCGGCCTTTGCAATGGACGGGCGATGAAGCCTTGGCCGATATCCTCAATGAGCGTCTTCTGCACCGATATGTTCCAATATTTGCCCTGAAGATTGTACGGCGGCTCGCTCGCCCAGATATCGAGAACCTGATTGATCGCTTCCAGAAACATCGCGTTGCGATCTGTATCGAGATTGCCGAAAACTTCGGCGTCTGACAGCAGCCCACCGGGGCTGATGCCGAAGATCAGGCGACCATCGAGCATGTGATCGAGCATGGCGATCGCGGCAGCAAGCGCCGCCGGATGGGTGTTCGGCATGTTGATTGTGCCGGTACCCAATTTGATCTGCTTGGTGGCCGCGGCGAGCCAGGCGATGAAGGCGATACTGGACGTGATGTTTTCGGCCTTGTCAGTGACGTGCTCACCGACATAGGCCTCGCTGAAGCCGAGTTCGTCGGCCAGCAGGAAGGCTTCGCGATCTTCCTTGAGGGATAACCGCCAATCCTTGTCGACGGGATGGATCGGCATCGTAAAGAACCCGAGCTTCATGGTCTGCTGCTCCCCAAGGGCAGGCTTTTTGTCCGGCAGGAATCGTGCGTCGTTCGCAGCATGATAACAAGTCCAAAAATCGAAGGCGCCGAAATAATCACTCGATAAACAAACTTGACCTTTGAAAATTGACGCGTCTAATCCAAGGAAAATGTGGATATCCGGCTGGGGAGATCGCCTTGAAATGAAAGCCTCGGCTTTCACTTACGTCCGCGCAACCAGTGTCGCGAATGCGCTGGAACCGCTGGCCGCGCATGGCGACAAGGCCAAGGTATTGTCGGGCGGCCAACGCCTGATGCCGGCGATGAATCTGCGGAATGCTCATGGCGGCGCAGGATCTGCTGAAACAATCCTCGATGCCGGATCGTGAACAGATTCGCGAGCACCCTTCCGGCAATTGTTGCCGCTGCACCAGCTATCAGGCGATTGTCGACGCGGTCGAGAGCACCGCGCGGGCTCGGGCGGGGCGCGGACAATGACATCGGCCCCATTTGAGCCCCAGGCGCTTTCGGTGCTCGACAAGCCGAATTCCTATATTGGCAAGACGGTGCCGCGGCCGAATCTCGACCGGCTGATGCAAGGGAGTGGGCTCTACGTTAGCGACATCGAACTGCCACGTATGGGGCATGTGGTGTTCCTGCGTTCGCTGCATGCGCATGCAAAAATCGTCAGCATCGACGCGTCGGAAGCCAGGCGAATGTCGGGCGTGATCGCCGTCATCATCGGCCAGGAGCTTGCGTCCGTCGTCACGTCGTGGGTTGGTGTCCTCTCTCATTTGAAAGGCCTCAAATCCGCGCCGCAGAGCGCGATTGCGATCGACCGCGTGTACTGGCAGGGCGAAGCGGTCGCGGCGATCGTCGCGACTAGCCGGGCTGCTGCCGAGGACGCTGCCGAACATATCTCGGTCGTGTATCAAGAACTCGATGCGGTGACAGACATGGGCACGGCGCTCGATCCGACAACACCTGTGATTTATCCCTCGCTCGGGGACAACCTTGCTTTCGAACTCAGTCACGACGCTGGCGCCGTCGACGAGGCCTTTGCAGGTTCCGACCAGGTGGTGGAGGCGGAGTTCATCTTTGGGCGGCACACCGGTGTGACGCTGGAGCCGCGCGCAGTGGTGGCCGACTGGAACGTCGCCGAGGCGATGGAGATGTTTGCTTCGGCGGCGGGCATTTCGCTGACCCACGTGCCCTATAAGGGGGCAACGCAGGCTGCAACCGACGTTGCCGCCGGCCAGATTCCGGTTGGATTCCAGGGCCTCGGCACGGTCGCTGCGTTGGTGCGTGGCGGTCAACTCATGCTGTCGGCGTGACCACCGAGAAGCGATTGGCGCAATTCCCTGATGTGCCGACCATTTCGGAATCCGGCTTGCCCGGTTTCTTCTTCAACTCATGGTTGGCGATCCTTGCACCCGCCGGCACGCCCAAAAGCATCGTCGCCCGGTTGAATGCGGAGGTGCTGAAGGCGGTTGGCGACCCCGAAATCCGCCGCAAGCTGGAGGAGCTGGGTTTCGCGGTTCGGGCAGCTCGGCAGAGGAGCTGCGTGCCATGACGCGCGATCAGCTGGCCAAATATGCGCGTGCAATCAAGGAAATGGGGATCGCCAACGAATGATCTGACGGGAGGCAATGCGATCGGCACCTTCGTCCGAGCTATTGTGCAATCAATAGCAGAGGTCACATCGGCGGCCGCGCTTGTTGTCTCCACGGCATTCGGCTATTTTCACGTGGCGGGATTGGGATAATGCGCAACAGTCGGCTGCGCGGGTAGATCGGCCACGCTCTCGGATGTTCCAAGGTTATCGAAGCATTAACGCCGGGTACGGTTTTTATGCTTCGGTCGCCAAATCGACGCAGTATAGTGCTTTCCAGTTGAAAAGGTTCCCGGCGTTGACTACGGAATAGCTGCATCCCGAACAGTTGCTGGAGTTGGACTGGCGTGCCTCAACAAAGGACCGGTGAAGCACAGGGATTCTCGAGCAGTAAATTGTCGGTGCTGCGCAAGCATCCATATTTTGCCGATCTCGAGCCCGAAGCGTTCGATCAGCTGTGCCGCTACGCCAAGCATTCCACGCTGAAGCGGGGTGCGTCCATCTTCGCCAAAGGCGATCCGGGCATCAGCCTGTTTGCGGTGATCTCGGGCACGGTGAAAATCAGCATTTCATCGCCCGATGGCCGCAACGCGATCCTGAACCTGATCGGGGCCGGCGAGATCTTCGGCGAAATAGCGCTGCTTGATGGTTCGGCGCGCTCGGCCGACGCTATCGCGAACACTTCTTGCGAACTCTTCACGATCGACCGCCGCGAATTTATTCCCTTTGTGCGCAGCCAGCCGGCGCTCGCGATGAAGTTTATCGAGCTGCTGTGCACGCGGTTGCGTTGGACCAGCGATCAGGTCGAGCAAATCATCCTTCAGAACCTGCCGGGTAGATTGGCCAGCGCGCTGCTTCGCTTGACCGAGAAGCACAAGCTTGGGCCGCAGGGCCGAACCATTGCGATTACACAGCAGGAAATCAGCGAGATGGTCGGCATGACGCGGGAGAGCATCAACAAGCAGTTGCGAGCCTGGGCGGCACGCGGCTGGGTGCGGCTCGAGCATGGCGCTATCGTCGTGCTGAAAGCCGAGCCGCTGCAAACTCTGGCCGAGGCCGGATCGGGCGACGAAGGCGAATAACGGCTGTCAGCGCGCATAGTCGGCAGGACCAGGGCACATCTCACAATGCAGTGAACGCTGGCAAGGTGTGAAGCAATTCACACGGACCGTGGGTGTGCCGCGGTAAGCCATCATCCGCGGAGCACATTCGCAAACTGGAGGCGTCCATGCAGAGCCCGGTCGAGAATCAGCCGCGAGACAGCAAAAGCGCTTATCGGAACTGGGACATCAAGCTGTTCGCGTTGCCCGTTCTTTTCGTGGTGGCGCTGATCGGTTTCACCGTCAGTCATCCAAGCGCATCCAAATGGATATCGGACGCAGCTCAGGCCGAATTCGTCGGCACCGACCTTGTGCCGGATATTGCTCCGCCGACACGCGTGGCCCAGCCGACCAATGAGATCCGGACCGTCAAAGCCTATTGATTGGCAGATAGGGGATCGGCGCCGCGTTCGATCGTGAGTTCGACGTCAATCGCGACGCCTATCTATCTGGCGCGGCGTTCTCACATGTCGAAGACGGCCACGGCACGGATCGGGGAAGCGGTTCCGCCGCGCCACTTCATCGGCAGCCCAATGAAGGTGAACTGGCTCTTGCCGAGTAGCGCTTCCAGACTGCAGAGGCTCTCGATGTGAGTGATGTCGAGGTCGAGACAGGCTTTGTGAACGAGCGCGTTCACCGCACCTTCGGTGCCGGGTCGCATCGAACCGATGCTGAAATTCACGACGCCCTGCCTCGCCGGCCATTCGGTCGCGGCGACATTTACCCCGGAGTTGTCGGTCGCATATTCCTTGCGTGGGAACGTTCGTGCGTGGTGACCGGTACAGAGCAGAACGGTGCCGTCCTTGGGCACCGGTACACCGGCTTTCTTCACCGCCGCCCCGAGATCGGAGGGCGTGATTTCGGCGCGCGGCGCGACATGACGCAGGTCGACGCAGATCCCGGGTACAATGCATTTCTCCAGCGGATACTGGTCGATCGATATGCCGCTCTTGCCGAAATGCCGGGGGCGCGTCGATATGGGTGCCGGCGTGGTCAACCATCGAAATGAACATCGACGCAAGTCCGTGCACGTTGCCGGACTCCGCAAGGGACTCTTCATGAGTCCTCCAGACGCCGTGCATGACGGGTGGATGGCCCGGATAGCTCGGGGCGCGGTGATAGAGTTCTCGACTGAGATCGACGATCTTCACGATGGGCCTTTTTTGGAGGACACGGGTGTCATTGCAAGCGACGCATTGCAAGCGACGCGGATCAATCCGGACATATCCGAATTGCTCCACTATCTTGCTTCCTCCAAAGGCGAACGTCCAGGCCGATATCGGTCGCCGCTCCGCCGCAAAATGCGGCGCCTGTCCTAGAATCCGAACATCCGTGGCAGCGCCAGCGAAAGCCAGGGCACGTAGGTCACGATCATCAGCACCGTGAACATCACGTAATAGAACGGCCAGATCCCGCGCATCACCTCATCGACCGAAACCTTGCCGATGGCACAACCGACGAATAGCGTGGTACCCACCGGCGGCGTCAGCAAGCCGATGCCGAGATTGAGCAGCATGACGATGCCGAAATGCACCGGGTCTATGCCGAAGCTCTTCACCACCGGCAGCAGGATCGGCGTGCAGATCAGCAACAGCGGCGCAAGGTCGAGGGCGGTCCCCAGAACCAGCAGCATGATGTTCAGCCACATCAGCAACATGTACTTGTTGCTCGAGATGGCGACGAAAAAGTCCGTCATTTTGGCTGGCATCTGCATCAGTGCAGCGATGTAGCCGAAGCATGAAGCGGTCGCCACCAGCGTCAGCACCATCGCGACCGTTTGCAGCGTCCGGTAGGCCAGTAATGGGAGCTCGGACCATTTGTAGTCCCGGTAGATGAACATGGTGACGAAGAACGCCCAGACGCAGGCAACCGCGCCGGCCTCGATCGGCGTAAATACGCCGGTAAGGATACCGCCCAAAACGATGAACAGCGTCACGATTCCCCATACAGCTTCACCGAGCATTCCGATGGCCTGGCGGATCGGTACAGGCTCTCCCTTCGGATGCTTGTCGCGATAGGCATAGAACAGGCAAAGCAGCATTAGCGAGAAGCCGAGCATAAGCCCCGGGATCACGCCCGCCAGGAACAGGCTGGTAATCGACACAACGCCGCCGGTCGCCAGCGAATAAATCACGGAATTGTGGCTCGGCGGAATGATGATTGCCTGTAGCGAGGCGCTGATGGTCACATTGGTCGCGAACACCCGCGGGTAGCCCTTCGCAGCCATTTGCGGGATCATCACTGAACCGATCGCGGACGTATCGGCGACTGACGATCCCGAGATGCCGCTCATGATGGTGGTGGCGAGGATGTTGACCTGCGAAAGCCCGCCTCGGATCCGCGTGAAGCCGACGACCACGGCCGCAAAATCGACCAGCCGCTTGGCCATGCCGCCCTCGGCCATTATGGCGCCTGCCAGCACGAAGAACGGGATGGTCAGCATCGAGACCTTCCCGACGCCGCTGGCGAATTGCTGCATGACGGCGCCGACCGGAAGGTCGATCCAGAGCGCGCCGACCAGCGACGACAGCGCCAGCGCATAGGCGATCGGCATGCCGATCGCGAAGAAGAAACACATGCTGAGAAGCAGAACG
>Ga0307516_10004703_pt1 | contig 16697 bp, 10 predicted proteins | sample 19_EM_MG_FD_203310 | JGI IMG/M metagenome (GOLD analysis project Ga0307516, IMG submission 203310) | Populus trichocarpa ectomycorrhiza microbial communities from riparian zone in the Pacific Northwest, United States - 19_EM | ecosystem: Host-associated > Plants > Roots > Unclassified | place...
CTTCCTCCCAATGGTGTGCTGAATGAAAGACTCGTACCGTGTGGTCCGACGTACGGTATTTCCTAATCTGCTATCTGGAACTGGTAGCGGAATGGTCAATGCTACGAATTTGTCCAAGTAGGTTTCGCTATTTGTGTAGGAGCCGTAGGTATGTCTGATCGATTCATACAGTGACGCCTTGTTCCAGAAGAGAACAAAGACGACTTTCTCTGCCGTGAACAAGTGCTTGATGCGTTCCAAGACTTCGAGTGCGAAAGTCGGTCTGCATCGATCAAGCTCATCGATGAGGACAACGAATGGCTTATCTCGCTTTCCTGTCACGCTGCTCAAGGTCTCAATGAAGTGAGTCTGGGCCTTCTCCGTACTTGAGTAGCTCTCGAAAAGTCGATCGACGGACTTGTCTGAGAATGCGTCAACCGACTCCTCAAGCGTCTCCTTCTTCAAGTTGACCTTGTCGAGTAGGTCCTTCACATCAAGGCCGAAGTAGTCCAGCGCTGCATCGAGCACCCACTTGATCGCGATTGGTGCGGCCACCTTCAGTACAGGCGTCGCCGCCTTGACCAGCACCATCCTGGTCTCCTGTTGTGGAGCAAGAGCCTTGATCATTGCAGCTGCTATCACTGCAAACGGATCGGCGTGGTGGTCGTATCGGAACGCGTCAATGAGTGTGGCCGCTGACGGGTCATCAATCGTCAGTTGTCGAAGCAATTCCTGAGCGACCCAAGTCTTGCCACTTCCCCAATGCGCGTCAACTGCGAGGACTCGTGGCGCTGGCAGGTCGTCCAAGGGTACTGAGGACAGGTCCGCGATGTGATGCTGAAGGCTTTGAAGGAAGTCAGTGCGGTTGAGGTAGTCGACAGCTGCCGTCTGCACATGTTTGTGATTCATAGAAATCCCCGGTTGTTATGTCTAGGGATTCTGTTGCTGCTTCAGCGCCGCATGTACTGCTAGATGTTGCTGTGCACGTGCATTGGTTCGGCGCCGAGAAATGGCGGGCTCATGGCGCATCAAAACGGCAGCGCGGCAGTGTGGCGGGCCTTCGCATCGGCCGCCGCTTTTACTGCCTCGGCGAATCGCTTCTCGGGTTCAGGCAGAAGTAGCGTCCTCTCCAGCTGAGTGTCGATGTCCTCACGGCATGCGACCAGGATCCCCAGCTTCTCTGCAGCGTCGATTCCAGCCTGCGTTGCGTTGCGTCGCAAGTTGGTGCAGAGCATCGGGACCACTTGCAGGAAAGAGCTGCCGCTTGTGTCGAGCCTTTCCCGAACGACTTGGACGCGACTTGACAACTGCGCGATCTTGTCTGCTTTGATGACGCCAGCTGTGCACTCGACGACCAGTACGTGACCTTCAGGGGTCGTTGCAATGAGGTCGACGGCCTCCTGTGTGTTCTTGCTGCTCCCTAGAACCATTACGCGAAAGCCCATCAGCGAAAGAATCCAGGAGATGGCGAATTCAAACTCGCGAGCATTTGTGCCCCTGCTACCGGGCAAGTCACAGTTCTCATTCAACTTCAGCATGTCGGGGTCGAACACCTCGTATACGGCCCTCAATGGGTTCTGCAGGCAAGCTGGGTCGATCACCCATCCATGGTGGTACGCGACACCCCCGAAGCTGGCCATGCAATGAATCACCGCACCCATCGGAATTTGAACGTTGCCGGTTCCGATTTCGTAGTCTTCCCCGTCAACCGGAATCCAGTGCATCTTGTCCCCACCGATGCGACCTCGGTCCACGACCAAACCCTTGAGCATTACGCGATAGCCGAGTGCGCACTGCGCTCGATCGAGGCCCTTGTAGAGGCGCACTCCAGGCCTGGCGTCGGTGCCTTCGACGATTGCCGCGAGATCAACTTCCACGACGGTCGGAGCGACAACGTCAAACTCGGTGGCGTCGCCCGGAACAGCGCCGAGGCGAAGCGTCCCCATGAGTTCGGCCAAGCCGTCAAATGGAGTCTCTGCAGCCTTCAGTTCCCAATCGAGGGTGGGCTGTTTGACCAAGTCCCACTTTGGGCCACCGGTAATGCTGAGTAACTCGAGGCGACGTTCTCGGCTCAACCCGTCTTCATGAAAAGGCGTGCGGTAAGCCGAGTAACTCCCGTCATTCTTCGGCGCGAACATGATCGCTTGCGACGGGGTAGGCAGTTGACCGTCGAGAACTTCGTCGATGAGCTTCTGTGCGGTGATTCCCAGTTCCGCCAGAGCGAACCGGCCAGCAATGACTGTTGCGCAGTCGAATTGAAGAGGGACTCTGTCATCCCTGCTCGACGCGAGAAACATGCGAGCTTTGACCAGTACCGGCCGGCCACCCTTGTCGCGCACGGCCAAGTACGAGATGAATGCCGTGGTCTGATGGATCGCGTTGCTGGGTGCAACCGACGCCATGAAATCTTCGACGTGCTGGCGATCTGGGGCCGCGATGGTCGGCATGTTTACTCCTGTCAACGCACGCATCGTCACCACTGACCGGAGTTGCTGCAACCCCTATTCGATGGGGCAATGATCATCACGCTGGTCGATCCAGCTCATGAGTCAGCTCGCTGAGGTGCTGCTTGGAGCAACCGGCTACAGCCGCGCGAGGTGACGGCTGATGTGGTGAAACGGCTTGTCTACGATCGCACGCCGCTTCGCGTGGGGTGCGCGCAGCTAGTCACGCAATTGCTGCAGGGCTGCAGATCTCGAGTTCTTTGTGTTCAAGCGGGGCGACCTCACAGCAATGCAGGGTGACACCGACCTGTGGTGTCTCGTCTCCCAAGTTCCGGCCGCCTATGCAGGGGGCCAGGATCGGGCGATCCATCTGCCGTCCCGGCGCGTGCTGCCGGTTGATTGGTCCCGCCGACAGGAATCGAACCTGTATTTGCCGCTTAGGAGGCGGCCGTTCTATCCATTGAACTACGGCGAGTGGGGCGCGGGGGCCTCAGGGGGAGGGCGCATTCTACAAACGCGGCGCGGCAAGGCGCTGCGGGGGCGCTATCGGGCGACTTCGCGGTTGACCCACTCGATGCCGGCGGCCTGGGCTGCGGCCACGGCTTGCTCTTTCGTCGGGAACGAGTCGAGGTCGAGAAAGCGCTGTGAGCGCGTGCGCTCGCCGCCCAGGTAGGTGATGGCCACGCGGGCTTGGTAGAGGCCGTCTTCGCGCAGCAGGGGCGAGCAGCTCAGCAGATAGTCTTTGTACAGGTGGCGGTGTGCGTCCATGGCAGCACGTGACAACGAAGTGCGGCCGCAAGGTTACGAGGCTTTTGCCCGGCGCCAAACGTGTGTTGGACGCCTGCGGGGCCTCTTGCGACTTTCTTCACGACACTGCCCTGGGGCTGCCGGGCAGCCTGAGGGAGTCAGGCTTTCGGCACGTGGGCGGGCAGTTCGGAGCGCTTCGGCGGGTTGGCACCGCGGCGCGAGCAGGTGATGGCCGCGGCAAGAGCCGAGAACTGCAGTGCCTCGCGCAACTGCGCGGCCGACAAGGCGCCGAGTGTGGCGATCGACAGCAGGCCGTGCTCGGCCAGCCAGGTGACCAGCGCCGACTGGAAGCTGTCGCCGGCGCCCACGGTGTCGACCACATTCACGCGCTCGGCCGGCACCTGCACCGAGGCCGAGCCGCTCCAGGCCTGTGCGCCGTCGCCGCCGAGCGTGACGACGAGCAGCTTCACGCCGCTGGCGAGCACGTCGTCGGCGAACTTCTGCACGCCCACGCCGGGCAGCAGCAGCTGGAGGTCTTCGAGGCTGATCTTCAGCAGGTGGGTGCGCGGCAGCATCCAGGTGAGCATGGCGCGCCAGCGCTCGAGGTCGGGCTCGACGTTGAGGCGGATGTTCGGGTCGAAGCTGATCGGTGTGCGCAGGTGCTCGCGCTCGACCAGTGCACGCAGCGTGGAAGCGACGGGCTCGACGACCGTGGTGTACGAGCCGACGTGGATGCCGCTTACCGTGGCGGGCAACAGCGCGAGCGCATCGAGCCCAAGCTGGCGGTCGGCGGCGCCGTGGCCGTAGAACGAATAGGCGGGTACGCCTTGCGCGTCGGTGCCGATGAGGCTGAGCGTGGTGGGTGCATCGGTGCGCGCGGTGGTGGCGGTGTTCACGCCTTCATCGCGCAGGCCCTGCATCAGCCGCTCGCCGAGAAAGTCGCGCGAGACGGCGCCGAAGAAGCCAACCGGCTGCGACAGCCGCGCCAGGCCCACGGCGGCGTTGAAGGGCGAGCCGCCCACGCGTGCATCGAGTGCCGTGCCGGTGGCGGTGTTGCCCTCGGCAAACACGTCCATCAAGGCTTCTCCGCAGACCACGAACATGCATCTCTCCGTTGATTCAATACTGGTGGCACGAGGCCGGGTTGAGGGCGCGGCGGCACCGCGGCGCCTGCGCGCGCTGGATGGTAGCCGGGCGGCGTATCCGGCTCGTTGGCCGTATCGGCACGCAGGTGCCGAGGTCGATGCCCAAGTCCATGGAAGTCGAGGTCACGCGTGCCGGAAGCGATGGTCCGACTGGCGGCGGAACTCGCTCGGCGTCATGCCCTTGATCTCGAGGAAGCGGCGGTTGAAGTTGGCCACGTTGTTGAAGCCCACTTCGTAGCAGACGTGCGTGACCAGACGGTCGGTTTCCATCAGCAGGTGGCAGGCGCGGTTCACGCGCACGCGGTTGACGAAGTCGGTGAAGGTGTTGCCGGTGGCGCGGCGGAAGAAGCGCGAGAAGCGGCTCTCGCTCATGCCCAGCTCGGCCGCGGCCTGGCTGGCGGTGAGCGTTGCGCCGCCGTCACCGGCGATGCGGTCGACGATGGCGTTGATCTGCTCGAGCTCAGTGTCGTTGTCGTCACGCTGCATCTGCACGTTGGAGAGCAGGCGGTAGTCGGTGCTGCGTGCCAGGTCGGCCAAGAAGTCGCAGAAGGCGGCGAAGCGGCGCATGCCGCGCGCGTTCTTCACCGTGAGCCAGTGCGCATGCGCCTGCTCCGACATGCCGAAGAACTCGATGCCGTGGCGCGCCCGCTCCAGCAGCGGCAGCACCTCGGCCAGCTCGGGGATCATCTCGGCCGCATGGGCGATGGGCTCGTGGCTGAACTGGATGGCGAGGTCGCGCTCGGGCACGCCGCCTTCGGGCAGGTCGATCGAGACCCAGTTGTGCGGCAGGCGCGGGCCGCACAGCACCAGGTGCCCAGGGTGGAAGGGGCCGATCCAGTCGCCGACGAAGGCCTTGCCCGAGGTGGCGGTGATGAGGTGCAGCTCGTATTCGTCGTGAAAGTGCCAGCGCGCCAGCGGCGTGGGAAAGCCGTGCGCCAGGCAGCGCACGAGGCCCACGTCTTCGGTGGCTTCGTAGCCCAGCGAGGCCGGGCGGCCGTGGTTGTGCTCCAGCTCGGGCTGGCGCTGGCGGGGCAGGCTGCGGTCGCGGGGAGTGGGCATGGCGGGCCTCGAATGCATCAGCTCATGACATTACCGCCATCCACGTTCAATGTCTGTGCGGTGATGTACGAGGCCTCGTTGCTGGCCAGGAAAACGGCGGCCCCGGCCACGTCGGCCGGCGCGCCCATGTAGCCCAGCGGTACGGCCTTGCCGACGGCAATCTTTTTCTCGCCGGGCTGCAGGTTTTCGTAGCGGGCGAAGAGGGCGTCGACGCCTTGCCACATCGGCGTGTCGATCACGCCGGGCGAGATGGCGTTGACGCGGATCTGGTGCGGCGCCATGGCCAGTGCTGCACTCTGCGTGTAGCTGATCACCGCGGCCTTGCTGGCGCAGTAGTGCGACACCAGCGCCTCGCCGCGGCGCCCGGCTTGCGATGCAAGGTTGACCACACAGCCGCGCTTGCCGGCGGCCACCAGGCGCGCCAGCACCGCCTGCATCACGAAGAACATGCCCTTCACGTTGACGTCGAAGAGGCGGTCGTACATGCGCTCGTCGGATTCGAGCAGCGGCGCCATGTCGAAAATGGCGGCGTTGTTGAACAGCACGTCGACGGTGCCGAAGCGTTGCGCGGCCTTGTCGACCAGCGGGCCGATCGAAGCCACCTGCGTCACGTCGGCGCTCGCATAGGCCAGCGTGTCGGGGTTCGCCGCCATCAGCGCCGACAGGCCGGCGCTCGGCGTGGCGGCAATGTCGACCGCCGTGCAGCGCGCGCCCTCGGCGAGAAAGGCTTCGGTCACCGCGAGGCCGATGCCCCCGTTGGCGCCGGTGAGCAGGGCATGGCGGCCTGCGAGTCGTGATGATGTCATGGGGTCACTCCGTGATGAAAGCTTGCACACGGCGGTCCGCTGCGCGAATGGCGGCTTCGAGCGTGGCGTTGCCGGCGAGCGGGCCCCACAGCAGCGGGTCGCGGCAGAAGGCGCCGAGCGGGTCGGCTGCGGCGAAGAAGGTGTGTGCGACGGCCGGGTCCATCACGCCGTCCTGGTAGGTGTAGCTCAGCTCGCCCCGGTGCCAGCGGCCCAGGAAGGCGAAGAACAGCGCGGGCAGCATCGCGGTGGCGTCCATCGGTGCGCCACGGGCGATGCACTCGCGCAGCGTTGGCACGATGAAGCCGGGGATCTTGGAGAAGCCGTCCATCGCGACACGCTGGTTGGTGTCGCGGACGTTAGGGTTGCCGAAGCGCTCGAGCACCACGTCGCGGTATTTGGCGAGGTCGATGGGGCTCGGGTGCTCGGGTGTGTCGAGGCAGGGGATCACGTCGTTCGTCACGTAGTCGTGCGCCATCTGACGAATCACCGGCGAGGCTATGTCTTCGTGAATGAAGCTCAGGCCCTTCAGCGTGCCGGCCCAGGCCACGCAGCTGTGGGTGGCGTTGAGGATGCGGATCTTGGCTTCTTCGTGCGCATGCACCGAGGCCACCATCTCGACGCCGACGCGCTCCCAGGCCGGGCGGCCCGCGATGAAGTCGTCTTCGATCACCCACTGGATGAAGCTTTCGCCCATGACAGGGGCGCGGTCGTCCCAGCCGGTGGCGGCGCGCACGCGTTCGGCGACGTCGGGTAACGGGCGGGGCGTGATGCGGTCGACCATGTCGCAGGGCGAGGTGGTGGCGGCCTGGGCCCACTCGCGCAGCGAGGTCTCGCCGCGCAAGGCCAGGAACTCGAGCAGCCCGGCGCGAAAGCGCGTGCCGTTGCTGCGCAGGTTGTCGCAGTTGAGCAGCGTGACCGGCGTGCCGGTGCGCTTGACGCGCTCGCGCAGGATGGCGGCGATGGCGCCGTAGATGGTGGTCGTGGCACCGGCCAGGTCGGCGCGCAAATCGGCGTGGCTCGGGTCGAGCTTGTTCTGGTCGTCGAGGTAGTAGCCGGCCTCGGTGACGGTGAACGAGATGATGCGCGTGGCGGCATCGGCGCCCACGTGGATCAGCCGCGCGAGCGACGGGTCGAAGGGGATCACCTCGCGGATCGACTTGATGCGCTCGTAGCGCCGCTCACCCGCGGGCGACACGGTCTCCAACGTGTACTCGCCGTTTTGTGCGGCCAGCGCGGCCATGGTGTCGGCCATGTCGTTGCGGATGTTGCCGCCAACGATCGACCAACTGGTGTCGCCTTTCTCGCGCAGCTCGTGCAGGTAGACGGCCTGGTGGGCGCGGTGAAACGAGCCGAGCCCGATGTGCAGGATGGTGTTCATGAAAGCGTTCTAGCGCGCCGCGACTTTGTGGCCCTGGCGGTCGAAGAGATGGAAGGAAGCGGGTGCGATGTCAAGCCCGACGGAGTCGCCCGGTGCAAGCGAGGTGCGCTCGGCCTGGCGCGAAACGATCTGCACGCCGTTGCCGTTGTGGCCTACGCTGGTGTAGATGAGCGTGTCGGCACCGAGCGATTCGATGAGCTCCACGCGCGCGGGCAGCTTGCCGCCGCCCGCAGGCCGAACCATCACGTTCTCGGGCCTCACGCCGATGAAGCCATCGGGCGCATGCGAGGCGCCCACCACCTCGCGCAGTTCGGGCAGCTTGGCCGTGTCGACCACGTTCATCTGTGGCGTGCCGATGAACTGCGCGACGAACTGGTTGGCCGGCTTGTCGTAGAGCTCGAGCGGTGAGCCGACCTGCTCGATGGCGCCGTCGCGCAGCACGACCACGCGGTCGGCCAGCGTCATCGCCTCGACCTGGTCGTGCGTAACGTAGATGGTAGTGGCGCCGAGGTCACGGTGCAGCTTGGCGATCTCGATGCGCGTCTGCCCGCGCAATGCGGCGTCGAGGTTGGACAGCGGCTCGTCGAACAGAAACACCTTGGGCGCGCGCACGATGGCGCGGCCGATGGCAACGCGCTGGCGCTGGCCACCCGACAGCTCCTTCGGCGTGCGGTCGAGGTACTTGGTGAGGTTGAGAATCTCGGCGGCGTGGCCGACCTTCTGCTTGATCACCGCCTTGTCGACATTGGCCAGGCGCAGCGCGAACGACATGTTGTCGAACACGCTCATGTGCGGGTAGAGCGCGTAGCTCTGGAACACCATGGCGAGATCGCGCTTGGACGAAGGCAGGTGCGTGATGTCGCGCCCGTCGAGCTGCACGCTGCCGCCGTCGATGTCGGTGAGGCCGGCAATCATGCGCAGCAGCGTCGACTTGCCGCAGCCCGAAGGCCCGACGAAGACGATGAACTCGCCCTTGTTGATGGTCAGGTCGATGCCCTTGATGGCACGCACCTCGCCGAAGACTTTCTCGACGCCCTTGAGTTGGAGGAATGACATGTTCAGGTCCTTTTCTCTGTTCGTCGATTACTTCACTGCGCCGAAGGTGAGGCCTTGCACGAGCTGCTTCTGGCTGAACCAGCCGACGACGACGATGGGTGCGATGGCCATCAACGACGCTGCCGACAACTTGGCCCAGAAGAGGCCTTCGGGGCTGGAGTACGAAGCGATCAGCGTGGCCAGCGTGCCGGCTTTCGCCGAGCTGAGGTTGAGTGCCCAGAAGGCTTCGTTCCAGCTCAGCACCAGGCACAGGAGGCCGGTGGAGGCGAGCGTGCCCATGGCGAGCGGGCGGATCACGTGGAGGAACTCGCCCCACACGTTGGCGCCGTCCATGCGCGCTGCTTCGAGAATGTCGGACGGGATGTCCTTGAAGCCCGAGTACAGCATCCACACCATGATCGGCAGGTTGGACAGCGTGAACACGATGATCAGCGCGGGCAGCGAGTCGAGCATGCCGGCGGTCTGCGCCATCACGTAGATCGGCACCAGCGCGCCGACGGCCGGCATCATCTTGGTGGAGAGCATCCACATCAGGATGTCGCGCGTGGCCGGGCTGCGGAAGAAGGCCATCGAGTACGCAGCCGGTGCGGCGATCGCGAGGCCGAGGATCGTGGAGACGAAGCTCGTGATGACCGAGTTCTTCGCGAACAGCAGGTAGTCGCTGCGCAGGTTGACTTCTGCAAAGCTCGCCAGCGTTGGCGTGAAGAACAGCTGCGGCGGCACCGAGATGGCCTGCTGCTCGGTCTTGAAGGCGGTGAGCACCAGCCAGATCAGCGGGAAGACGATCAGCAGCGTGATGATCCAGGCTGCGAGCGTGCGGATGACGAGTGAGATGTGCTTCATGGTCATCAATCCAGGGGTCAGTCGAGGTTTTTACCGATCATGCGGATCAGGAATGCCGCGGCGATGTTGGCCAACACCACCGCGAAGAGTGCGCCGGCCGAGGCCACGCCCACGTCGAAGTTCATCAGCGCCTGCTTGAAGATCAGGAAGGCGACGTTGGTGCTGTCGTTGCCCGGCCCGCCACCGGTGGTGGTGAAGATCTCGGCGAACACGCTCAGCAGGAAGATGAGTTCGATCATCACGACCACCGCGATCGGCCGCGCCAGGTGTGGCAGCGTGAGGAACCAGAACTTCTGGAAGGCGTTGGCGCCGTCCATGCCCGCGGCTTCCATCTGGTCGCGGTCGAGCGACTGCAGCGAGGTGATGAAGATCAGGCAGGCGAAGGGCAGCCACTGCCACGACACCATCAGGATGATCGAGAACAGCGGGTGGTCGGTGAGCCAGTCGACCGGCGTGGTGCCGAAGAAGATCGCCACCTGCGCGAGCACGCCGTATACCGGGTTCATCATCATGTGCTTCCACAGCAGCGCGTTGGCCGTGGGCATCACGAAGAAGGGCGAGATCAACAGCACGCGCACGATGCCGCGGCCAGGGAAGGGGTCGTTGACCAGCAGCGCGAGCGCGGTGCCCAGCACCACGGTGATGACGATCACCGAGCCGAGCAGGACGATCGTGTTCCACACCGACGCGCCGAAGTCGGGATCGGTGAAGAAGTATTCGAAGTTCTCGAGGCCGGCGAAGGTTTTCTCGCCGGGCTGCATCAGGTTGTAGTGCACCGCCGAGAAGTACAGCGTCATCAGCAGCGGCACGATCATCCAGAGGAAGAGCGTGACCACCGCGGGCGCCATCAGGGCGCGGGGGAGGAGTCTTTTCATGGTGTTCGCCGGTGAGGGGACCGCTTCCTTTCGTCACCCGCGCAGACGGGGTCCAGGGAGAAGCGATCGTGGATTCCCGCCTGCGCGGGAATGACGGCAAGTTGCCCGAGGGCTCTCTCAGGAGCCCTCGAAGCCTTTACTTGTAGTACCCACCTTTTTTCATTTCGCGCTCGGCCGCCGTCTGGCTCGTCTTCAGGGCTTGGTCCACCGTCGACCGGCCTGATAGCGCCGAGCTCATCTGCTGACCCACCGCGATGCCGATCGCCTGGAACTCGGGGATCGCGGCGAACTGCACGCCGACGTACGGGCTCTTCGGCAAGGTGCTGTCGTTCGGGTTGGCGGTGTCGATCGCCTTCTTCTCGGCCTCGGCGAACTTGGCGGCCTTCAGGAACTCAGGGTTCGCGTAGGTCGACTTGCGCGTGCCGGTCGGCACGGCGGCCCAGCCCTTTTCCTTGGCGACAAGGTTGATGTACTCCTTCGACGTCGCCCAGGTGATGAACTTCTGCGCCGCGGGAGCGTTCTTGGTGCCGGCGGGGATGCCGAGCGCCCAGGCCCAGAGCCAGTTCGCGCCCTTCTCGGTTGCGCTGTACGGCCCCTGCGCGAATGCGACCTTGTCGGCCACCTTGCTCTGTTTCGGGTCGGTGATGAACGAGGCGGCAATCGTCGCGTCGATCCACATGCCGCACTTGCCTTCGTTGTAGAGCGCGAGGATCTCGTTGAAGCTGTTCGCGCTCGACCCGGGCGGCCCGTACTTCTTCAGCAGGTCGACGTACATCGTGATTGCGTCTTTCCACGGCTTGGTCTCGAGCTGCGGCTTCCAGCCCATGTCGAACCACTGGCCGCCAAAGCTGTTGACCATGGTCGTGATGAACGCCATGTTGTCGCCCCAGCCCGGCTTGCCGCGCAGGCAGATGCCATAGACACCGGCCTTCGGGTCGTGGATCTTCGCGGCGGCATCGCGCACCTGCTCCCAGGTCGGGCGCTCGGGGAAGGTGACGCCGGCCTTGTCGGTCAGGTCCTTGCGGTACATCAGCATCGAGCTCTCGCCGTAGAACGGCACCGCGTAGAGCTTGCCCTCGACCGACAGGCCGTTGCGCATGGCGGGCAGCAGGTCGTCGACGTCGTAGGCGGCTTCGGGCTTGATCTCCTGCAGCCAACCCTTCTTGCCCCAGATCGGCGTCTCGTACATGCCGATGGTCATCACGTCGAACTGGCCGCCCTTGGTGGCGATGTCCGTCGTCACGCGCTGGCGCAGCACGCCTTCTTCGAGCGTGACCCACTTCAGCTTGATGTCGGGGTTGGCCTGTTCGAAGAACTTGCCGAGCTTCTGCATCTCGATCATGTGACCGTTGTTCACGGTCGCGATGACGAGGTCGGTCGCCGATGCCGCCGTACCCGCGAGGGCGAGGATGCATGCGATGGCAAGGCTTGCCTTCATCTTCATTGGGTGTCTCCTGTCGATTTAGGTTTGGTGTTCTGCAGGTGCGCAGACAGGGGCAAAGATAGGGCTCCGGCCCAACCTCGCTTGATACTTTGTGCGCACGGACATGTACGTCTTTGCATCGATTACTTGGGATTTGCCCTAGTCGGTCGGGATTGCGTATTGGTTTTGGGTGTTTGAGCCCTTGTTCTTTTCCCGCTTCGCGTGGGTAGTTCTTCTGCCTGCCGGCGGGTGCGCCGGGTGTTCGCCCCGGCGGGCGAGTCACTTTGGTGTTCGCGTAACTTCGCTGCGCGAAGTGAGCGAACCCCCGCTGCGCGAACATTTGTCGCGTCAAATGAAAGTAACCAAAGCAAAGACGCTCTCCACTTTGCTGTACCGCTTCGGTGGCTTCCTTCCGCGACTTGTCGCCTGCGGACAGAACCGGATCACGGCACACCTGTTCGAGGTACCCCACCGCTCGACTCGCTGCGCATCGTCTCGATGACGCTTCGGGCTGCTACGCGCCCTGGCGCCGAGGCGAAGCGAGGCGTGGACGGGGATGTTTGCGCAGCAAACGACCGCATTGCTCTTGGGCCCCGTGGGTGGCGTCGAGGAGCGCAGGGGTTTGGGGCCGCGCGCGATAGCGCGCATCAACAACTGACTTCGCGACGTTTGTCTGAGCGCAGCGGCCGCAGGCCGCGAAGCGAGTTTGGCGCGGGCCCCAAAGACCGAGCACCGCAGAGCAGTCGGCCACAGGCCGACCGCCACCGTCGGGTCGCCTTTTCTTTGGTGACTTTCTTTTGGCGAAGCAAAAGAAAGTTACTGCCCTGTCGGGGGCACATCCCGACACAGCCTCACGCAGTGAGAAAAGGACTCATGCGAATGCAGGCACGAGCCCTCGACAAATCAACCTAAGCGAGCAGCAGAACTCACTCCCACCGCCAGGTCCCAATCAGATCGATCGAACGATCGATACCCGACTGCATCCGCATCACAAACCTTTGCGCAATGCGATACGTCACCTGGAAGCTCCCCGTACTGGTATTGAGGTTCTGCTCGTACGCGATGTACACCCGCTTGGATAGCTGCTTGCCAACCGACACCACGGTCTCCTTGGTTTCGCCGACTTCGTTCTGCCGCAGCCCCACGTCGTCGATGCCAAACGCCTTGGTGATCGCGCCAGGCCCGCCGTCTCCCTCGCCCGCCAGCAAGGCGAATGCGGCGCGCTGCACCAGCGCGGTGTCGGAGCGGCCGAGGCCGTCGCTTGCGCGGCCGAGCAGCAGCCACGAGAGCTTCTCGTTGTTGGTCATGTCGGGTTCGGAGAACAGGCGCACGCGCAGGTTCTGCAGCGGGCCAGTGACCTGCACGCCGACGCGCACGTCAAGGTTGGGGCGGGTGGCTTCGATGTCGAGCCGCATGTCGCTGGGCGCGCCGTTGAAGGTGATGACGCCGCGGCTGATCTCGAGCTTCTGGCCGTAGTTGGCGAAGGTGCCGTCGACCGCGTTGACCGTGCCGTTGAGGGCCCACTTGCCGTTGGGGTGGCTCACGCGCAGCTCGCCGGTCAACCGTGTGTCGATGCCGAGGCCGCGCATTCGCAGGTTGTTGCCGAGCTTGACGAGCAGGTCGATCGTCAGCTTGTTGGCGCCTGCGGAGTTGGGCAGGGGCGGGGGCTCGCCGCTGTCGTTGGGGCGGCCGGTGACGACCACGTCGTCGCTCAGGCTCGGGGAGCTGAGCCGCGTGAAGTCGATCAGGCCTTCGTCGGCGGTGAAGCTGCCCTCGGCCTTGATGACATCGCCGTCGATCGCGACCTGGCCTTCGCCGCTGGCGACGACGCGCAAGTCGACGCGGCCGAGCAGCTGGAACTTGTCGGCGACGAGCTTCAGGCGGCTGTGCCAGGTGTCGTCGAGGTTGGCGTCACCTTCGAGCCGGACCGTGCCGGAGCCGCCGTGCGCGATGAACTTGTTGATCTTGGCGGTGTTGCCACGCAACGAGATGTCGACCTCGCCATCGGTGAGGTTCACGCCTTCGACGGTGTTGCGCACGCCGATGCCGCTGCCGCGCACTTCACCGGTGTATTCGGGGTGGTTGAACTTGCCGCCGAGGCTGGCGCTGACATTGAGCTTGCCGTCGAGCCGCCAGCCGGCGGGCACCCACGCACCCCAGGTGCCGAGGTTGGCTACCTGCGCTTCGAGCACGCCTTGCACCGGCGCGTCGGCCGAAGGCCAGGCTTGCTGCGGCGAGGTGTGCACGACCATCGCGCCCCCCAGCACGCCGAGCTGCTGGCCCGCCAGGCCGGCGGTGAAGTTCCACACGCCGTCTTCGGCATTGAGGCCGACGCGCAGGTCGCTCAAGCCCAGCGCCCGGGTGCCGCTTTCTTCGGTCACGGTCAGGTCGCCGCGGGTGCGCTCGAGCACGATGTCGGCGCTGAACTTGTCGGTCTGGCGCACCACCACCTTGCCGGCGATCTGCAGGTCGCCGCCCCAGCCGAAGTTGGGCTGGATGCGGCGCATCAGCGGCGCCACGTCGAGCGGCTCGAGCTCGGCCTGCATGTCGAGCTGCTGTGTCTGCACGCCCTGGCCGGACTGCCAGTCGATGCGGTTCCAGCGCAGGCCGGCACCGACGATGTCGGCGCGGCCGGCGCTGACGATGGCGCGAGTCGCCGGGCCGCCGGTCACCTCGACGGCCACGTTCTTCGTCAGCAGCATCGGCGCTGCGCCAGGCTGGGTGGTGCGTAGTTCGAGCTGCTGCAGCACGCCCTTCCAGGCCCAAGGCGTTTCGGGTTCCTTGGCGTTGGCGCTTCTGCCGGCGAGCACGCCGCCGCTCAGGCTGCCGTGGGCACTTGCAGCCAGCAGCGTGCGAGCCGGCGGCGGCGCGGCGGCTGCGGTCGCCGTAGCAGCGGCTGCCACTGCCGAGGCGGACCCGGTCGCAGGGACCGGCGTGGCCGGTGCGACCTGCACGCGGCCCTGCACACTGTCGACCCAGACCGGTGGCGCGGCCTTCAACTCGGTGCGCAGGCTGAAGTCGTGCGAGGCCGCGCTGCCCTTGAGCGACAGCACGGTGTTGCCGATCTGTTTGTTGGACCAGGCGGCCTGGCCGATGTCGAGTTGCACGTCGAGCGGGGCGTCGGCGGTGCTGCCGAACTGCCAATGCGCTTCGCCCTGGCCCACGGCCCAGCTGCCTGCACGCACGCTGGCCAGGCTGGCCTGTCCTTTCGACGTGAGTTCGGGCCAGCGGCCATTGGCTTCGACATCGGCGTTCAGCGTGCCGCTCAGGCCCTGGACCAGTGCTGCGGCCTCACCAGGTGGCACCACCAGCCGCAGCAGCGGCACCAGGCGGGCGAGTGCCGGTGCACGGGCCTCGGCGGACCAATGGTCCTTGCTGCCGACGGCGTCGGGCGTGAGCTGCCCATCGAGCTTGATGTGGTTGCCGCCGACGTCGAGTTCGAGGTTCGTGCTCAACGGGTCGGCCACGTTGGCGTGGCGTAGGCCCACGTTGCCGGCCAGTGGCACATCGGCCACCACGCTGTTGTCGACCTTGACCGTGGCCTCGCCGCGCAGTCCGGCGAGGCGGTCGACCAGCGTGCGCTTGTCGGCCTCGTTGGCGAGGCGGATGGTGTCGGGCACGTTGAGCGCCAGATCGCCGTTCAGGTTGATGCGGTGGTTGCCGTCTTGCCAGCCGCTGCCGGGGCCGGTTGGCAACCAAACACGCGGGTCGAAGTCGACCAATGCGGCCTTGGCCTTCATCTGCCAAGCGCTTGCCTGGCGGTCGGCGGTGCCGGTGACGGTGGCGCGGGCGCCACCGGCCGAAGCGCGCAGCTCGCGCAGCTCGACGCGCTCTTCGGTGCCGACGGCGTCGAGCTTCAGCTGCACCGCGCGCGATGGCGAAACGAGATGGCCGTTCAGGTCGGCCAGCGCAGTGAAGGTGGGCAGCACCGAGTCGCCGCTGGCGGTCTTGGGATGTGTCTTGCCCGACACCTTGATCGGGCCGCTGAGAACCATGGCCGCGAGGTGCGAGTCGAGTGCGCCGGGTTGCAGCTTGGTCAGGTCGGCCTGCACGTCGAAATCGCCGGCGTTCCAGCGTGCGCTGCCTTGCAGCGTGCCGGCGGGCGTGCGGCCGTCGGAAAGCTCGGCTTCGAATTGGGTCAGCTCGATGCTGTCGAAGCGGTCGGTGCTGGCGCGGGCATCGAGCTTCAGCGTGGCGACCGGCAACTGCTGTGCATCCCAGCGGCCTGGTTTCGCGTTAGTCAGGTCGGCATGCGCGCTGAGTTCCCGCGGCTTGGCCTTGTCGGGCGCGGCGATTCGCACTGTGCCGCTCAATGAGGTGAGCGGCGCTTTCTCGAGCAGGGCCGACAGGTCCAGGCCTTGCGTGGTCGCGTCGAGCTGCGGCAGCAGCCAGGGCTCGATGGGGGCGACCTGCGCCGTCGCGTCGAGCGACTGGCCTTGCGCACGCAGCTTGGCCTGGGTGTTGAAGCGGGCCAGCGGGCCTTCGGCCTTCAGCTCGGCCTGCCAGTCGGCGCGCAAGGTCTTGGCCCACGTTGGCAAGGAAGCACTAGCCGGGCTGCCGCCCGCACCGGCAGATTGCACCGCGCGCAGATCGACGTCGAGCGCCAGCGGTGCGTCGGCGCCGATGCGCACGTGGCCGGCAAGCTGCATCGGCTCGAGTTCGAGGCCGAGGTCGTCGATGCGGTGCTGGCGGCCATGGTCGGCGCCGAACTGCAGCTTGGCGTGTACCTTGCGCAGCGGGCGGCCTTCGAGCCCGGGCAGCCAGGCTTCGGCAACGCGGAAGTCGTCGACCTGCAGTTCCATCGGCAGGCGCAGCTTCGTGGGCAGCGTCGGTGGCTTGCCGCTGGAAGTCTGGCTCGGGGTGACGGTGACGGTCACGCGATCAGCCGTCAGGGAATCGACATGCACGCGGCCCCAGGTGTTGGCCTCGCGGGTGTACGACA
>Ga0307516_10004704_pt1 | contig 16691 bp, 13 predicted proteins | sample 19_EM_MG_FD_203310 | JGI IMG/M metagenome (GOLD analysis project Ga0307516, IMG submission 203310) | Populus trichocarpa ectomycorrhiza microbial communities from riparian zone in the Pacific Northwest, United States - 19_EM | ecosystem: Host-associated > Plants > Roots > Unclassified | place...
TGTCCCGCGGCGCGCTTTGGTTCTGGACGTGTGCGTGGTGCTGGCCGTGCAGGTGCCGGCCAGCGCGCTGGTGCTCGCGTCACCCGCGCGCAGCCTGATCGAAGTGTGGCTGGTCGTTGCCCTGAGCTACGTGGCGCTCGCGCTAGCGCTACTCACCAGCTACAGGCGCGGGCAGTTCTTACGCACGGCGCTGGCCTAGAGGGGCTGCCGCAGCGCGGCCTGGCTTGCAGAAACTTTTGTGGCGGCGCTCGGTGCAGCTGGGACGCTCGTGAGCGCGGGCGCTAGCGTGCAGCGGGGTCGCGGGCGGGGCGGGCGCGGCGCGGGGCGCGCGAGGCGCGGCGTGGGCGTGGGCGTGGGCGTGGGCGTGGGCGTGGGCGTGGGCGTGGGCGTGGGCGTGGGCGTGGGCGTGGGTTTTTAGTCTTGCCTGGCTTTTTTAGGTTGCCTGAGCGGGCGGGCCGCGTCCAGGCCGCAGCGGCCGCTGCGCGGCCGTGACCGCTCGCTGGCGCTCGCGGTCAGCCTGGACTCGGCCCGCCCGCTCACGCGTGACGGGGGGGCAGGCGTGCTCGGTTGCGCGCCGGAAAGGCACAATATGTTGCGTATCTATTCCGTCGTTCTCGAGGTCGTGGAGCAGCTTCAGCCCGCGCTTAGGCGCATCGAGGTCAAGGACCGAGACCTGGCTCGGCAGCTGAGGCGCTGCAGCTCATCCATCGCTCTCAACTTGGCTGAAGGCATGTACAGCGGTGGCCGCAACCGGCAGGCGCGCTACCACAGCGCGCTCGGCTCTGCGCGCGAGACGCTTGGCTGCTTGGAGGTCGCTGTGGTCTCAAGCCACGTCAATCAAGATGGCGCCCTGCATGATCGGCTCGACCGCATCGTCGGTACGCTCGTCAAGCTTGTCGCCAAGTAACTCGTTGCCCTCGCTGTCGTGCCGCCTCGCGACGCGCGTGCGGGGCGGCACGACGCAGCATGACTTCGTATACAAAGTCATGCTGCGAGACCGAGACGCCGCTCGCCCACTTCAATCGGCCCGTTTCGGCCCGGCGCCGGCACAGAAGCTTCTGCAGGCGAGCAGCGGATGGGCAGCCTACTTAACGGGCGCCTTGAGCGCGTGCGCCGAGGGTCGCGGAAATGCCGCTGCCGGGCTGCTCCGCCACGTGCACGTCCATCTGCGGCAGGGCGATCACGACACCGGCGCGTTTGAACGCCACCCAGATCGTTTCGCGCAGGTCGGAGGCGGCGATGCGATAGTTGAACGGATCGTGCATCCACGCCGACGTCTCGTAAATCACCGCCGAGTCACCGAAGTTGAGCAGCAGCACGCGCGGCGGATACGCCACGTCGCGCCAGGTCACGGAGGCCGTGGCTTTTTCGAGCACCTCTCGCACTACTTTCAAGTCGGAGTTGTACGACACGCCGACCACGACCTTCACACGATACAAGTTGTCTTCGAGCGTGAAGTTCTTCACGTTCGACTGCACCAGCGTGGAATTGGGGACGATGATGTCTTCGTCGTCGAGCGTGCGCACGATGGTCGCGCGAATGCTCATCTTCATGACCTTGACGATCTGCGTGCCAATCTCGAGCACGTCTCCGGGCTTGATGGTGCGCTCGATCAGCAAAATCACGCCGGACACGAAGTTTTGCGCGATGTTCTGCATCGCGAAGCCGAAGCCGACCGCGAATACCGCGCCGGCCGCAAACACCGCGCCGAGCTTGATGCCCGCCAGGTGTAGGGCCAGCGTGACACCCAGCAAGATGAAGCCGTAGTGAATCAGCCGATCGGCGACGCCCAGGTCGCCGCCCGCGGCTTCGATGCTGCCTTTGCGCAGCGCCCGGCGCAGGCCGGCGCGCAGCACCCAAGACAGCGCCAGCATGCCCACGAAGGTGATCGCCATGCTGCCGATCGTCACGAAGGAGACGGCCGTATCGCCGATGCGAAACAGCTCCTCGGTCAGCACTGTCGAGGCCTTCGAGGGGGCGGCCGACAAACGGGTCAAGGGCTGAAACCTTCCTAACATGCGAGGAACCAGAGGTTTATGGCTAGCCCCGCTGGACGCGGAAAGTCTAGCGAAAGTCCATAAGTTTGGGCAAAGAGCGGAGTAAGCTCGCCGGCCGTGTCAACTCCAGGCGACGTAGAGCGGTTCGATTTGGTCGTGATCGGCGCGGGCCCGGCAGGCGAGAAGGCCGCCGCCCAAGCCGCCTACTTCAAGAAGCGTGTGGCGGTGATCGAGCGCGAGGCCGAGCCTGGCGGAGCGGCCGTGCACACCGGTACGCTGCCCAGCAAGACCTTGCGCGAAACGGCGCTGTATTTGTCGGGTCACCGCGCGCGCGCGCTGTACGGGGTCGCGGTCGAGCTCGACGCACAAGCCACCGTGCCACGGCTGATGTCGCGCAAGAATGCCATCGCGGCGGCTGAGGCGCGGTCGTTTCGGCAAAACTTCGAACGCCACCACGTCACCTACTTCCACGGCCGCGGCCAGTTCATCGACGAGCACACCGTGATGATCACGTCGCAGGGCGACACGCGCCGCATCCAAGGCGAGTACGTCTTGATCGCCACCGGCAGCAAACCGCACCGCCCCCCGGACATCGACTTCGCCGACGATTTCATCCACGACAGCGACGAAGTACTCAACATCAACACGCTGCCGACGTCGCTCGCCATCTTGGGCGGCGGCGTGATCGGCTGCGAGTACGCCAGCATGTTCGCGGCGCTCGGCGTGGCGGTCACGCTGGTCGACGCGCGCAGCGAAATTTTGCCGTTTTTGGATCTCGAAATCGTGGCGCGCCTGAAGGCCGCCATGATCGGCTCGGGCATCACGCTGGTGCAGGGCCAAAAATGGGGCAGCGTGAAGCGCTGCCCGGGCGGCGTCGAAACCCAGCTTTCCAGCGGCAGCAAGTTGGTCACCGAGCAGCTGCTGTTCGCGGCCGGCCGCACCGGCGCCACTCAGGGCCTCGGGCTGAGCGGCGTTGGTGTCGAGCCGGATTCGCGCGGCTACCTGCAGGTCGACGCCCAGTTTCGCACCAAGGTGCCGCACATTTTGGCGGCCGGTGACGTGATCGGCTTTCCGGCGCTGGCGTCGGTGTCGATGGAGCAGGGCCGCGTCGCGGTGTGCCATGCCTTCGGCTTTTCGTACAAGCAAAAGGTGGCCAACGAGATGCCCTACGGCATCTACACCATTCCCGAATGCAGCTCGTTCGGCGAAACCGAAGAGAGCTGTAAAGAGAAGAAGATTCCCTACGTCTCCGGTCGCGCCCTCTACGAGAACAACGCGCGCGGCAAAATCACCGGCGACCTCGACGGCATCACCAAGCTGATCGTCGCGCGCGACACGCGCAAAATCATCGGCGTGCACGTGATCGGCGAGCGCGCCAGCGAGCTCGTGCACATCGGCCAGACCGCGATTCAACTCGGCGGCACCGTCGACCTGTTCATCGACATGGTCTTCAACTACCCAACGCTCTCCGACTCTTACAAGTACGCCGCTTACGAATGCCTGGCGGCGCTGGCAGCGGGCTAGCGACGCAGCACTGGGTGCGCAGGGCTCGATTGGCTTGGGGGGCCCGGGCGCGAAGTCGGGGCCTGCCGCCGCAGGATGCTGCGTACGCGCTGACACAAGTCGGCCCGAGCGACGGGCTTGAGCATGAAATCCACCGCGCCTGCGTTCATGACGCGCAGCTTGGTGGCGTCGTCGCCCCTGCCGCTGATGATCATGACGGGAATGTCCTTGGTGGCAAAACCGTTTTTGAGCAGGCTGGTGACTTCACAGCCGCCCAAACCAGGCAGGCCAAGGTCGAGCAGCACGAGGTCGGGCGGCTGCGCTGCGACGCAGGCCAGGGCTTCTTCACCGCTGCTGGCGATCTGAGTCACGAAGCCTTCCCAATTGAGCATGATCTGCAAGACCTCGCTGCTGTCGTCCACGTCGTCCACGATCAGAATGCGCACAGCAGGCGCCAGGACTTCGGCTGTGACGCTCATATGCCGCTCAACTGGCTGGCGACGGTCGCGAGCACCTCGCGATAGCCCATCGGCTTGGCGATGTAGCCCGCACAGCCGGCGGCGCGAATCCGCGCCTCATCGCCCTTCATTGCCAGCGCGGTGAGCGCGATCACGGGAATGGCCCGCGTCGTCGCGTCTTGCTTGAGCAGCGCCGTGGCCGCCAAGCCGTCCATGCCGGGCAGCTGAATGTCCATCAGGATCAGGTCGGGACGCGCCTCACGGGCGAGCGTCAATCCGCTCTCCGCGTCCGGCGCGCTCAGCACCGCATAGCCCGCATTTTGTAGCAAGAATACCGCCAGTTTCATATTGGCGGCGTTGTCCTCGACGACCAGGATTGTGGGCATGGTTAGACGGTTCGGTGTCTGCCGGACATGGCGCGGCGAACTTCGCTCCTGAAATGTTGAACCTCGAGCTCGGTCTTTGCCAAGATCGTCGTGACGTAGCCGTTGAGCTTGGCCCGATCCTCGCGCGACACCTCGGCGGCCGTGACCACTATGATCGGAATGCCGGCCGTGTCGGGATTGGTGCGCAGCGCTTCCACCACGTCGAAGCCGCTCACCTCCGGCATCATCAGGTCGAGCACGATCAAATCTGGATGGTTGCGCCGCGCGGCCTCGATAGCCTCGCGACCGCCATACGCGTGCTCGACCGTGCTGGCCAAATCGAGGAGCCGCACGGCGATCAATTCGACCGCCTTCGGATCGTCGTCGACCACCAGCACGTTGAGCGTGGCGCCGTGCGAAACCGGAAACAGCCCCAGCTCGACGAGCGAATCCAAGAGCTCTTTCCGCGAGGCCGGTTTTTCGAGGACCGCCGCCGCACCGAGCGCAAAGCCCTTGTTGCGGTCCGCGACGATGGAAATGATAACGACCGGAATGCGCGCCAGCGCCGGCGCCCGCTTCAAGCGCGCCAGAAAGTCCCAGCCGTCCATGTCGGGCAGCATGATTTCCAGGGTGATCAGCGACAGCGAATGTTGCTCGGCCAGCTGCAGCGCCGCCTCGCCGCCGTCGGCGTGCAAGACTTCGAAGCCCTCCGCCTCGAGTTGCAGGCGGATCAACTCGGCGGACTTCAAGTCGTGTTCCACGACCAACGCGATCGGCGCCCCCGGCTGCGTCCGGACACGCTGAAGCGCGGGCACCTTGGCAGTTCCCTCGGTGCCTTCGCTGGCGCGCAGCGGGAGCCAGACCGTAAAGCCCGAGCCCTCGCCCACCGCACTTTCGGCGGCCACAGTGCCGCCGTGAAGCTCGGCGAGCAGCTTCACCATCGCCAAACCCAGACCGGTACCCTCGAATTTGCGACCGAGCCCGCTGTCGATCTGGCTGAAGGGCTGAAACAGCTTCTCGAGGCCGTCTTCGGAGATGCCAATGCCGCGATCAGTCACGCTGAGCTCGAGAAATTCGCTGAAGTCGTTGTCCGCGATCGCGCAGCTCCGGCCCGCCCACGCACCGCGGGAAAGCTGGCCGACTTGCGAGCGTGGCACGATTCGGGCGCCCAGCGTCACCTGGCCACCGTCGGCGCTGAACTTCACGGCGTTGGACAGCAGATTGTAAACGATCTGCTTTACCTTGCGCGAGTCGGCGTACATCGACCCGAGCAGCTCGCTCGCATCGAGCGTGAGGCGGATGTTACGCGCCGCGGCTTTCTCGCGGATGATGGCTAGGCTGTTGTCGAGCAGCGCGTGCACCTGCAAGAGCTCGAGGTCGAGCAGCATCTTGCCTGCTTCGACCTTGGACAGATCGAGAATGTCGTTGATCAAGAGCAGCAGGTGCTTGCCGCTGCCAAAAATATCGGTAATGAACCCGCGCTGTTGCTCGGTCAGCTCGCCGATCAAGCCGTCTTTGAGCACTTCTGAGAAGCCAATGATGGCGTTGAGCGGCGTGCGCAGCTCGTGCGACATATTGGCCAGAAATTCGGACTTCATGCGGTTGGCGTCTTCGAGCTCCGCGTTTTTCTGCTGCAGTGTGTGTTCGAAGCGCTTCAGCTCCGTCACGTCACGCGCCGCCGCGAATACGCCTTGCAGCATGCGGTCGCGATCGTGAAAGGTGGTCGCGTTGTAAGATACCACCGTCAGGTTCCCGTTCCTGGCGCGAGCCGTGAGCTCGTAGTTGGTGACTTTGCCCTCGCCGAGAACGCGGTTGATGGCCACCTCGGCCCGCCGCGAATCGGTGAAGTAGTTCTTGAACGGTGCGCCGATCAGCTCGTCGCGCGTACAGCCGGTCAGGGCTTCGGTTTGCTTGTTGACGTCGGTGATGATACCGCGCGGATCGGTAGCGATCAGCGCGTCGATGTTGGACTCGATCAACGAGCGCGTATAAAAGTGCTGGTCGCGCAGGCGCTGATCGAGCTTCGTGCGCTCTTCCTCGACTTGCTTGCGCGCGGTATTGTCGGTACCGATCAAGAGGTAGCCGATGACGCCCTCGTCGGCATCACGCAACGCCGTGACGGATACAATCGCGGGCACACGACTGCCGTCTTTGCGCACGTAGGTCAGCTCGTAGATGTCCTCGATGCCGCGTGAAGCCTTGAAGACCAGGGCTTCGAAGCCGGGCGCGATCGGCGTTGCGAACTCGACGCTGAGCGTGCTGGCCCGCGCGATCACTTCTTGTGGGTCGGAAATCTGCGCCGGAGTTATCTTGTTCACTACGTCGGCGGCGGAGTAGCCCAGCATGCGCTCGGCGCCGACGTTGAAGATCTGAATCACACCACTGGCATCCGTCGCAATGCTCGAAAAATTGGCGCTGTTGAAGATCGCGGTTTGTAGGGCCCCCGCTTTGAGCAGCGCCTCGTCTGCCTGCTTGCGTGCCGTGTTGCCGATGCTGGTCAGCAAATAGCCGATGATCTCACCTGCCGCGTCTCGCAAGGCGGCGACCGAGACCACGGCCGGAGAACGGCTTTTGTCCTTCCTCACGTAGCTGAGCTCGTAGATGTCTTCGAGGTCGCGCGCAGCCTTGAACACCAAGGCCTCGAAGCCTGGAGCGATCGTGGTCCCGAGCCGGGCGCTCAGCGCTTTGGCGCGCGCCGCCAGCTCTTGAGGGTCGCAAAGCTCGACCAACGTCCGTTTGTTCACGACCTCCACGGCCACGTAGCCGAGCAGACGTTCCGCGCCGGCGTTGAAGCCTTGAATCAGGCCTTTGGCATCGGTCGTGATGCTCGAAAAGCTGGAGCTAGTGAAGGCGGCGTGTCCTAGGGCGCTCGTCGTCGCAAGCTCTTGCGAGCGGTACGCGCCGCCGCCAACTTCTGGAGTGCCACTTGCCGTAGATTCGACCACACAGTCTCCATTCCATTCCCCAGGTGACTGGAGTCGCGCGCGCCAGATGCAATTCTTCAGCCAGCACCAGGCAGGCTCTAGAAACCCGCTGAAAGCGCCAGATCAGCGGCGTGGCGTGCTTGTCGAGGTGAGGCGGTGTGGCGACCAGCGCGCCTCACTTCTTACCGGGCGCTGGCTAGCCGAGGCCTCGAGTGAGCTTGGCCGACGAGCGCTTTAGGACCACGCCGCCCAGCCGAGCAGCTCTGCTACCAGCAGGGCCGCGGCGGCCTCTTTGGCGCTGACAGCGCGGGCTTCGCGACCGGGGCGGTATTCGCTGATACGCGTGAGCGCAGCCTCGATGGTGAGCTGTTCGGCCAGGAAGGTCATCACGAATTGCAGCGAAGCAGGGGCCGCGCCGCGTTCGCGCGGCAGCTTGCCGGCCTCGTAGCGCGGGCCGGGGACGACCAACTTGCCTTCCGCGGGCAGAAGCTGGCGCGGCTCGCCTTTGGATTTCAGAATCGTGCCCGCCATCATCGGGCTCGCCAGATCGAGGTCGAGCGGGAATTCGACGCGAGTGGGGGCGGTGCCGCGGTAAAACGTGACCAGGCCTTCGTCCCACGTGGACAAGGCGGCGACGCGGTCGCGTCCTTGATCGCGAATGGCGCGAAACACATCGACGGCGTCCACGAGCTGCAGCCCAATCAAGGTGTCGCCCAGGCGACCGCCGAACTTTTGCAGCGAGCCGAGCGCAGCGTCGAGCTGCTCGCGCGGCAGCCGACCGCGACGCACCAAGTATTCGCCCAAAAGCTCCTCGCGCTCCGATGACGCCACGTGCAGCAGCCGCCCGTTGTTCAGGTACAGCTCTTTGCGCACGGACGCGCCCATCGTCTTGGAGCGCTCCACGAACAGCGCGCCGGTTTCGCCCTTCTGGCGCATGTGCGCCAGCACCTCGAGCATGGACGTATCGCGGAGCAGCGCCTGGTAGTCGGGCACTCCGGGCTCGAAGATGCGGCTGGTCGTAGCGGTGGTCGACGGCAGCAGATGCCGCGAAAGCTCGGTGATCTCACGAATGGGCTTGAAGGGCTCGCCCAGCAGCGAGACCTCGTCGTCCGCGCCCAGGTCACCGGTCGCGATCATTTCGATGAGCTTGGCGAAAGAAACGTCGTCGAGCACGTGACCGTCGGTGCGCTTGATGCGCGAGCCGGTGGCCGGCAGCGAGTCGGGGCGCTCGGCTACGATCGAGGTCTGGCTCGGCGTACGCACGGCCGGCATGCCGCCGCTGCTGCGCGTGCGCACGGCCTGCATGCGCTGGACGGAATCGCGCACCTGCCCTTCGATGCGCTTGGCCAGCTCGCTCGAATCTTTGGCCCACAGCACCCACTCGGACAGCGTCTTTTTCAGCTCTTCGCGCGAAGGCTTTTCGAACGCCGACAGCGCTTGGGCGAACTCGCCGGCGTCGGCGTAGCGATCGTCGGGATCGCGCGCCAAGCCACGCTCGCACACCGCCAACATGCCCGGGGCGAACAGGCTCTGCGCGCGCCGCAAAGGCTCGATATTCACGTCGCGGATCGCCAGCAGCACCGCCAGCTGCCCGCTGCCCGGAAACACGCGCTCGCCGATCAGCATCTCGCCGAACACGGCGGTGAGCGCGAACAAATCTGCGCGATGATCGGACGGCTCGCCTGCCACTTGCTCCGGAGACAAGTAGCCGAACTTGCCCTTGAGCCCACCGCCGCTGTGCTGGGTCGGCTTCATGCGGTGCTCGAAGCGCGCGATGCCAAAGTCGCCCAGCTTCACCGAGCCGTCGGTGGAGAGCAAAATGTTGGAGGGCGTGACGTCACGGTGCACGATGTGCAGCACGTTGCCTTCGTTGTCGCGCGCGCCGTGCACGGCGGTGAGCGCCTCGGCGACTTCTCGCGCGATGTGCGCGGCCAAGCCCGGCGGAAAGCGGCGCTGCTCCGACTCTGCGCGGCGTAGCAGCCGATACAGGTCGACGCCGTCTACGTACTCGAGCGCCAGGTACGGCTCTTCGCCGACCATGCCCGCACCGTAAACGTCGACCACGTTGGCGTGCTTCACCGCGCGGTGCAGCTCGGCTTCGCGCTCGAGCGCGTCGAACTCGCCGCCCTCGCGCACCGAGCGGAGCAGGCGCTTCACCACCAAGTGCGGAGCGGGCATGTTGCCAAGCTTGGGGCGCGCCAGAAACACTTCGGCGCTACCGCCGACGGCAATCCGCCGCTCGAGCACGAAAGGCCCGAAAGGCTGTGGCGCTTTGGCCTTGCTCTCCTCCGGCACGACAAGCGCATTATGCCGGCGAAAACAGCAGCGCGGCGGCCGGAAATGCTGGGGCTTCAGTAAGCGCGGGTTTGCGGGGGAAAAAGGCCAGGGCCGCGCTATACAAGCCGCGTGTCACGCAAAACCGTCGGGCTATTCGCCGGGCTTGCCCTGGTTCTGAGCTGTGCGGCATCTGGTTGCAAGTGCGGGTCGGAGCCGACCAGCGCGACCCCCGGAGCGCCGTCATTGCGCCTGTATGTGATGTCCAGCGTCGCCGGCGCGCTCGAGCCGTGTGGCTGCGTGAAGGACATGCTGGGCGGCGCCGACCACGCGGCCGCGTACGTCGCGGCGCAAAGCAGCGCGGCGCCGAACGCGCTGGTGGTGGGCGCCGGACCGATGCTGTTTCTGAATGCCAAGCCCGACGCCACGCACGATACGCAAGCGGGCTTCAAGGCCGACGCGCTCGCCGAAGCCTACAGGGCGCTGCACTTGAGCGCGTGGGCGCCAGGTGCCAACGATTGGCTGCTCGGTGAAGCAACGCTCGCCAAGCTGGTCGGACGCTCGGGAGCGACGCTGCTCGGTGCGAACCTCAAGGGCGCGAACGTTCAACGTACCAAACTGGTCGAGCTGTCGGGCATGAAGGTCGGCTTCGTCGGCTTGAGCCTGCCGCTCGTTTCCGGGCAGTCGCCGAGCGGGGTAGAGGCGACCGACGCCGCAAGCGCCGCCAAAAGCGCGCTCGCCGAGCTGAAGGCGCAGGGCGCCGAGCTCGACATCTTGCTGGCGGCGATGCCGCGAGGTCAGGCGCTGCGGCTGATCGAGGCTCAGCCGGGCTTCGAAGTCGCCGTGCTGGGTAAGCCGTTCGACGAAGGCGAAGTCAACGACCCGCCCGAGTCACCCACCTTGGTCGGCAAGACGCTCGTCGTCGAAACGCCGAACCATCTGCAGGCGCTCGGGGTCGTCGATCTGTACGTGCGCGGCCAGTCATTCGACTTCGCCGACGGCAGCGGCCTCGAAGCCAGCGAGCGCAAGCTCGAAATCGGTCGGCGCCTCCGCGAGATCGGCGCGCGGGTCGCCCAAGGCGGCTCGGCCCAAGACCTGGCGGCGCTCAAACAAGACGAACAAAACCTACAGGCAGAGCTGCTCAAGCTGCCCGAAGGCAAGCCGCCGGCGCAAGGCAGCTTCTTCCGTTTTCAATCCGTCGAAGTCACCGACAAGCTCGGCTCGGATCCGGGCGTCTCGAGCCAGATTTCGGCCTATTACCAGCGCGTGAACGATCACAACCGCGAGGCGTTCAAGGACCTGTTGCCGGCGCCCGCGGCGCCCGGCGAAGCGACCTACGTCGGCATCGAGGCCTGCAGCAAATGCCACGCCTCGCAGCGCAAATTCTGGGACCAAACCTCACACGCGGCCGCGTACGCCACGCTCTCGAGCCAGCACAAAGAATTCAATCTGGACTGCGTCGGTTGCCACGTCACCGGTTACGGCAAGCCCAGCGGCACGACCGTGACCCACGTCGAAAACCTCAGCTCTGTGCAATGCGAGGTGTGCCACGGCCCGGGCAGCAAACACGTCGCCAGCACCAAAGACAAAACGCTCGTCAAAATCCCCGATCACGGCTTCTGTGCAGCCGAGTGCCATCACCCGCCGCACGTGCACGTGGGCTGGAGCGCAGACGCAGCGTGGTCGAAGATCGTGGGGCCGGGGCACGGGATGCCCGGGGGCTGACTTTTTCGGTCCTGGCGAACACAGATGAAGCCGCTTCGGCGCAAACCTTCGCAGCAACGTTCGCGTGAGACGGTCGACGTGGTTTTCGAGGCCCCATGCGCGAGCCTCAGCGCGCCGATCCGACAGCGGTGAAGGTCAACCGCGTCGCCGCGTTCCGGAGTCGATGCTATCGAGCTGATCTGCGCGGCAATCGTTCGCACTACCGAGCAGTCTGCGATCCGCTGACTCGCGTTCGAATTTCGCGCAGATTCAAGCGAGCGAGCGCAATGCGGTCGTGATATGCATGGCGGGTGAACCTAGCGAAACTGATGCGGGGCTTCGTCGTGGGCTGGTCGTGCGCCGGCGCGGCGTCGTGTACATCGCAGCCGCTCGACGACGAGACTGGCCTACAGGCTCCCGCAACACCGGCCGAGTTCGCTCGCGAGTTTGCCGAGGGCATTTGTAACGGGTTCAGCAAATGCTGCGGCGAAGAGGGCTTCGCGTTCGATTTGGGCGGCTGCCAAGCAACTTTCAACGCCGAGACCAATGGCGAGCTCGCGGACTTCGATGGTCTGCAAGTCGATTGGGATCCGCAAGCGGCCCTGCGCTGCATTCAGGATTATTCGCAGGCCATTTGCGGCGAGACCGACGTTTCCGAGACCGACGTGAAGCACAACTGCAACTTGATGTTTCGCGGGCGCCTGACGGCGGGTCAAGGCTGCGTCGATCAAGCCGAATGTCGAACAGGGCCCGGCGAAACCGCCTATTGCGACGTCGGGGCTACAGGCGTTTGCGTGGTCAGTCCACCGCCGGGGCGGGGCAAGCCTTCCGAGGCCTGCAACGGTACTTGCACTGTCGACCAGGGAAGCAACTGTGGCGGCGGTAACTACAGTCAGAACAATGCCCCTGGCGCCGACGCTTTGCCGCTCTGCCAAACCAGCGACGGCCTTCAATGTTCGCCTGATCCTGACCTGGGGTGGAGCTGCCAACCGCTGTTGGCGATCGGCGAAAGCTGCGCCGACAACGGTTACGGCTGCAGCCGGGGCGCCTTCTGCAACGTCAAAACGTCGGTGTGCGAGGCGCAATTGCCGCTGGGCCAAGGCTCTTGCGCCGACTTGGAAGACGCCTGCCTGCCGCCCGCGATCTGTGACTACGAAGCCGACGAGTGCGTGGCGCTGAAGAGCAACGGCGAAGCTTGCAGCTCGTCTTCTTACTGCCAAAGCGGGTTCTGCAACCTGGCGGGCGTGTGTTCTCGTCCCGAGCTGCCCAAGGCTCTGTGCGCCGACCCTTCGATGCTCGGGGTTCACGACTAGCGCTCGGCCACTTCGGACCGGGCCGGGCCTGCTACGGGCCGCAATTCGTTGGCAGTTTGGCGGCGTCGCGGTCTGCTTGGGGCCAGCTCGTGAGATCCGCGAAGCACACGTATTCGATTTCTTTGACGGGTGCAGTAAAGCCGTTTTGAGGCTGCAAAGTCACGAACGACGCCAGGTTCGCGGCGGAGCTCGCATCGTAGTTGACGGTCAGACTAACAGGATCGACCAAGCTCGGATCGCGCAGCACGATCATCGCCAAACCGTTCGCAGCAATGTCCGCAAACCAGCGGCCACTCCAGCTCGCGCCCACCGGCACGAAGCAATCGCCGCCGCAGCTTCCGGCACTCGCCGCGGCTACCGCGGTCTCGGCCTGGTTGGGATAGATGACTGTCGGGAAGATAGAGTCCACTACGCGTGCTTGCCAGACGCGCACCCCGGAGCCAGAGAACTTGGGCGTGGTGGCGCCGAAACCCAGTGTGCGTGTCACACGGAACTGATCGGCTTTGGCGCCGCCGTAGAAATGATACTCCGTCGAGACCGGCGTCTGCGGCTGGTCGTTGCAATCGTTGGCCGTCGACGCTATCTCGACATCGTAGCCGCACGCAGCGAGGGAGCTCAGGCTCGAATTGATCACCGGGATGGGAGTCGTGCCTTCGGGCGCGCCGTAAGACTCTCCGAAAAATTCCTGAGGAACCCCGCACACGGTCGGGCCGCCGGAAGCGGCGACGTTCGCCGTGTCGTTGTCGCTGCTGTCACGCCAGGTAAGTGCGGTGACCCACTCAGCATTCGAAGCGTTGAAGGTCATCGTGATCCGACTGCCGGTGGGCAGAAATTCGCACGTCGTCGCGCCCCCCGCACCTGCTTGGGCCGCGCCGCCTTCGCCGCCACTCGCTCCGCCCTGTTCGACACCGCCGGCCCCTGCGCTCGGCCCCCCCGCCTCGCCAGCTTGTCCGGCCACGGCCTCGGGCACTCCTGGCGCCCCGCCATTGGTGCCCATCGCGCCGCCTTTGCCGGCGCTCGACATGTTCCCGCCAGCGGACTTCCCCGCGAAACTCGCAGGCGCTCCGCCTGCTCCACCGTCGCCTTCGCGAACGTGCTTGGTCGAGTCACCGCTGCCGCAGCTCACGAACCCGGCGCAGCCAACGCCGACGATCGAGGCGACAGCAACAGCGCGTAAAATCGCGGGGCAGGCCATCGCCCCGCAATGTAGTCGGTTTTGCGTCTTCGGGACACAGCGTGCAAAGAAGCTAGCCGTTAGCGAGCTGGTTTCCGCATTGAATGGCGCTCAAAGGCTGCGCACCAGACGCGCGCCGACGCCGGGGCCTCGGATGTCGGCGCCGCTGTCTTGGCGGAAGGCGACACGACAGGCGCGTGGCCAACCCGTAAAAGCGCAGGTCGAAAACTGACGAACATCGTCCGTCGGCAGCGTGCCGCCCGGGTCGGTCTCCGGACCCTCGGGGCGAGGAACGCGGCTCTTACCGTGATGCCACTCGGCGGCGTTGCCCAACATGTCGAACAAGCCGAAGGCGTTGGGCTTCTTCTGGCCGACGGGATGCGTCGACTTTTCGGCGTTCGCGCAATACCAGGCGCTGGGCTCGAGCGCTGGATCGGCTTCGCACGTGCCGTCAGGCGAAGCGGTGACGCTGATGTCGCCCGAGTAGAAGGCGCTCTTCGTCCCCGCCCGCGCTGCATATTCCCACTCGGCGTGCGTTGGCAGCCGGTAGCCTTTGCAGTCGTAGATGCTCGGCTTGACTTGATGCGCCGTGCACAGCATACCGGCGCCCACCTCACCCTTGCAGCCTTCGAGCGTGTAACAGGCTTCGAGCGGCGGCGTGTGCGCCTTGGAGAGCGCGTTGGCGTATGCGGCGGCTTCGTACCAATTCACGTTGCCGACCGGACACGTACTGTTCGCGCAGTCGCGGCCATAGCCGGCCGAGGTGCTCGGATTGGTGAAGCCGGCGGCCACCCATTCCGCTTGCGTGAGCTCGTGCTGCTGCACCTCGATGGCATGGGTCAAGGTGACTGGCACTTGCGTTTCGCCGAGGCCGGCACCGCGCCCGAACTCTCCTGGCGGCGCGCCCATCACGAAACAGCCCGGTGGGAGCTTGCACCAACCTTTGGTGCAGTCGGCCACCACCGTTGGCTGCTTGCAGTCGGGGAAAACGGCGCCGCCCGCCGCATCAGCGCCGCCACCCGGACCAGCGCCGCTCAAGCCGTCTTGGGCTCCAGCAGCGCCACCAGCTTGAGTGGCCGCGCCGGCCGCGCTGGCGCCCGCGCGGTTCAGCTCGCCGCCCGCGCTTTGACCGGCGCGTGACGACGAGCCAGCGCTCGCGCCTTCGATACTGGGCCGCCTGGAACTACAAGCTAGCGCTGCCGCTGCGAGCAGCGCAAAGCTACGGTAAAACAGCCGTATTTTCATCCACGCCATGGGCGTTGCCAGAGGCTACGACGAATGTGCCCCTCGGATCTACCGCACCGAAGCGCGCTTGCGCGGCGCGCGGCAGCTCGGACCACGAGAACGAGGTATGTTTGTCGCAGCGCGCGAACGGCGTCTGGTCAGACCCGCACAAGCGACCGAACATGCCCCAAATATCGGTCATGCTCAGCTGCGTCGGGCCTGCACTATTCAAGGTGATGTAGAACGACATCCAATCCATCTCGGTGGTGCGCGTCCCATCTGCCGCGCAATGGCGGTCGCGCCATTGGTCGGCGTGCAAGCAATCGCGCTTTACCGGTGGCAAGTTGCGTGAGAGCTGCGCCAGCACGGACGGAGGCTGGGGCACGTACGGCGTGCAGGCCGTGGGATCGGTGCTGGCGCAGGTCGGCAGCGCCATCTCTTTGTAGTAGCCGAAAGAGCAGTCTACGGCGTTGAGCGTGTTGAACATCTTCGACGAGTAGAACTGCGCGAAGCCTTCGGTGTGTGCTTCGCCGCCGCGCTCGATCGATTGCAAGCAATGCAAGCGATTGGCCGTATCGACGTGGTCGCAGCGACATTGTGCGTCGGTGTTGGGCGGATCGAAGCTGACGCGCTGAGCCGGATCGGCAGTCGCGTTCCCGCTACTGTCGTAGCCATATTGGCCGAGAAAGCCGAAGGTACCGGTGACGTGTTGCTGGACCATGTGGCCAGCTTCGTGCGCTATCACGAACTTCCACTTCGTTTGCTCGAAGCGCGTGTCGCCCGACATGAGTGTGAGCAAGCCGGGGCCGACGAACAGGTCGCCGCCGCTTTCGCACGAATCGCCGATGATGCCCGGATCTGTCGAAGGGCAGGCATCGTTGGCGAACACGCGATAGATGTCGGAGGCGATGCCGCTATCGGGCGTCGACAACATTTGCGCCGAGACCGCCGCCGAGCGCGTCACCGGATCGTCGCGGTCGGCCGCGAGCCTGAGCGTGCCGCTTGCAACGAACCAAGCTCCGAGCGGCGTGAAGGTTCCTTCGGCGGCTTGATAGGTGGGCGCGGCGCTCAGCGTCGGCACGCTGAAGACCTTCTGTTTGACGTCGGTGACGAGCGGGATGCGCTGGTGCGTCGTCGGATCGAGGCCGGCAGAGAGCGTCGCCTGGCTGACCTCTTCGACCTTCCAAGAAATCGCGCCTGGGCGTGCTTCGGGCGGACTGCTGGTCGAAATGGTCGAGACGGCCTTGTCGCAATCGTCGGCGGTGGTGACGGTCGCGGGACCGCCGATACAAAACTGCGGCTTGTAGTCGAGCCGAATCGGCGTGCCTGCGGCTACTTCTGCGGCTGAAACCAGCAGCTGCTCGCGCGTTGGCTGCGCGCCGGCGGGAATGCAACCTCGGGCGTCTAAGAAGCCCGTGAACAATTTGCTGCCACGAACCGACAGCTCCGCGTAGCCAAACGCAGCGGGCGCCACGCCCTCTGTCGGCAGATTGAGCGCGTCTTCACCGAGCCCAGCGTCGACGAACTGCGCTTTGAAGCCGGCGCACACGCTGACCGGCACCGTCGGGTTGTCGATGATCGGCGGACCCGTCGTGACGATTTCCCAACACAGCCCCCAGCCGTTGAGCACGGTGCTGCAAGTGCGCGGGCCCTCGACCAGCGACGAATGCTGGCCGCCGCCCGAGGCGTCTTCGGACGAGGAGCCGTTCCGATTGTTGATGCCGAGATCGAGCGTGTATTCGGTGTCGCCGCTGC
>Ga0307516_10004705_pt1 | contig 16688 bp, 14 predicted proteins | sample 19_EM_MG_FD_203310 | JGI IMG/M metagenome (GOLD analysis project Ga0307516, IMG submission 203310) | Populus trichocarpa ectomycorrhiza microbial communities from riparian zone in the Pacific Northwest, United States - 19_EM | ecosystem: Host-associated > Plants > Roots > Unclassified | place...
ACTGGTCCGCGGTGACCGTGACCCGGCGTCCGCCCACCTCGACGAGCACCTTGTCGGGATGGGCCGCGAGGTTGAAGTACCACGCCGGGTTGCCGGTCGCCCCGGCCGCGGACGCCACGATCAGCCAGGTGCCGTCGTCGCCCGGAAACCAGCCGACCGGTGTCTGGCGCTCGACGCCCGTGCGGCGGCCGACGGTGGTCAGCACGAGGACGTCCATGCCGCCCGCGAGCTTGCCGCCGCCGCGCCGGACCCGCCCCGCCACCAGCCTGTTCAGCCACACCAGCCACCTGCCCCGGGGTTGACGCGCACCACGGCTACCTCGTTGGGTATCGAAGACCATCCGAGACTCACTCCTCACCTACCGGCCGCGCGGTGCCGCACGACCTCACCGGAAGTTCGCGCCACGAACAAAGTATTTCGTGGCGCGAACTTTTGCAAGGTAGGGTGGTCAACGTGACAGCGCATCATGGGTTCGGGGCTACCCTCGTCGGCCTGGCCGTGCTGATCCAGCGCCGCCACGCGCAGATCTGCGCCGAGCACGACCTCACGCCCGCCCAGGCTCAGCTGCTGTGCATGATCAAAGACCAGCCGCGGGGCATGACCGAGCTCGCCCAGCTCATGGGGCTGGCCAAGCCGGGCCTCAGCGGTCTGGTCGACCGCGCCGAACGGCGCGGGCTCGTCTGCCGCAACACCCCCGGGTACGACCGGCGCGCCGTCACCCTGAGCACCACCCCGCTGGGCAAGGACGCCATCGAGGCACTCTTCGCCGACGTGTCCGACCGCCTGCCCGACATCCTCGAGGGTCTCTCGGCCCAGGACCAGCACTTGTTCGAGCACCTGGTCAATGCCGTCGCCGCGACCGCCGGCGTGCCCCTGCACTTCGGTGGCCGGGGCGAGTGCGGCGACCGAGGCGAGTCGACCGCGACAGCGTGCGGAGACTGCTGACGGCTGTGCTGCCCGGCGGGGCCCGCGCCAGCCAGGGAAACCGCGCCGAAGTGCTCGCGCCCTCCGCGACCGGCGCCACTGCGACCGGCGCCACTGCGACCGGCGCCACTGCGACCGGCGCCACTGCGACCGGCGCCACTGCGACCGGCGCCACTGCGACCGGCGCCACTGCGACCGGCGCCACTGCGACCGGGCGACTGCGACCGGGCGACTGCGACCGGCCTGACCGGCCCGGACCGGTGGACAGGCAGGTCAGTCGGCGACCGGGATCACCACCGACTGGAACGCCTCCGCCAGGCACGCGGTCGGCAGCTCGGCAACGGTGTCGTCGTCGCCGACATCCGGAGCACCTCGCCGGCGTGCAGGGAGCCGCGGCAGAACGCGAGGATCGCCGAGGTGTCCAGGACGAGACATATCCGACGACCGTCCGGGGCGTTCACGCTGTAAGCGGTCGACCTGGGCAGGCGCCAGCGACCTGACGGTGCGTGGTGATGTGCGACTCGTCGGCGACCGCCCGCATCGAGCCCAGCCGGGACAGTTCCACCAGGAAGCGCAGGCGGCGGGTCTCCATCCCGACATCGTCCGTCAAAGCTGAACGGTATGTCGACCATCGGCACGTGGACGTGAACGGTTTTCCCGGCTGTACTGGGCTCATGCGTTCACAAGCACGGACCGGCACGTCGATGGCGCTCGGCGCGATGGTCCTCGTCCAGCTCGGCCTCGCGGCCTCCGTCGGCCTGCTCGACCGGATCGGCCCCGAGGGCGCGGCCTGGCTGCGGCTGACCTGGGCCGGGGTGATCCTGCTGGTCCTCGTCCGGCCCCGGCTGCGCTCGTTCACCCGGTCGACCCTGCTGAGCACCGCCGCCCTGGGCGTGGTCACGGCCGGGATCACCATCCTGTTCATGGGCGCCGTGGCCCGGCTGCCGCTGGGCACCGCCAGCGCGCTGGAGTTCCTCGGCCCGCTCGGGGTCGCCGTCGCGCGCGGCCGGCGGGGCACCAAGGTGTGGCCCGCCCTCGCGGCGGTCGGCGTGGTGCTGCTGACCGAGCCCTGGCACGGCGGCATCAACCTCGTCGGGGTCGCGTACGCGCTGGCCGCGGCGGTTTGCTGGGCGGCGTACATCCTGCTCACCCAGCGGGTCGGCGACGGCGTGCCGGGCCTGCAGGGCCTGGCCGTGTCGATGCCGGTCGCGGCGGTGGTGGCGACCCTGGTCGCCGGCCCGTCGGTGCTGGGGGAGATGACCGGGGAGCTGCTGCTGGCCGGGCTCGGCCTGGCGATCCTGCTGCCGGTGGTGCCGTTCGTCCTGGAGATGCTGGCGCTGCGCCGGCTGACGACGGCCGCCTTCGGCACGCTGATGAGCCTCGAACCGGCGCTCGCCCTGCTGATCGGCCTGCTGGTGCTGGGCCAGGTGCCGGGCTGGGCCCCACTGGCCGGCGTCGCCTTCGTGGTCGCGGCCGGCGTCGGCGCGGAGCGCACCGGGGCTCGCCCGGCCACGGAGCCGCATCTCGTCGTCGAGCGTGAGCCGGTTGTGGCCGGTGTCGGTGCGGAGCGCACCGGGGCCCGCCCGGTCACGGAGTCGCGGCATCCCGCCGCCGAGCCCGCCGATGAACGCGAGCCGGTCCCGGCCACCCATTAAGGATCGCAGAACGCCGTTGGCCCACCGGCAGGTGGTAGCCGCCGGCCCCTGACCGGCCTCGTTCTAGCGTTGACGCCCATGACCGACGATGTCCTTGCCCGCGAACTGATCACCTTGACCGATGAGGACCGTGACCTGCAGGCCGGTGCGCTGAGCGGTGACCCGGCCGCGCGGCTGGCGCACCGGCGGGTCACGGTGCGCAACGCCGATCGCCTCGCCGAGATCCTCGACGGGCCCGGCTGGCCGACCGCGACCATGGTCGGCGCGGAGGCCGCGCGGCGGGCCTTCCTCATCGCCCAGCACGCCGACCAGCAACTCGACCTGCAGCGCCGGGTGCTGCCGCTGCTCGCCGCGGCCGTCGCGGCGGGGGAGGCCGAGCCGGCCGCGCTGGCGATGCTGCGCGACCGCGTGCTGGTCAACGAGGGACGCCCGCAGGTCTTCGGCACCCAGATCGCCGGCGTGGCCGACGGCGCCCCGGTGCCCTGGCCGGTCGAGGATCCGGACCGGATGGACGAGCGGCGCGCCGGGGTCGGGCTGGCGCCGTTCGCCGTCCACACGGCCCGCCACGCGCCGGCCTGAGCGGCTCGCCACGCGCCGGCCTGAGCGGCTCCCCACGCGCTGGCCAGAGCGGCCCGCCAGGCGCCGGCCAGAGCGGCCCGCAACGCGCTGGCCTGAGCGGCTCCCCACGCGCTGGCCCGGCGCCCGCGACGACGAGGTGCCGGCGCCGGCGCCGGACCGGGGCAGGGCAGGGCAGGGCAGGGCAGGGCAGGGCAGGGCAGGGCAGGGCAGGGCAGCGTCGTAGGCACGTTCAGGCGGCGGCGACCGCCGGGCGCGGCGCCATCGGTCGCAGCGGCATCGGGCTCAGCGGCCTCGGGGTCAGCGACCGTTCCACCGTGATCGCGTGCCAGAGGCAGAACATCGCCACCGTCCAGACCTTGCGGGAGTTGTCCGCCACCCCGGCCCGGTGGTCGGTCAGCAGGCGCTGGGCGTACCCGAGGTCGAGCAGGTGCCCGGCCTGCGAGCCGGCCATCAGGTCGGCGACCCAGTCGCCGATGCCGCCCTTGAGCCAGAGCCGGGTCGGGGTGGGGAAGCCCAGCTTGCGGCGCTCGCGCACCGACTCGGGCACGATGCCGCGCATCGCCTCGCGCAGCGCGTGCTTGGTCGTGCGGCTGCCCGCCGGCAGCTTCATCTCGGTCGGCAGGCCCGCCGCGGCCGCGTAGACCGCCTGGTCCAGGAACGGTACCCGCAGCTCCAGGGAGTGCGCCATCGACATCCGGTCGGCCTTGGCGAGGATGTCGCCGGGCAGCCAGGTGTGCAGGTCCACGTACTGCATCGACGCGACGGCGTCCACGTCGGCGGTCTCGGCGTACAGGTTGCTGGTCAGCACGGTGTGCGGGTCGGCGGTGAAGCGCATCAGCTCCGACTTCTCCGCCGGGGAGAAGATCCGGGCGTTGCCGTAGTAGCGTTCCTCGATCGGCGTGGTGCCCCGCTCCAGGAAGCTGTGGCCCTTCACGCCCTCCGGGATGACCTTGGACAGGTTGCGCAGCCCCCGCTTCATGCCGGCCGGCAGCCGGGCGATGCCGGCCAGCGACATCGGCTCCCGGTAGATCGTGTAGCCGCCGAACAGCTCGTCGGAGCCCTCGCCGGACAGCACCACCTTGACGTGCTGCGACGCGGTCCGCGCCAGGAAGTACAGCGGCACCAGGGACGGGTCCGCGACCGGGTCGTCCAGCAGCTGCACGATCCGCGGCAGCTCGCGGATCACGTCGTCCTCGGTGACCACGGTCGGGGTCAGCCGGACGCCGAGCTGGTCGGCCGTGTGCTGGGCGACCTCGATCTCGGAGTAGCCCTCGTGGGCGAAGCCCGCCGTGAAGGCGTGCAGGTCCGGGTGCACCTCGGCGGCCAGCGCGACGATCGCGGACGAGTCCACGCCGCTGGACAGGAACGCCCCGACCGGCACGTCGGCGTGCAGGTGCTTGCGGACGCTGTCGCGCAGGGCGTCCCGGATCGCGTGGATGGCCACGTCCGGCCGGACGTTCAGCGGGCGCAGCGAGGGCCGGAAGTAGCGGTGCAGGCGCTGGCCGCCGCCGGGGGTCCAGGTCAGCCGGTGCCCCGGCGGCAGCCGCCGCACGTGCCGGTGCAGCGTCATGGGGTCCGGCACGTATTGCAGGGTCAGGTAGTGCGCCAGCGCGTCGGTGTCCAGCGCCGCCCCCGAGTCGCCGCTGAACGGCAGCAGCGCCTTGCGCTCGCTCGCCATGAAGAGCCCGTCCGAGGTCTCCAGGAGGTACAGCGGCTTGATCCCGAACGGGTCGCGGGCGGCGTGCACGGTGCCGGTCCAGTGGTCGTACGCGACGAACGCGAACATCCCCCGCAGCCGGGGCAGCGCCGCGGCGCCCCAGTAGTGGAACGCGGCCGCGAGCACCTCGGAGTCGCCGTGGGTGGCGAAGGTGGCCTGGTGCTCGCGGATCAGGTCGGCCCGCAGCTCCCGGTAGTTGTAGATCTCGCCGTTGAAGACCATGGTCCAGCGGCCCGCCTGCGGCCCGTCGCACGGGTAGTGCACGGGTTGCCGGCTCTCCGCCACGTCGACGATCGCCAGCCGCTGGAAACCGAACGCGTACCCGTCGCCGTACTCGATCTGGGTGTCGTCGGGACCGCGGTGGTGCATCGTCTCCAGCGCCGCGGCGAAGGCGGCGCACATCCCGGGATCGGGCGTGCCGGCCTGGGGGCGGCTGCTCACGAAGACGCTCAGACCACACATCGCGCACTCCTTCGGTTGGCAAGTGAGGCCGGAACCGTAAGGACGAGACTGTGAAGGACTTGTGAGGAAGTCGCGCAGAACCGGACGCGCACCCGAAACAGGCCGGATCTTCACAGGAATCCCACATTTCTTGGTCCCATTGACGGGCTGGGACAGAATCCCCTCGTGACGGCACGGATCTTGGTCGCCGACGACGACCCGAAGCACGCCCAACTCATCCGGCTCTACCTCGAGCGCGAGGGCCACCAGGTGCTCACCGTCGGTGACGGCCGGGCGGCGCTGGACCAGGCCCGGGCGCGCCGCCCCGATCTGGTGATCCTGGACGTGATGATGCCGCTGGTCGACGGCCTGGACGTCTGCCGGATCCTGCGCGCCGAGTCGAACATCGCCATTCTGCTGGTCACCGCGCGGTCGTCGGAGAACGACGTGCTGCTCGGCCTCGACATCGGCGCCGACGACTATCTGGCCAAGCCGGTGAGCCCGCGGGAGCTCACCGCGCGGGTCCGGGCGCTGTTGCGGCGCGTCGGCGTGAGCGACGCCCAGTCCACGACCGTCCGCGTCGGCGACCTCGAGGTCGACGCGGGCCGCTTCGAGGTCCGCGTCGGGGGAGCCCCGGTGGCCCTGACGGCCAAGGAGTTCGGCATCGTCGAGCTGCTGGCCCGTGAGCCGGGCCGGGTCTTCACCCGCGGCCAGATCATCGACAAGACGTTCGGCTTCGAGCTGGAGGTCTCGGAGCGCACGGTCGACGCGCACGTGGTGAACCTGCGCCGCAAGATCGAGGCGAATCCGGCCGAGCCGCGCTACGTGCAGACCGTGTACGGCCGCGGCTACCGGATGGCCGAGCAATGAGCTTCCGGCTGCGTATCTTCCTGCTGGTCATGGTGGTGGCCGTGACCGCGATCGGGGCGACCGCCTGGCTGACGCTGAGCCTGACCTCGCGCGAGCTGAACCGCGCCCAGCAGGCGTCGGAGCGGCACCGCGCCGAGATCCGCGACACCGTCCAGCGCTACGGCGTGACCCACGGCCGCTGGAGTGGCATCGACGTCGTCGTCCGTGAGCTGTCGCAGCGCACCGGCCTGCACATCCAGGTGACGACGGTGGACGGGGAGCGGCTCGCCGACTCGGACAACCTCGAGGGCCGGGCGGAGGGCCCGGTGCAGTCCGTGCCCATCACGGCGAAGGCCCGCCCGCGGCTGAGCGAGGAGATTCTCCTCGCCGCCGACTCTCAGCGCGCCACCGACCTGGCGTCGGGGAAACTCGACCCGAACGCGAAGGAGCTCTACCGCGCTGGCAAGGTCAGCCTGCAGCGGCCGAAGCTGCCGCGGGACTTGTTCGCCGCGGAACCGCCGGACTCGGCCCTCGAATCGCCTCTCCCTACCGTGCTGCGTCAACTCGCCCAGTACCGGGCGGCGCTGAGAGCCATCAACTGCACGGGCGACGCGGACGCCCTCGCCAGCGACACCGCCCCCTACCTGAGCCGGGAGCAGCTCGCGGACGACGCGCGCTGCGTGCGGACCGCCACCGAGGACATCCTCAGCGACACCGGCTGGCTGCAGCATGTCTGGAGCATCCTCGCCAAGTGCGGCATCGACCCGCGGACCTTCGTGGTGGCCGGCTGCCTGGTCGGCAGCTTCGAGGCGGCGGCGGACACCACGGCGATCAGCTCGGTGGACATCCACCTCGGGGCGCCACCCGCGCCGGGCGTCAGCGCCCTCGGCCAGCCCGCGGCGTTCGGGGTGGCGGGCCTGATCGTGGTGGCGGTGCTCGGCACGGCCTGGATCGCCCGCCGGGTCAGCCATCCGGTGTGGCGGCTCACCGAGGCCTCCCGGCAGCTCGCCGACGGCCGGCTCGACGTGCGGGTGCCGGCCGCCGGCAAGGGGGAGCTGGCGCGGCTGTCGGCGTCGTTCAACGCCATGGCCGAGGCGGTCCAGCAGAGCGAGGAGCGGCAACGCCGGCTGGTCGCCGACGTCGCCCACGAGATGCGTACGCCGTTGTCGAACCTGCGCGGCTACCTCGAAGGGCTGTCGGACGGGGTGGTGCAGCCCAGCCGCGAGCTGTTCGCGTCGCTGCACGAGGAGACGATGCTGCAGCGGCGCATCCTCGACGACCTGCAGGTGCTCGCGCTCGCGGAGGCCGGCAACCTGGGCTACACCAAGCTGCCCATCGACCTGGCCGAGTTGGCCGGTGCGGGCGCGACGGCACACCGGGCGGTGGCGAAGGAGGCCGGCATCGCGCTGACCGTGGACGTGCCGGCACCGCAATGGGTGCAGGCCGACCCGGACCGGTTGCGCCAGGTCCTGGGCAACCTGCTGACGAACGCGATCCGCTACACGGACGCGGGCGGCCACGTCCTGGTCCGGGTCCGGGAGCAGAACCACGAGGCGGTGCTGACCGTACGGGACACCGGCGTGGGCATCACCCCCGCGGACCTGTCCCGGGTCTTCGACCGCTTCTGGCGCGCCGACCCGGCCCGGCAGCGCGCCACCGGCGGCACCGGCCTGGGCCTGACCATCGCGCACCGGATCGTGACGGACCACGGCGGCCGCATCGAGGTGATCAGCGAGCCGGGCGACGGCACCACCTTCACCGTGCGGCTGCCGCTGCACGCCCCGGCCGGTACCGGCCAGGTCAGCGCTGGCCAGGGCAGGGCAGGCCAGGGCAGGGCAGGCCGGCTCAGTGCGGCCCCACCGCCGTGATCCGGATCGCCGCGGCGCCCAGCTCGTCGCTGGCCGCCAGGTCCACCTCGGCCTCGATGCCCCAGTCGTGGTCGCCCTCCGGGTCCTCGAACACCTGGCGGACCTTCCACATCGCCGGCGTGACCTCGATGTGCAGCAGCGCCGGGCCGCGCGCCGCCGGCCCGGTGCCGACCAGCGGATACTCGGCGTAGTACTCCTCCAGCGCCTCGATCCAGGCCTCGGTGTTCCAGCCCGACTCGGCGTCCAGCTCGCCGAGGTCCTCGGCGCGGCGCAGGGCGAACAGCTCGACCCGGCGGAACATCGCGTTGCGGACCAGCACCCGGAAGGCCCGGGTGTTGCGGGTGACCGCCGGCGGCTTGTCGTCCAGCGGCGACACCTCGACGATCTCGGCGCCCGGGTTGCGCAGCCGCTCCCACTCGTCGAGCAGGCTCGAGTCGACCTGGCGGACCAGCTCGCCCAGCCACTCGATCAGGTCGGTCAGCTCCTCGGTGCGGGCGTCCTCGGGCACGGTCTGGCGCAGCGCCCGGAACGCGTCCGCCAGGTAGCGCAGGACCAGGCCCTCGGAGCGGGACAGGCCGTAGAACGAGACGTACTCGGTGAAGGTCATCGCCCGCTCGTACATGTCGCGGACCACGGCCTTGGGCTTGATCTCGTAGTCGGCGACCCACGGGTGCCCGCGCCGGTAGGTCTCGTAGGCCGCCTCCAGCATCGGCAGCAGCGGCTTCGGGTAGGTGACCTCCTCCAGCAGCTCCATCCGCTGGTCGTACTCGATGCCCTCGGACTTCATCGCGTTCACGGCCTCGCCCTTGGCCTTGAACAGCTGCGCGGAGAGCACCTGGCGCGGGTCCTCGAGGGTCGCCTCGATGACCGAGACCACGTCCAGCGGGTATTCCGGGGCGTCGCGGTCGAGCAGCTCCAGGCAGGCCAGGGCGAACGGCGACAGCGCCTGGTTGAGCGCGAAGTCGAGCTGCAGGTCGTCGGGGAGCCGGTAGCGGACCCCCTCCGGGGTGTCGTGCCGCTGGATGACCCCGCCGGCCAGCAGTGCCCGGGCGATCGCGATGGCCCGGCGGATGTGCCGACGCTGCGCGGCGGGCTCCTCGTGGTTGTCGGTCAGCAGGTGCCGCATCGCCGCGAACGGGTCGCCGCCGCGGGCCAGCACGTTGAGCAGCATCGCGTGCGACACCTGGAACGACGACGTCAGCGGCTCGGGGTCGGCGGCCACCAGCCGGTCGAAGGTGGGCTGGCCCCAGCCGATGGTGCCCTCCGGCGGCTTCTTGCGGACCACCTTGCGGCGCTTCTTCGGGTCGTCGCCGGCCTTCTTCAGCATCCGCTCGTTGTCGATGACGTGCTCGGGGGCCTGCACGATGACCGTGCCGAGGGTGTCGAAGCCGGCCCGCCCGGCCCGCCCGGCGATCTGGTGGAACTCGCGGGCCTTGAGCAGCCTGGTCCGGATCCCGTCGTACTTGGACAGGCCGGTGAACAGCACGGTGCGGATCGGCACGTTGATGCCGACGCCGAGGGTGTCCGTACCGCAGATGACCTTGAGCAGGCCCGCCTGCGCGAGGGTCTCCACCAGCCGGCGGTATTTCGGCAGCATGCCGGCGTGATGCACGCCGATGCCGTGCCGGACCAGCCGGCTCAGGGTGCGGCCGAAGCCGGCGGTGAAGCGGAAGCTGCCGATGGCCGCCGCGATAGCGTCCTTCTCCTCGCGGCTGCACATGTTGATGCTCATCAGCGACTGGGCGCGCTCCAGGGCGGAGGCCTGGGTGAAGTGCACGATGTAGACCGGGGCCTGGCGGGTGGAGAGCAGCTCCTCGATCGTCTCGTGCAGCGGCGTCATCGCGTACGAGAAGAGCAGCGGGACCGGCCGCTCGGTGTTGCTGACCACGGCCGTGGGCCGGCCGGTGCGCCGGCTCAGATCATCGACGAAGCGGGTGGTATCGCCCAGCGTGGCCGACATCAGGATGAACTGCGCCTGCGGCAGCTCGACCAGCGGCACCTGCCAGGCCCAGCCCCGGTCCGGCTCGGCGTAGAAGTGGAACTCGTCCATGACGACCTGGCCGACGTCGGCGTCGGCGCCCTCGCGCAGCGCCATGTTGGCCAGGATCTCCGCGGTGCAGCAGATGATCGGCGCGTCCGCGTTGACGTTCGCGTCGCCGGTGAGCATGCCGACGTTGTGCGCGCCGAAGATCTTGCAGAGGGCGAAGAACTTCTCGCTGACCAGCGCCTTGATCGGCGCGGTGTAGAAGGTGGTGCGCTTGTCGGCCAGGGCGGCGAAGTGCGCGCCGGTGGCCACCAGGCTCTTGCCCGAGCCCGTCGGGGTGTTCAGGATGACGTTCGCCCCGGTGGCGATCTCGATGAGCGCCTCCTCCTGATGGGTGTAGAGCGACAGGCCCTGCTCGGCCACCCAGGTCTGGAAGGCGTCGAAGACGGCGTCGGGTTCGGCGGTGCCGGGCAGGCGTTCGGTGAGCGTCATGATGGGCCCAGCCTATCCGCCGTGCTTTCCGCAGCACCGTGGCCGGGCGCACGGCGCGCCCGGCCACGGAAAGGGACCCTGCTGTGGAGTTGCTACCGACCCGCTAGGCGCCGAACGCCGAGTAGATCGGGCCGGCGACGCTGCCCGCGAGGCCGATGACGGCGGCGACGACGGCGATGGTGGAACCGATTCGAAGGCGCATTCCGGGAGCTCCTCAGGTGCGGTGGTGGCCTCGCTGAGATGAGAATTCGCCGGGCCGGGTGCAGCCGGGGACGCTTCTGGTTGCGGGACGGTTGCGGGCGTCAGCGGGGCTCGATCGCGAACATGTAGCAGCCGTAGACGACGTTCCGGCTGTGGATCAGCACGACGCCGGGCTCGGCTCCCACCGCGGCTATCGCCGCTTCCGGGTCGCTGCCATCATGCAGCCGGCTGGCCGGGTGGATCCGGCCGTTCCGGTCGTACGCGCGGAGCACCTGCGGGCGGCCGTACCAGTCGGCGGGGTAGCGCAGCCCGTCCGGCGGCCCGCCGCAGGGGTCGGCGTGCACGAACACGGCGCCGGTCTCGCGGTACGGGCTGTCGGGCAGCGGCGGCTCGTAGTTGAACAGCAGGATCGCTTCGCATTCGCGGGCGTCGCGCAGGCAGCAGCGCAGGGGCTCGCCGCCGCCCGCGAGGTGACGTTCCGCGGTGCTGCCGGCGCGGGCCTCGTGGTTCGCCGTGGCGCCGGCGCGGACCTCGGCGAGCAGGGGAGCGGGCAGTGCGGCGATCCGGTATCCGGTCGTGGTGATGGTCATACCGCCATCCTGCGGCGAGGAGCGGCCGCCGGTCTGGCGGGATTCGGACGTCGCGTCGACCCAGCCGGCCGGGCCCGTTCGCGGGGCATCGCGGGGTGACAGCGCCTGCGATGATGGCGCGCGATGATCGAGCTGATCGAACTGACCAAGTCCTATGGCCGGGTCCGCGCCGTCAACGAGGTGACGTTCTCCGCCCTGCCCGGGCGCGTGACCGGATTCCTCGGCCTCAACGGCTCCGGCAAGACCACGACGCTGCGGATGCTGCTCGGCCTGACCCGGCCGACCTCCGGCGCCGCGCTGATCAACAAGGTGCGGTTCCAGGAGCTGCGCCACCCGGCCCGGCAGGTCGGTGCCGTGCTGGAGCAGGGCATCAGCCATCCGGGCCAGAGCGGCCGGGCGCACCTGACCACGCAGGCGCTGCTCATCGGCGCCGACCGGGCCCGGGTCGACCCGCTGCTGGAGCAGGTGGGCCTCGGCGACGCCGCGGAGCAGCGCTGCGGCGACTACTCGCTCGGCATGCGGCAGCGGCTCGCGGTGGCGACCGCCCTGCTGGGCGACCCGACGGTGCTGATCCTGGACGAGCCGGCCAACGGGCTGGATCCCGAGGGCATCGCCTGGCTGCGCGAGCTGCTCCGCGAGCACGCCCGCGCCGGCGGCACGGTGCTGATCTCCAGCCACCTGCTGGCGGAGCTGGCCCAGCTCATCGACGACGTCGTCATCATCTCGGAGGGCACCGTGCGCTACGCGGCGCCGCTGGACGAGCTGTACGGCTCGGCGTCGTCGCGGCTGCGGATCCGCGGCCGCGATCCGCAGCTGCTGTGGCAGGTGTTCGAGGAGGCCGGGGCGCAGGTCGACACCGACGGGACCGCCCTCGAGGTGATCGGCCTGACCCCGGAGGAGGCGGGCGAGCTCGCCTTCGACGCCCAGGTGCCGCTCTACGAGCTGGCCACGGACGCCCCGAACCTCGAGCAGATCTTCCTCGGCCTGGTGAGCGCCCCGGCGACCGCGCCGGTGATCGACCCGGCGCCGGCCGCGACCGAGGAGGCCGCCGCGTGATCGCAGTGGTCCGCAGCGAGCTCTACCGGCTGTCGACGGTCCGGTCCAGCGCGATGTCGCTCGCGGTCTTCACCGCCTTCGGCATCCTGCTCAGCATGATCGGCGCCGACTTCTGGGCGCTGCTGGCGGGGGTGGGCGCGTTCGGCTTCGGCGCCACCGGCATCGCCCAGCACTACCAGCACCGGACGGCGGTGCTGCTCTACCTGGCCCGGCCGCGGCGGCTGCTGGTGCTGCTCGGGCAGCTCGTCACCACCGTGATCGTGAGCCTCGGCTTCACCGTCGTGAGCGGTCTGCTCGTGCTCATCCAGGGCAACCAGGAGCGGTATCTGATCACGGTGGTGGTCGCCCCGCTCATGGCGGTGCTCGGCGCGGCCGGCGCGGCCATCGCGCGCAGCGCCACGTTCCTGTTCGTGGGCTTCGCGACCTGGATCCTCTTCGTGGAGGCCATGTACGGCAAGATGCAGGAACCGCTGCCGTTCTCGGCGTACCTGGACGCGGCCTCGGGCGACCTCCGAAAACTGCTGATCCTGCTGGGCTGGACACTGGCGGCGATCGTCGGCGCGATCTTCGCGATCCGCCGCGACCTGAACGGCGACTGACCGCGACGCGGGTATCAGGCGGTGGCCGGCCGGCTCTGGGAACGCCTCCTTCGAGCCCACCCCGCCACCCTGGGCGGGGCAGATCGAGGATATAAGGACGGATCGCCGCTACCGGCGATCCGCCCTTAACGGTTCGGCTGATCCCTACCGCGGGGTGTTGGTCGCGGGAACCGGGCGTACGGCGACCGACTGGCTCAGCGGCCGCTTCCCACCGGTGCGGAACGGCGATCCCGGGGCCTCTTTCAGCGTGCCGCCGGATCCGATCGCGAACGCGACCACCTGGCTCGTGTCCTGAATGTTGGCGAAGACGTCCCGGCCGTCCGGTGTGATCGCGATCGCCGCGGTGCCCGGCGTGCGTGCGGGCGAGTCGGCAGTCGGGGTGAGCGAGCCGTCCGCGTGGATCGTGAAGCCGAACAGACCGCGGTGCGGCTGGTCGATTTCCAGGTTGGCGCAGACGTACAGGTGCTGCCCGTCGGGCGTCACCTTGAGACCGACCGCGTCCGGCACGGAGGCAGGCACCCCGGGCACGGGTTTCAGCGAGCCGTCCTTACCGACCCGGAAGCCCCACACGTTCTGCGCGACGTTCGAGGTCACGTACAACAGGCCGCCGTCCGGGCTCATCGTGATCCCATAGCTGGCCGGCCCGACCCTCGCCACGTCCTGCGGGTGTGCGAGCGAGCCGTTCGCCAGCACGGCGTATCGGGTGACGGCCCGCGGCGGGCTGTCCTCGGTTTCCTCCGCGTCCGCGTACGAAAGGTAGAGGAAGCGCCCGTCCGGGGACAGCACCGTCGCCTTCGGATGGTCCGACGTGGTCGCGAACACCTCGGGCTTGCCGAGCGTTCCGTCGGCGTTGATTGTGTACGCCGAGATGGTCGCGGCGACCGTGTTGGTGACGTAGAGGGTGCGGCCGTCGGGTGCGACAGTCGCCCCCCACGGCTCGTCCCCGGTCTCGACGATCCGCGGGTGCGGCTGGAGCGCGCCCCGCGGGCCGACGCGGAACACGGCGACCGTGTCCGATTCGCTGTTGACGACGTACGCGGTGGCCCCGTCCGGGGTGACGGCGATGCCCCGTGGGGTGCAGCCGGGGCCGGTGAGGTCCGGGGTGCAGCCGCCGGTGGACACGGGCCTGCCCAGGGGCGACAGGGTCCCACCCGGGCCGATCGCCAGGGACGAGACGTCATGGGAGCCCGCGTTGGTGACGTAGAGCACGCCGCCGGAGGGTGGCAGCACCGGGTCCGCGGCGGCCGCGGCCGGGGCGAGAGCCGGGACGCCGAGCAGCGCGGCGGCAGCACCCGCTCTCATGAACACGGATGAAACGAAGGTTCCTGCTAACACACCACTCATCCCCCATGCGTGCGGGCCTCGTTCCACGAGGCCACCGATGCCTCTGACGAGCGCCACACTATGGACGGCTGCTGGAACGCCACTGAAACGGCTCTGAAACGGCCGTGGCGACCTGGTGAGCGTTACGCCCCGTGAGCAGTCGACCGGGGACACGCGACGCCGTACGACGGCGCTCTCGCGATGCACGCGGCGCGGCGGCCAGGGAACCGGGTGGCCGATCGTGGTTGATCGCGTGCACGGAGGGTAACGCAATCTTGATTCAAGAGTGTTGCTTTCCGGCAAAGATCCGCCTGGGCGGAAATCCTGCCAGGGTTCTCTCAGGTCGTCGCCGGCCCGCCCGACAACCTGAACGAGGCCTCCCGGAGGGGGTGATGATGGTGGAGCTGACACAGGTGAGCAAGTGGACCCTGGAGGAGCTTCCGCGCCAGAACCGGGCGATTCTGGCCGACGACCTGTCACCCGCCGCGCTGACCGAGGCGATGTGCCTCGACGTCCTGCCCACGCTGCCCGGTCCCGAACGCCTGGACCGCCCGCAGGCCCGGCAGTTGCTCGTCAACCTCGGCTTCGCCGGCGCCTCGGTGGCCCGGCACTTCCAGGAACGCGTACCGGGCGGCATGCAGGACCCGCAACGGGCCTTCGCCGGGCTGGCGGTCGGCGAGAGCGCGGTGCCGTTCCAGGCGTATTTCGCCGCGCTGGCCGACCGCACCGGCACCGGGCACTGCCACCGCGACAGCTATGCGTCGCTGGTGCGCTGGAATGTGGGAACCGTGCAGGTCCGTCTCGACGGCGAGCTGCTCGCGAGCCTGCCCGGCGACTTCGACGACGGCCGGATCCGCAGCTACACCGGCAGCGGCGCGGAGGAGCGGTTCTTCTCGCTGGTCAAGCGGGGCGAGGCGCTCGAACTCGCGGTGAACGACCTGCTGGAGCCGCTGACCTGCGACGGCACCAGGCTCGACGGCGGCGACGCCGTGCTGCGGGTGCGGCTGGCCACCGCGCTGCTGCAGGCGATGCGGCAGCTCTTCCTCGACTTCACGGGACTGCCGCCGGAGCGGAGCATGCCGCCCGACCACTTCATGGACGTGTTCCGCCAGTTCGCCGTGCACTGGCTGCCGGACGACATCCCGCCCAGCGGCGCGCTCGATCCGGAGGCGCTCAAGCGTGACTTCCTGCTCGGCATCGGGATGGCCGGCTACGCCGGGCACGTCCGCCGGCTGTTCCCCGCGCTGCTGGCCGACGAACGCGCCGCGATCGAGGCGCTGATGGCCCAGCCGACGCTCCCGCAGCGGCTGCTGGCGTCGCTGGACGTCGACGCCGCCACGCTGGCGACCGCGGACCTCGCCGCGCTGCGCCGGCTCGTCGGGCGCCACCCCGCGCTCGCCGACTGGTACGGGCTGCTCAACGAGCACGCGCGGGTGGCCGGCGCGCACCTGATGCTGAGCAAGAAGTTCCTGTTCAAGCCCCAGCGGCGGCGCGACGAGGCGGGCCTGGGTGACCGGCCGCTGGTGTCCAACCGGTCGGGCACCACGGGCATGACCGAGACGTTCCTGGAACGGCTGACCAGGGCCCGCCGCGAGCACGTGTTCGCGCCGCTTCGGCCGGTGCTGACCGGCGAAACCGCCACAAACGCCCCCGATGCCGGGGTACGGTCACAATCTGAAACGGCAGCGTCGGTCGCGGTGTCGCTGGTGGCACACCGAGGTGGCCAGGCGATGACGGTGCCACCCGCCACTACTCGGGGGTAGGCGGTGGAGCTTCCAGGCAGTGTCGGCACCCAACGACCCGCGTCGGGCGCCACGGCGCCGATGAGAGTGGGCCATGAGCAGCTGATGGCGCTCATCGACCACACCTCGGCCGTCATCTACATGCGCGACGCCGACGGCAGGTATCTGCTGGTCAACCGGGAGTACGAGCGGTTGTTCAAGCTGCGGCGCGAGGACATCGTCGGGATGACCGACCACGACCTGTTCCCGGAGGCCATCGCCGACGACTTCCGCGCCAACGACCTCCGGGCGTTCGCGCGCGGGTTCCCGGTGCAGATGGAGGAGCAGGCCCCCGGCGACGACGGGCTGCGCACCTACGTCACGGTGAAGTTTCCCCTGACCGACGCGTCCGGCCGGTCGTACGCGGTCTGCGGCATCTCCACCGACATCACGGAGCGTAAGCACGCCGAGGAGCAGGTACGCCGGCTCAACGACGAACTGGAGATGCGGGTCCGGGAGCGTACGGCGGAGCTGGAGGCCTCGACCCGCGAGCTCGACGCCTTCGCCTACTCGGTCTCCCACGACCTGCGGGCGCCGCTGCGCTCGGTGGAGGGTTTCAGCCAGATCCTGCTCGAAGACTACGGTGACGCCCTGGCGGAGGAGGCGCGCCACCATCTGGGCCGGATCCA
>Ga0307516_10004706_pt1 | contig 16687 bp, 15 predicted proteins | sample 19_EM_MG_FD_203310 | JGI IMG/M metagenome (GOLD analysis project Ga0307516, IMG submission 203310) | Populus trichocarpa ectomycorrhiza microbial communities from riparian zone in the Pacific Northwest, United States - 19_EM | ecosystem: Host-associated > Plants > Roots > Unclassified | place...
TACGCGCCTTCTTCAGCAGCTTGGGCGGGACCGTCGTACGGACCGTGGGGCCGATGAACTCCAACAGGCGGGAGTTCGTGGTCCGTTCGGTCACCTCCTGCCAGGTGGGGGAGGGGCCGAGCAGCTCCGGCGGGGACGTCTCGACCAGGCTCGACGCGGTGATCGTGAGGTCCGCGTGCGGGTCCATCAGGTCGAAGCCGGTGACCTGGGTGCCCCAGTAGTCCCAGTACGACCAGGTGGGTGTCGTGGGGTTGACGGTGACGCGCGCGTCCAGCGTGGTCTGGCCGGGGAGTGTCAGCGGGGTCATCCGCACCTCGTTGTGGGAGGAGACGGCCGCCTGGGCGTACGACACGCGGGTGGTGTGGCGGATGCGAAGCCTACGGGTCATCTCAGGCTCCTTCCTGGGCCCACTCGACGGGCCCCTGGTACGGGAAGAACAGTTCCGCGACGGCCTCCGCCGAGTCCATGCAGGCGTGCTGCAAGTCCTTGAGGAGGGCGGGGAGTTGTTCTTCCAGGGCGTGCGAGTCCAGGTATTCGAGGCGCGTGCGGAGCCGGCCGATGGGGCGGCGTGCGGGGTCCTGGCGCTGGCGGCCGAGTGCGGTGAGGCACTCCTCGGCCGTCGTCAGCGCGTGGAGTGCCGAGCGCGGGAAGTCCCGGTCCAGGAGCAGGAATTCGGCCACGCGCGGGGTGTCGCCGAAGCCGCCGTAGACGCGCGCGTACGCCTCGTCGGCGCCCGAGGCGCTCAGCAGCGTCGGCCAGTCGGGCGCGTGCGCGGCGTCCAACACCCGTACCGACAGCAGTCGTACGGTCATGTCCACCCGTTCCAGACTCCGGCCGAGGACGACGAAACGCCAGCTGTCGTCGCGGCTCATCGTGGAGTCGGCGAGGCCGAAGAACAACGCGGCGCGTCTGCGCACGAGTTCGAGATAGGCGTAGGGGCCGGTACGGCGGGCCGCGAGGCGCTGGTCGGCCAGGGCGTGCCAGGTGGAGTTGAGGCACTCCCACATCTCCGAGGAGACGGCCTCGCGGGCGCTGCGGGCGTTGAGGCGGGCGGCGCCGAGGGCGCCCTCGATGGAGCAGGTGGAGCGGGCGTCGAAGGCGAGCTGGTCCAACACCTGCTGCATGTCGACGCGTTCACCGCCCGCGTCGACCCCGAGGATCGCATACAGCGACCGGCAGGCCACGTCCTCGTCGCGCCAGGGGTCCTCCAGCAGACGGTGCAGATAGGCGTCGAGGATGCGCCCGGTGTTGTCGGCGCGCTCGACGTAACGGCCCGTCCACGTCAGGGCCTCGGCTATCCGGGAGAGGATCACGTCGTTCACTGCTGCTGCGCCCCTTCCTGTACGACCGTGGGGTTGCCGTCGGGGCCGAGCTGGCGGGGCGCCACCTCGGGCAGTTCGCCGTCCGGGGTCATCTGCGCGGGTTGCTCGGCGGGGCCCTCCGCGAGCACCCAGGTGTCCTTGGAGCCGCCGCCCTGGCTGGAGTTGACGATCAGGTTGCCCTCCTGGAGGGCGACGCGGGTGAGGCCGCCGGGGAGCACCCAGACGTCGGTGCCGTCGTTGACGGCGAACGGGCGGAGGTCGATGTGGCGGGGTGCCATGCGTTCACCCGCGAGGGTGGGGGAGGTGGAGAGGGCGACGGGGCGCTGGGCGATCCAGCCGCGCGGGTCGGCGGCGACGGCTTTGCGAGTGCGTTCGAGGGTTTTGGCGTCGGCCTTGGGTCCGATGACGATGCCCTGGCCGCCCGCGCCGTCCACCGGTTTCACCACCAGCTGGTCGATCTGGTCGAGGACCGCCTCCAACTGGCCCGGCTCGTCGGGGCGGTAGGACTCCACGTTGGGGAGAATCGGTTCCTCGGAGAGGTAGTAGCGGATGAGGTCGGGGACGTAGGTGTAGAGGAGTTTGTCGTCCGCGATGCCGTTGCCGACCGCGTTCGCGAGTGTGACGTTCCCGGCCTGGGCCGCGTTCATGATGCCGGGGCAGCCGATCACCGAGTCGGGGCGGAAGTGCAGCGGGTCGAGGAAGTCGTCGTCGAGGCGCCGGTATACGACATGGACGGGCACCTCGCCGCGCGTGGTCCGCATCCACACCCGGTTGTTGCGGCAGACCAGGTCGTGGCCCTCCACCAACTGCACGCCCATCAGCCGTGCCAGCAGGGCGTGTTCGAAGTAGGCGGCGTTGCTCGGGCCGGGGGTGAGGACCACGACCCTGGGGTCCGTCGTGCCGGCGGGCGCGGCGGCCCGCAGTGCGGCGAGGAGCCGTCCCGCGTAGCCGTCGACCGGCACCACGTGCTGCTCGGCGAAGAGGGACGGGAAGATCCGGGTCATGGCTCTGCGGTTCTCGATGACGTACGAAACCCCGCTGGGGACCCGCACGTTGTCCTCGAGCACCCGGAAGTCCCCGGCCTCGTCCCGTACGAGGTCGATGCCGGCGACGTGGATGCGTACTCCGCCCGGTGGCTCGACCCCTTGCGCGGCCCGATGGAAATGAGCCGAGTTGAGGAGCAGCCGCCAGGGCACGACACCGTCCTCGAAGGCGCGGCAGTGCGCGTAGGCGTCGGAGAGATAGGCCTCCAGGGCCCGCACCCGTTGCGCCACCCCGCGCTGGATGAGATCCCACTCCAGCGCGTCGATGATCCGGGGCACCAGGTCCAGTGGCCAGGGCCGTTCCTCGCCCGCGAAGGCGTAGGTCACCCCTCGGTCGGTGAACGCGCGGGCCATCTGGTCCGCGCGGAAGCGCAGTTCACTCGGCTCGATCGGCTGGAGTGCCGCCAGTACCGGCTCGTAGGCGGTTCTGACCTCACCCGGCCGCACAAACATCTCGTCCCACGCATCGGCCAATGCGTATGCGTCAAATATGTCCGCCATGAGGGGACGTTAGAGGCGATACGTAACACGGCGATCTCTGAGTGATTTCCGGCAGCTCACGCGGAAAGTGATACGGCGAAGCGGCCGGCGGCCGGGGCCGGGTACCCCCCAGCTTGTTGCAAGGTGACGCGCGGAGGTAGGGAGATAGTGAGCGATATCGGTGGTTTTCCGGGCTCGTTCGAGCGGGAGCCGTGTTGCGGAGCAGGTCGGGTCCGCGCATAGTTGCGCTGCAAAGAGCCGGGAACCGGGGGTGGGATGGGCAATGACCGGGCACGGGACGGACGCGCATCCACACGGTGCTGACCGACTCTGCGATGCCGGGGACCTCGTGTACTCCCGGGCCGTACGGCGGGGCCGGGTGCCGCGCACGGACGCCGAGCCGGTGCCGTGTCTGCTGGAGCTCGCGCTCCTCCACCCCGACCCCGACGACATGGACTGGCTGGTGCCGACCTCCCCGCAGGAGGTCATGACCCGGCTGCTGCGCGGGGTCTACGACGAGGTCAGCGAGAGTCACCGGCGGGTGGGTTCGGCGGTCGGCGCCTTCGAGCGGTACGCCGGTCTGAGTCGCCGCATCGAGGCGTCCGCGCCGGCGTCGGGGGCCCTGGAGGGCGCCGCGATCCGCGTCCTGGACGGGCTCGCCCGTATCCAGGCGGCGATGGACGACGCGACCGAGGCCTGCACCGGCGAGGTCCTCACCGTCCAGCCCGGCGGCATCCGCCGCGAACCGGAACTCACCGAGGGCCTGCACCGCGCCCTGGCCCTGCGCTCGCGCGGGGTGCGGATGCGCGACCTGTACACCCATGTCGCCCGGCACGGCCAAGGCCTGCTGAACTACCTGGAGTTGATGGGCGACGCGGTGGAGGCGAGGACCCTCGACGAGGTCGTCGACCGCCTCATCCTCTTCGACCGCACGGTCGCCTTCATCCCCGCCAACGCCGACCACACCATGGCCCTCGAACTGCGCCACCCGGCGCTGATCGACTACTTCGTCACGGTCTTCGACCGCCTGTGGCGCCTCGCGATCCCCGTCGCCGCCCCCCTGCCCGACACCGGCATCGAGGGCATCTCCCACCGCGAACAGTCCATCGCGGCCCTGCTCGCGGAGGGCCACCAGGACGCGGTGATCGCGGAACGGCTCGGCATAAGCGTCCGCACCTGCCGCGCCCACATCGCCCGGCTGTCGGAGACGCTCGGCGCGGCCAGCCGTACCCAACTCGGCGTCAGAATCGCCCAGGTGGGCCTGGACGGCGCCGCGTCACGCGTGCCGGACGTGCCCGCCCAGCTCACCCCGGCGGATCAAGAATCCCCGACCGCCCTATGAGGTAACCGAGTTGGGCCCGGCTCTCGCTGCCGAGGGTGGCGGCGAGTTTGGCTATGTGGACGCGGGCGGTGCGGATGTTCATGCCGAGGCGGTCGGCTATGACGGCGTCCGTGTGGCCTTCGACCAGGAGGCTCGCTATGGCTCGCTGGCGGGGGGTGACGCCGTTGAGGGAGGGCTGTCGGCCCGCTTCGGGGTACAGGGGGGTGGCGAGGTGCCAGAGGCGGTCGAAGACCGTGACGCAGAAGGCCACCAGCGAAGGGTGGCGGACTTCCAGGGCGAGGGTGCGGTCCTCGTTGGCGGGCAGGAAGGCGACGGCGCGGTCGACGACGATGAGGCGGTCGGGGATCTGGTCCAGGGTGCGCACCGCGACATCGCCGCGGAGCCGCTCGTAGCGGGCGAGGATGGACGGTGCCTGGCGCAGGGTGTGCTGGTAGAGCGTGCGGATGCGGCCACCGCGGTCGAGCAGGGCCTGGTCGCGTGCCAGTGCCTCGGCGTGGAACTCGGGGGCCGTGTAGGCCGTGTGGGTGATGTGCGGCTGGATGGCGAGGACCTCGCCCGAACTGGCGGCCATCGCCTGGGTGATGGCGGAGCCGATCCGGTCGAGTCCGCTCAGGACACCGAGCGTCGGGACGCGCTCCGTGCCCGTGCGGCTGCTGTCGATCCGCATCAGCGGTTCGAACGTCTCCGCCAGCCGTTGCTCGCGCCGTCGCTCCTCGGCGACCCGGTCCTCCATGGCCCGCAGCATCCGGTGGAAGGCGACGGCGGGGGCGATCGGCTCCAACCTCCGCAGATCCGTGACGGCATGGGTCAGCAGGCCGAAGTCGACCAGGCAGGGCGCCTGTTCGGCTTCTGAGGGGCTCACATGGCCTTCGCGCAGGGCGCGTTCGTACACCTCGGTCCCGGCCGCGCACAGGTCCTCCAGGCCGTGCGTGTGCGCCTCGGTCACGGTGTGCCGCCCCCTCCCTCCGCCGGGTCGTCCTGGTTCAGGATCCCCGACTGGGCTATGAGGAAGCCGAGTTGGGCGCGGCTGCCGCTGCCCAGGGCGGTGGCGAGCTTGGCGATGTGGGCCCGGCAGGTGCGCACGTTCATGCCCAGGCGGCGCGCGATGGCCTCGTCGACGTGCCCCTCGACGAGGAGTTTGGCGATGGAGTGCTGGATGTCCGTGATGCCGTCGGGGGCGGTCTCGTACGGCGCCCCGGTGGCCAGTGGGATCGCGCGGGTCCACATGAACTCGAAGACCTTGATCAGGTAGCGGACGAGTCCCGGATGGCGGAGTTCCAGGGCGACCTGGCCGTCGTCGCGGGTCGGGATGAAGGCCACGTCCTCGTCGCAGATGATCAGCCGCTCGACGAGTTCGTCGATGGTCCGGTACTCCACCTTCCCGTCGGCGAACTGGGCCACATAGGCCAGCGTCTCCGGGTTGTACCGGGCCGGATGCTGGTACAGGGTGCGGATCCGGCAGCCTCGTTCGATCAGGGGCCGGTCGCGCTCCAGCGCCTTGGTAAGGGTGTGCTCCAGCCGGCGGCGGGCGGGCTGGACGGTGAGCATCTCGATCTGGCACTGGGCGGTGGCCAGATCCAGCGCCGCGTTGATCCGGTCGATGCCTTCCAGCACCGTGATCGAGTGAGTGGTCGCCGTCGACTGGGCGCTGAGGGCCATGAACGGCTCGAAGGCATCGGCCAGGTCTATGGAGTGCCGTCGCTGCTGGGTGATCTCGTGCTCGATCGGGTTGAGCCGCTGGGCCAGCGCGATTTGAGGGGGGACCGGGCGGAGCCAGTTCGCGTCGTCGGGGTCGGGATGAAGCAGGGCGAACTCCATCAAACAGGGAGCCGGCTCCACGTCCGCGCGGGCGATGCGTCCGATGCGCAGAGCGTTCGCGTAGAGGCGGTGTCCCTCCTCGCACAACTCGGTCAGTGCGTGAGGATGTGTCCGCTTAGTCTGATTCATTGGCAAATCTCCACCCCCCAGGGTCCTGAACGTGCAGGAACATGATGCATCGATTGTGTGGCCACGACGTGCCGGAATGCGCCATCGTCGTAGTCGACGGGGGAGAGGTGACCTTCAAATGAGGACGAAGCCGACTATGCATAAGAGAATGCTTCGCTCGGCGCTTGCCGCCGCCTTCTCCATCGTTGTGGCCTTCGGGGCGCTGAGCGGCCTCACGGCGACGAAGAGCGATGTCGCGGGTGACAGCAGCTGGCGCACGACCGCTGAAGCCGTTCCCGGTGACAGCAGCTGGGTGATCGTGGCGTCCGACGTACCGGACGACAGCTCCTGGGTTGCTCCGGCGGACAGCAGCTGGGTTGCTCCGGCATGACCACCCCACCCGACGACCGGTCCTTCCGACGCGAGATGGCCACGGCCTACCGCTCCGGCTGGCACTTCATCGATCTGGCCACCGCCATCCCCCACAGCGGTGACTCGCTCATGGTGACAGTGTTCGGCGAGCCGGTGGTGGTGACCCGCGACGAGGACGAGGACGTACGGGCGTACCGGTGTCTGCGGCGGCCTCGGGGGGCGCCGCAGCCGGTTCGATGTGCCATCAGGTACGGAATGATCTTTGTGAATCTTGACCAGCGAGACCACCGGCTGGTGGAAACGGATGCCCCCGACGTCCAGACCATCTCAGCCACCCCCCGCAGTGCCTGACGCGATTCCCCCGTCGTAACAGATCGCTCAGGTGCTTCCCCCCGCAGCGGCGTCACCGTGACCTGAACACGGTGACGCCGCTGCAGTTTCCGGGGATATTTCGGGATCTCGACCGAATCTCGTAGTGGCTGGAACTGGTCGATCATCAATGCCTTCTTACCGACCGCTCGTGCGCTTTCCTTCTGGGGTACCCGCGTCGTGGGCGGACCTCGCCCGCCGTCGTGGGCGGACCCCGCCCGCTCCGCACTGTGACCCGCCTGCACCTTGAGTGGAATAGACTCAAGTTTGTGTACGCTGCCTGAGTCAGCAAGCTGAGCCGGCGAGCTGAGTCGGCACGGGGATGACGCCAGGAGGAGAACGCGAACGTGGACGCCGAGCTGACCAACCGGAGCCGGGACGCGATCAACGCTGCCGGAAACCGCGCCCTGTCCGACGGGCACCCGGACCTCACACCCGCCCATCTGCTGCTGGCCCTGCTCCAGGGCCAGGACAACGAGAACATCACCGACCTGCTCGCCGCGGTCGACGCCGACCAGGCGGCCGTACGCTCCGGCGTGGAGCGGGTGCTGGCCGGGCTGCCCAGCGTGACCGGGTCCACCGTCGCGCCCCCGCAGCCCAACCGCGAGCTGCTCGCGGTGATCGCGGACGCCGGTGAGCGGGCCACGGAGCTCGGGGACGAGTACCTCTCCACCGAGCACCTGCTCATCGGTATCGCGGCGAAGGGCGGCGCGGCCGGCGACGTACTCTCCGGTCAGGGCGCCACGGCGAAGAAGCTGCTGGAGGCGTTCCGTAAGGCAAGGGGAGGACGCCGGGTGACGACAGCAGACCCCGAGGGCCAGTACAAGGCCCTGGAGAAGTTCGGGACCGATTTCACCGCCGCCGCGCGGGAGGGCAAGCTCGACCCGGTCATCGGGCGGGACCAGGAGATCCGGCGGGTCGTGCAGGTGCTGTCCCGCCGCACCAAGAACAACCCGGTCCTCATCGGTGAGCCCGGCGTCGGCAAGACCGCCGTGGTCGAGGGGCTGGCCCAGCGGATCGTGAAGGGTGACGTGCCCGAGTCCCTCAAGGACAAGCGGCTGGTCGCGCTGGATCTGGGCGCGATGGTCGCGGGGGCGAAGTACCGGGGCGAGTTCGAGGAGCGGCTGAAGACCGTGCTCGCGGAGATCAAGGACTCCGACGGGCAGATCATCACCTTCATCGACGAACTGCACACCGTGGTCGGCGCGGGCGCCGGCGGTGACTCCGCCATGGACGCGGGCAACATGCTCAAGCCGATGCTGGCCCGCGGTGAGCTGCGCATGGTCGGCGCGACGACCCTCGACGAGTACCGCGAGCGGATCGAGAAGGACCCGGCGCTGGAGCGGCGCTTCCAGCAGGTGCTGGTCGCCGAGCCGACCGTCGAGGACACCATCGCGATCCTGCGCGGTCTCAAGGGCCGCTACGAGGCCCACCACAAGGTGCAGATCGCGGACAGCGCGCTGGTCGCCGCGGCCACCCTCTCCGACCGGTACATCACCTCCCGCTTCCTCCCCGACAAGGCCATCGACCTGGTCGACGAGGCGGCCTCCCGCCTCCGCATGGAGATCGACTCCTCGCCCGTCGAGATCGACGAGCTCCAACGTGCCGTGGACCGGCTGAAGATGGAGGAGCTGGCCCTCAGCAAGGAGACCGACCCCGCCTCCCGCGAGCGTCTGGAGAAGCTGCGCCGCGACCTCGCCGACAAGGAGGAGGAGCTGCGCGGCCTCACCGCCCGCTGGGACAAGGAGAAGCAGTCCCTCAACCGGGTCGGTGAACTGAAGGAGAAGCTGGACGAGTTGCGCGGCCAGGCCGAACGCGCCCAGCGGGACGGCGACTTCGACACCGCGTCCAAGCTGCTCTACGGCGAGATCCCGTCCCTGGAACGGGACTTGGAGGTCGCCTCGGAGGCCGAGGAGGAGGCAGCCAAGGACACCATGGTCAAGGAGGAGGTCGGCGCCGACGACATCGCCGACACCGTAGCCGCCTGGACCGGCATCCCGGCCGGCCGCCTCCTGGAGGGCGAGACACAGAAGTTGCTGCGGATGGAGGAGGAGCTGGGCAGGCGGCTGATCGGCCAGGGCGAGGCCGTGCGGGCCGTGTCCGACGCCGTCCGCCGCACCCGCGCCGGCATCGCCGACCCGGACCGCCCGACCGGCTCGTTCCTCTTCCTGGGCCCCACCGGCGTCGGCAAGACCGAACTCGCCAAGGCCCTCGCCGACTTCCTGTTCGACGACGAGCGGGCGATGATCCGCATCGACATGTCGGAGTACGGCGAGAAGCACACCGTGGCCCGCCTGGTCGGCGCCCCGCCCGGCTACATCGGCTACGAGGAGGGCGGCCAGCTGACGGAGGCGGTGCGCCGCCGCCCGTACAGCGTGGTGCTGCTGGACGAGGTGGAGAAGGCGCACCCGGAGGTCTTCGACATCCTCCTCCAGGTGCTGGACGACGGGCGCCTGACGGATGGTCAGGGCCGTACGGTCGACTTCCGCAACACCATCCTGGTGCTGACGTCCAACCTGGGCAGCCAGTTCCTGGTGGACCCGATCACCAGCGAACAGGAGAAGAAGGAACAGGTGCTGGAGGTGGTCCGCGCCTCTTTCAAGCCGGAGTTCCTCAACCGGCTCGACGACCTGGTCGTCTTCTCGGCGCTCACGAAGGACGAGCTGGGCCGGATCGCCCGCCTCCAGGTCGACCGGCTGGCCCAGCGGCTCGCCGAACGCCGGCTGTCCCTGGAGATCACCGACGAGGCCCTCGCCTGGCTCGCCGACGAGGGCAACGACCCGGCCTACGGCGCCCGCCCCCTGCGGCGCCTCGTCCAGACCGCCATCGGCGACCGCCTCGCCAAGGAGATCCTCTCCGGCGACATCAAGGACGGCGACACGGTCCGGGTGGACGCCTTCGGAGCGGGGCTGATCGTGGGCCCCGTAACGGGGAAGACTCTGTAGTAGATCAGCGGTACGTCCGCACCGACCGGATCCTGTCAGCCGAGGGCTGACAGGCCCCGTCGGGGCTTGCCACCCCCCTCCCCGGATGGGGGAGGATGGCGGGATCCGTACGAAGGGAAAATCACGGTGACCATCGACCCGTCCTCGATTCCGAACTTCGGGGGCCAGCCCGAGCCCGAGCCGCAAGGACCGGCGGGCCCCGTCGTCCCGGATCAGGATCTTGTGAAGCAGCTCCTCGACCAGATGGAGCTCAAGTACGTCGTCGACGACGAGGGGGACCTCGCGGCGCCGTGGGAGCAGTTCCGTACGTACTTCATGTTCCGCGGCGAAGGGGACCAGCAGGTCTTCTCCGTGCGGACGTTCTACGACCGGCCCCACAAGATCGACGAGAAGCCGCTGCTGCTGGAGTCCATCGACGACTGGAACCGGCGGACCCTGTGGCCCAAGGTCTACAGCCACACCCACGACGACGGCACCGTCCGCCTCATCGGCGAGGCGCAGATGCTGATCGGCACCGGTGTGAGCCTGGAGCACTTCGTCTCCTCCACGGTCAGCTGGGTACGAGCCGCCATCGAGTTCGACAAGTGGCTCGTGGAGCAGCTCGGCCTGGAGCAGGAGGTCAACGACGCTGAGAAGCCGGAGGACGACGAGGAGTAGTCCTCGGACCGTCGCCGCACCGGCGTCCGTCGCGTACCACCGGATACGCGCCGAACGCGAGGGAGAGCCCGGCCAGGGCACCGACCGACAAGGTCGCGTGCCGAGGCCGGGCTCTCGCCGTTAGAACCTGGAGAAGGACCGGTGGATCAGTAGATCCGGAACGAGGTCCCGGTCACGAGCGTGCCGCCGGTGAAGTATGCCTCCGTGTTCGGGGGCAGGGAGGACTGGGTGCAGGCCGCGGTCCAGCACACCCGGGCCGTGTACTGCCCGGTGTAGTAGCCGCTTCGGTAGGGCCAGTTGCCCGTGGCGGTGCCCGCCGAGCCGTAGAAGCCCTGGTGGGCGTAGGGGACCCGGCCGCTGTAGTAACAACCGTCGTTCGTGTTGCAGAAGTTGTGGTTGCTGATCGTCGGCCTGACGATTCCGGGTGTGAGAGAGATGACCTCTCCCGTCGTGGGGTCGATCTCGGCGGTCTTGGGCGCGTCGCTCTTCAGGAGTGCCTTCTCCTGGCTGCTCAGCGGCGCCGGTGCGGGAGCGGTGTCCGCGGCGGCCACCCCGCTCAGGGACAGGCCCAAGGTGACCGCGACGGCCAGCGCGGCAGCGGCGCGTCTGGGTGCACGCCGTAAAATGTGACTCATATGGAGTTCCCCGGTTTCTCGGGCGGTGACGGATTGATCACCGCAATATGGGTCAGACTAGAAAACCGGCCGTTCCACCCCGGGGGGAATGGGCACCCGTGGCGTATTTTGACGCGAACATGACCGAATTGTGGTTCGGAACGTGCCGATCAGCCTGTCGGCGTTCAGCCGACCGCCACCGGTTGCATCGCGGCACACACCCACACGAAAGGGCCCACCGAGACGTACGTCAGGTACTGCTTCGCTGACCGCGCGGCGCTGACCAGCCCCGGAGCAGCTGGCACCCAGGCGACCTCATGCTCATGCGCCTACTTTTCCTGCCGTCCCGAGCCTGGCAATCAGAGCGTAGTCAGATTACAGTCTGAGTATGAGCATCGTGCACTCGGCATTCGAATCGGAATCCGTCTCGTTCACCGATCTGTCCCGGAACCCGAAGGCGGTCGCCGCGAGGGCCGCCGCCCTGGGGTGCCTGCGTGTCACGCATCGAGACGCACCCGACATGGTGCTGACCACGGCCATACACGCGGAGCGCAGCGAGGAGAACCTGACTACCGCGTCCCGACTGTTCCTTGCCCTGATGAAGCAGGACGGTGGTGCCAGGTCGCTTCTGCTCGCACTGCCTGAGGTGTTCCCGTGGGTACGTCACCTGGACGACGAAGAGGTCCGGGAATTCACCGTCGAGCTTCTGGACGCACTGTCCGACGCCGCTGAGCTGGGCGCCAGGGAGGCTGTGCACCGGGCAATCGTCTCGTGGCGGGCAACCGCCCGCATCAACGCCGACCCTGATCAGCTCAGGGAAGCGCTCAGTCCGCTCGGTGGCGTCGACCTCGGCCCGGTCGAGGTGCACGAGTGAGCCCGAAGAAGGGCGATCGGGTCAGCGTCCCCCCGCTGAGCGGCTGGAACGTCATCCACGGGACGACAGAGGCCGCGACCGGTTGGGAGGAGCTGTGTCGAGTGGCGTTGCCGAACGCGCATAGCTGCCTGGAAGCCCTTCGCACAGGCCCGCTGTCGCGGGCCAGCTGGAACCGCCAGCACCAGCTCCGCGGTAGGCACGCCACCAGGGAATGGAAGGGCTCCGAGCTGGAGCAGTGGGAGTACGAGATCACCAGTGGCGGCCGGGTCCGGTACCTGGTCAGCCCGGATACCTCGACCGTAATCCTGGTGTACGCCTCCCCGCGACACCCGAAAGACACCGAGTAGCCTCCGTCGCGAACGACAGCGGGAGCGGCAGCTTCGCCTTACGGACGAGTCCTTCACCGACCTTTTCGACGGTCTTGACGGAGGCCGGAAGCGCTGACGTCAGCCGAGCCGGGCGAGACGGGTGGCTGCCGCTTCCAGGACCTCCGGCTTCTTGCAGAAGGCGAAGCGGACCTGGCTGCGGCCGGCGTCGGGGTCGTCGTAGAAGACCGAGTTGGGGATGGCGACGACGCCGCAGCGTTTGGGGAGCGCGCGGCAGAAGGCGTAGGCGTCCTTCTCGGCGAAGGGGGTGATGTCGGTGGTGATGAAGTACGTGCCCTGGGGCTGGTAGACCTCGAACCCGGCCGCGCGCAGCCCGGCGCCGAGCAGGTCGCGCTTGGCCTGCATGTCGGCACGGAAGCCGTCGAAGTACGAGTCCGGCAGCCGCAGAGCTTCGGCGATCGCGTACTGGAACGGTCCGGACGACACGTACGTCAGGTACTGCTTCGCCGACCGCACGGCGCCGACCAGCCCGGAAGCTGCCGTCACCCACCCCACCTTCCAGCCGGTGAACGAGAACGTCTTGCCGGCCGAGCTGATCGAGACGGTCCGCTCACGCATTCCCGGGAAGGTCGCCAGCGGCACGTGTTCGGCCTCGTCGAAGACCAGGTGTTCGTACACCTCGTCCGTGACCACGAGCAGATCCCGCTCCACGGCGAGTTCCGCGATCGCGGTCAGCTCCGCACGGGTGAGGACGGTGCCGGTGGGGTTGTGGGGCGTGTTGATCAGCAGCAGGCGGGTGCGGTCGGTGACGGCGGCGCGCAGTTCGTCGAGGTCGAGCCGGAAGCTGCCCTCGTGCGGACGCAGGGTGACCGGCACGCGCGTGCCGCCCGCCATCGCGATGCAGGCCGCGTACGAGTCGTAGTACGGCTCCAGCGCGACGACCTCGTCCCCGGGCTCCACCAGGGCGAGCAGCGCGGCGGCGATCGCCTCGGTGGCGCCCGCGGTGACGAGCACCTCGGTGTCCGGGTCGTACGACAGCCCGTACCGCCGCTCCTGGTGGGCGGCGATCGCCGTACGCAGCTCGGGCACGCCCGGGCCCGGCGGGTACTGGTTGCCGCGACCGTCCCGCAGCGCCCGTACGGCCGCCTCTCTGACCTCCTCGGGGCCGTCCGTGTCGGGGAAGCCCTGGCCCAGGTTGATCGCCCCGGTGCTTACGGCGAGGGCGGACATCTCGGCGAAGATCGTCGTCCCGAACTCGGCGAGCCGGCGGTTCAGGAGAGGGCGTGCGCTGGAGGTCATGCCGGTCATCCTGCGCCCAAGCTCTGGACTTCCTCAACTCTGCTTTGGCCGGTGAGTCGGAGGGGCATCTCCTCGGCACGCACCCAGCGGGGCGCCCACGGGGGGTCGCTTCGGGGGAATCGGAAGGAGGGTGGCGCCATGGTCATCGGCATCATCCTGGCGGTTGTCATCATCGTCCTGATCGGAGCGTTCCGCGCCTCGGCCAGGAACCGGCGGCGAAGCGCGGTGCGCGCGGGAGGGCGTGGCGGCCGGATCCGCCGGTCGTCGGGGAGCGGGTCCGACGACAGCAGCTGGTGGGTCGCGGGCGGGGGCGTGCCGTTCATCGGTGACAGCGGCTCGGGCTCGTCCGACGGAGGATCGTCGGGCGGGCACCACGGCGGCCACTCCTGCGGCGGCGGCTCGTCCTGTGGCGGCGGGTCCTCATGCGGGGGCGGCGGGGGCGGGTGCGGGGGAGGCGGCGGCTGAGGCGGGCGGCCGCTCCCGGGAGGCAGCTGACACGGGGCAGCTGAGCTCCCGGCAGGGGGAAGCGGGTACGTCACCGAGTCCCCCGCCCGTCGCCACTCACCGCAGACCGCGTTACTCATTCCATATGCCCGTCGGGTACCTCTCCCGGCGGGCATAGCACTGCTCCGGCGTACGCTCCGGCCGCCCCGGCGCACGCCGTGGTTGAACAGTTGAGCTGTGGAGCCCTCTGAGGGATGGAAACCGCACGAAGTTGGGTAAAAACGCTGTGGCGGCACCACAGTTCATGATTCCCTCTAAAACGCCAAAGCGGCCTCGGGCCTCCCGCGGAACCCTCCCTGACATTCCGACCGGTCCGACCTGGCAGAAGCCCCCGGTGCCGACCGGGGTGCGCCGGACCCACACCTCCCTTTCATTGCGTGCTAGCGGAGCCGATCCATGCTCACGACCCTGAACACCTCCTACACCGACACGCGCGCGGCCGACCTCGCCTGGACCCTGGGGCGCGAGCCGCTTCCCGCACTGGCCACGCTCGACCTCGAACTGACCGGTTCCAAGCTCCAGTTGAGGCTCCTCGGCGCCTCCCACCAGGTGCTTCTGGAAGAGGCGCGGGGCAGTTGTTCGGAGACCGTGGCATGCATCCAGGGCAGCAGCATGCCCCTCCCGCTGGGCGTGGCCAAGCGCGTCGGCGACTGGGAGTACGAGTTCGCGGCCCGCGTCGAGGTCCTCTCGCCGGGCCAGTTCGCGGCCCGCGCCCAGGAGTTGCTGGCCCTGGTCGCCGACCACCCCAACGGTCTGGCGGGCGTCTTCCCCGGCAGCCCGCACGCCTTCACCGCGCTGCTGGCCCAGTGCCACGAGGGACAGATGCACTGGCGGACCTGGCACGCGTACCCGCAGGACGGGCAGTTGGTGGCCACGCGGACGAGGGTGGGGGTCCGGGTGACGGCGGGCCACCCCGGCCGACGCCGGACGCGTCTCAGCCCGTCCGGCGTCTGAGAGCACGGCGGCTCGGGCCGACGGCGGGAGCCCTGGGGCGGGGGTCCGCGGTGGCGCCGCCTGGCAGGTCCGCGGTGGCGCCGTCTCGCAGGTCCGCGGTGGCGCCGCCTGGCGCGTCCGTGGTGGCGCCGTCTCGCACGTCCGCAGGGGTGCCGTCTCGCACGTCCGCGATGGCGCCCACTCAAACACCCGGGCGCCCGATTGGCTCGGAGTTCCACACGTGTGGGTGACGAAGCGTGCCGTTGCCGTGACGTAACGTCGCAGCGTGATCGAACCGCACGCGCCCGCCCCGCCCGGCACCACGCCGCCCTGGGCAGGCCCCGCGCGGCTGCCCGTCCGCCCTGACACCGGCAGGTTCTTCGTCCTCGCCTGTGTCTTCGTCTGCGCGGCCTGCGGGCTGGTGTACGAACTCGAACTCGTCGCGCTGGCCTCTTATCTGATCGGCGACTCGGTCACCCAGGCCTCGGTCGTCCTGTCCGTGATGGTCTTCGCGATGGGCATCGGCTCGCTCGCCGCGAAACGCCTGCGCTGGCACGCGGCGGCAGCGTTCGGCGCCCTGGAGGCCGCGCTCGCCCTCGTCGGCGGATGCAGCGCGATGGCCCTGTACGCGGTGTTCGCCTGGACCGGCGCCTGGGGCGGCCTGTGGGCCAGTGGCCCCCGCTGTCTCCTGGTCGCCTTCTCGCTCGCCATCGGCCTGCTGATCGGCGCCGAAGTCCCCCTCCTCATGGAGCTGATCCAGCGCATCCGGCGCCAGGACGCCGGCGGCGCGGTCGCCGACCTGTTCGCCGCGGACTATGTGGGCGCCCTCGTCGGCGGTCTGGCCTTCCCCTTCCTGCTGCTGCCGCTCCTCGGCCAGCTGACCGGCGCCCTGCTCACCGGCACCGTCAACGCGGTCGCCGGTGCCGTGCTCGTCCTCGGCCTGTTCCGCCGCGACCTGACCTGCCGGGCCCGCTGTCTGCTCCTGGCGGCCAACCTCGCCGTACTCGCCCTCCTCGCCACCGCCGCCGTACTCGTCGACGACTTCGAACGGGCCACGCGGCAGGCGGTGTACGGCGACGACGTACGGGTGGCGGTGCAGACGGACATCCAGGAGGTCGTCCTCACCGGCGGCACCGACGGCCGGCCGTTCGGCCTCTTCCTCGACGGCCGGCTCCGGGTCAGCGGCCGGGACCAGCACCGCTACCACGAGGCGCTGGTCCACCCCGCGATGAACGGCCCCCACGCACGGGTGCTCGTCCTCGGCGGCGGCGACGGACTCGCCGCGCGGGAGGTGCTGCGCTACCCGGACGTACGCGGCGTCGACATCGTCGAACTCGACGAGGGCGTCGTACGGCTGGCCCGTCAGGACCCGGCGCTGGCGGAGCTCAACGGCCATGTGTACGGCGACGCGCGTGTCCGCGTGAGCACGGCGGACGCCTTCGGCTGGCTGCGTCAGGCGCCCTCGGCGGCGTACGACGTGGTGATCGCGGACCTGCCCGACCCGGGCATCACCGCGAGTACGAAGCTGTACTCGCAGGAGTTCTACGACCTCGCACGCCGCGTCCTGGCGGACGACGGCCGGCTGACGGTGCACGCCGGGCCGGTCGCCTCCCGCCCCCGCGTGTTCTGGACCGTGGACACGACGATCCGGGCGGCCGGACTGCACACCGCGCCCTACCGC
>Ga0307516_10004707_pt1 | contig 16686 bp, 15 predicted proteins | sample 19_EM_MG_FD_203310 | JGI IMG/M metagenome (GOLD analysis project Ga0307516, IMG submission 203310) | Populus trichocarpa ectomycorrhiza microbial communities from riparian zone in the Pacific Northwest, United States - 19_EM | ecosystem: Host-associated > Plants > Roots > Unclassified | place...
TGATTTAATATATTTTGATTTTTGATTTTGATTTTTTTTGAAGTATGTTAGTTAAAATAGCTACCAGATTAGGCATGTAACTTATGAAAGGGTTTGTAAGCAGAAAACAATTAGAAATCAGAGGAAGATTTAGAGGATATAATATTTAGAATCTCTAGCAAAAGCCAGCAAGGTATCTGCTCGAAAAAACCATTCAACATGAGATTGCTCTGCTAGGAAAACATGATATCAGTATCAAACTGTTGAACAACTAGTACAGCATCAAGTCTCAGTCATCTTGAAATATATCGACATCAGCATACAAAAACATTTATTCTGCATTGCCAGGCCCATTTCCAAAACCACATAAGCATATGCAATAGAAACAGAGCATCAAACTGACAGAGAAAACATAGTGATGCAGCAAATACCCAAGTCGTAGAGCCATTAATTTGAGCAGAAACGAGAATGAAAGTCCACACATTTTTCTTCTTTCCACCCATTATCTCGGGTCCACTCTCTATTAGTGCTTGAATCCTCAGCTACTTCAGATACCTGTAAACCAATTCAAGCATGGCATACACATTTTAACTTCTAAATCTTATTATTGAGCGAAACAAGAAACAAACACACAAAAAGAGAAGCAACAAATCAAGACAATTCAGCAGCACCTCTGATTGAGCTCTTATTGAACCATTTGGTGTAGTAGCAAATTTTGTGATCAGCTTTGGGCATTCAAACACCTTCAACTTCTCTAAATGAGGGAATAAGAAATCATAACATCCGAGACTGAAGCATACAATACTTGATAATTGTTCTAGCAACAGCACCTGCAGATTCGGGAGCTCCATCACCTTCTCAACATTGACAGGTAAAGCATTCTCTTCCTGTCCAAATACTCCCAATAATTGAGAAGCTTCTCTTACTTTCAGTATTTGGAGATTTGGGAGACCTGAAGCCATGCCTACTGGGAAGAGACATTTCAACTTGTTGCATTTTCTGACATCAATTTCACATAAATTAGGGAAGCATAAAGATTGAAGATGATCTCCTGGCACTATCTGATCCTTTCCATCATCATTATCCCTAGCAATGATTTGCTCTAATTCCTCACAACTTTCTATGTTTAGAAAATTCAGTTGAACTAGACTAGCAATCATGCTGTCTGAGAATACATGTGTTAGTCTCTTACACTCATACACCACCAAAGTAGTCAAATTGCTCAGCACGAGACCCTTCCACAAACACCTCATGTCAGGCACAAGCAGGGAGCCCAAGCGTAATGTTTTCAAACTTGTCAACTCCTACATCAAAAGACAACAATGGCACTAATTTGTTAGATATAATTCCTAGTATGTTTTGGTAAATAGATGAATCAGTTATCAACAAAAGGATACAAGTAGACATGGCAAAAGGGCATTGGAATATGAAATCATAAGTTGCAAGACTGAAATAGACAACTCAATATTAGCAAATGGAGGTTTATCGTCCTGTCCAAATACTTTCATTAATTGGGGGAAGAGCCTCAATTTCACTCAAACTGGGAAAGCATAAATCAAGGTAGGATTTCATTACAATAATTAATTTCTTACTTCTTAAGCCCTGCGTCAAGAGACAGGGAATGATACAGTTAGACAACTCCTTTTAAATTTAGTGGATGGCTAAAGGATTTATCTCCACTTATCAATTACTTCAGTTTTAGAAATTTGGAGGAAGAAACACAGTGTATTGAAGTTGACAATTTAAATTAAAAAGCAAAAAAATTATTGGAGAAATATAAAGGACGCACTTGAAGCTTTGCCAACAAATTACCCAATTCTTCATGGCCATCAATGATTAGACATTGCAAAGAAGGCAATTGGGCAGCAAAATTCTTAGGGCCAAAAAAGCTGAAATTTGATCTGGAAGAAAGAGACAATTTTCTTAGTCGAGGGAACTTGATGATGCCATCTGTGGTGAGTGCATCTCCTTCTCCACTGTAAAATATTTGCTTTAAATTATGAGCATAAAAAATCCCCATCTCTTCCAGGTTCAGAAGACTCGGAGACACAGAGACAGGGAAGACATATTCCAGTTTACCACACTCTTCTATGAAGATAGTTTTTAATCTTGGGAAGCGAAGAGACTCTGAAATTATTTCCCTTTCATCATCCTTTTCTCTGATAATATGCTTCAATTCACTGCAATATCTTATGTCAAGGGTTGCTAGCTTTGGCAGACTTTGAGCCAGGGATGGTGTGAAGATAAATGTCAGTTTGTCGAGAGAATTCAAATTCAGATGAACAAGATTTTGGAGGCTGACATGCCTAGTAGGCCCCTTCCATATACATCTGAGCTCAGGTAAGTCGATCAGCAGTAACGTTGTTAAAGATGACAGTAGCGACAGCTCCTTCTCCTCATTGCTTTCTTCATCAACCTCACCCAATTCAAATACCTCTTCCAATGATTTACAGCTCTCAATATCCACACTACTTAGATTTTTCAAAGCTTGCAGCAATTTTGCTGGAAACGGAGTATGAACATCCCCACAATCGTTCACTTCTACAAATCTTAATCTTTGTAAGAAGCCCTTTTGCTGTATAAATATTATATTTTTTAAACCCTTAACTCTCATAAAAACAATTTATATGATGCATAAATAGGAAAAAAAAATTATAAAGTACGTACTTGTAGCTGTGCCAACCAATTACCCAATTCTTCGCGGCCATGAATGGTTAGTTTTTGCAAAGAAGGCAATTGGACAGCAAAATTCCGTGGACCTAAAAAGCTGTAATTTGATCCGAGCCGAAGAGACAATTCTTTTAGTTGAGGGAACTTGATGATGTCATCTCTGGTAAGTGCATCTCCTTCTCCACCGTAAAATATTTGCTTTAAATTGTCAGCATAATAAATCGTCATCTGTTCCAGGTTCGGAAGACTTGGAGACATAGAGACTGAGAAGACATATTCCAGTTTACCACATCCTGATACAAGGAGAGTTTTTAATTTTGGGAAGCCTGGAGACTCTGGAATTATCTCCCTTTCACCATCCTGTTCTCTGATAATATGCTTCAATTCACCGCATTTTTCTATCTCAAGTGTTTCTAGCTGTGGTAGACTTTGAGCGAGGGACGGTGTGAAGATAAATGTCAGTTTGTCGAGAGACCAAACCTTCAGATGAGCAAGACTTTGAAGGCTGACATGTCTGGTGGCCCCCTTCCATATGCATTTGAGCTCAGGTAACCCTTGCAGCTCTAACATTGTTAAAGATGATAGCAGCGGCATCTCTTTCTCCTCATTGCTTTCTTCATCAACCTCACCCAATTCAAATACCTCTTCCAATGATTTGCAGCTGTCAATAATCACCTTCTTTAGATGTTTCAAAGCTTGCCGTAATTTTGCTGGAAACAGAGTGCAAATATCCCCACAACGCTGCACTTGTACGAATTCTAATCTCTGTAAGAAGCCCTTTTGGGGCTCATGGCCATGGTTGGTCATGTGATCAGAGTGCAATTCTATATTTTTTAAACCCTCTAAACTCGTAAAAACAATTTGGGACACCGTAGGAAACAACAGCTCAAATGTCATCACATTTAAGGATGTGGCGCTTGTACCAGCCAAATTTAATCTTGTCGAGGTTGGGTATCCTCCTGCATCAAACCGATTCCCTAATACTATATCATATTTGTGCAAGCTAGGAAAAACAAAATCTCTGGGAATGCATTCCACCTTCGGTATCCTTAATGATAATACAGCTAACTGAGACAACGAATTTAGTTCTTTTAGGCTTGCATTCATTCCTCCTGTGCTGTCACATCCAACAACATCCCATTCCTCAAAGCTGCCATCCCCGATCAACAATTCTTCTAACTTCTTCAACCTTCCAATCAAATTCACAGGAATCCTACTTAGCCTTTCACAACCTGTCACATCCAACAACCTTAACTCCTTGAGCTCTCCTATTTCATCAGGTAATTCTTCAATGGATAAGCACCACATAAGACCAAGAATCTTAAGTCTCTGCAGCTTTCTCAACCAAATGAGGTCCTTGCATCCACACATGATCAACACCAACGATTGAAGTTTCGTTGATAGTTCAAGTGATTGCAATGACAAACGCCCTCCGTTCAGAGACAAAACTTCAATTTCTCTCATCCCTTCAAAAAACCTCTGAGGAACATTCAAACCATAATCCACTTCTAATAATAGAACTTTGAGCTTTGGACATACCAATCCTTCAGGAAGTTCTGCTAGTTTATTGCCCATTAACGAAATTGTTGTACAACCTTCAAAGCTTGTATTGCTCATTGGCCACTTCTGCAACCCAATGCCAGCCTTTACCATGAATCCATATTCTTCTGATGATGCTATCTGAATAGCAAAGTCACGAACCAAGTCATGCATTTTCACATGTTCTCCAGTTTCAGTGCCCAACAGCATGCAACAATCTTTGAGGTTTTCGATTGCCACAAAAACTCGTTTCCTTGCATCTTCGATGGGCTCCGCATCTTGATGTAACCCATAGCCAACTGCATATCTCGTCAAGTCCTCGATTGGAATATCATAGTCTTCTGGAAATAAACAGCATAGCACGAAACATGACTTGGTTTCCTCGAACTTCAAATAATCATAGCTCAACTTAAGACATGTATAAGCATTTTTTTGTTTGTCAATTTGTTCCATGCGCGGAAATTGAGAGTCTTTGAGCTGTTTAGACGCTACTTCCCACTGAACTAGAGATTTATCTCTTAGAGCCCTTCCCACTGTCACAAGTGCTATAGGCAAGCCATGGCATTCTCTCGCAACCTCCCTTGCCACTGTGTTCAAGGTAGAGTCCCCATCACGTAAACCTGCATTGATTCTGAATAAAGCCAATGCTTCATCTTCAGATAAGACTCTTAAAAACACTTTTTGCTGGCACTCCATAGAAGAACATATGTGTTCAAAACGTGTTGTTAGAAGAATTTTACAACCCCTGTGATCATCACCAAATGGGATCCCTATCTCTTTCAAGTCAATATCTTCCCAAACATCATCTAGGATTATAAGCATCTTCTCCACTTCCTTCAGTCTATGCCTTAATCGATCTGCTCTCCCTTCTCTACTCTTTTCTTTAATATCCAGACGTAACTTATCTGCCATTCGATCCTGGATGTCTGTGACATTTGGATTCTGGGACACCGTAGCCATCAAAACTTCAGGAAAAAGCTGCAACTCTTTGGCTCTCCTGCCTACTTCTTTCACCAGGGTGGTTTTACCCACTCCTCCCATGCCGTACAGTCCGATCATATTGACACTGTCATCTTTGAGAGCTTTCATAATCTGTTCCAAAGCTTCTTTTGACGATTCTGAGGGCGTGAATTCCTTTGATGGAAGAAATTCTATGGGCTGAAGATGAGCTTTGTGGGACACCGTTTTAAACTTTTCGCTAATTTCTTCAAGTTTTCTGAGAGTCTCCGACTTATTGGCCAGTGCCTTGCTTAACTTGAATTGTCGCATGCAGTTCGGACACCAAGTAAAGCATTTGCCATTTTTTCCTATTTCATTTTCCAAAGGCTTCACACCTTCAATCTCGTTGTTTGCATCTTCCAGCCACTTTTTGACAACTTTTTCAATTTCTTCAGCATTCGTTTTAGCATCTTCGACAATATTTTGCAGACGTTCTTTTGCCGAATACAGATTCTCCTTTCGTTCTTTGAATTCTTCAACAAAATTGTTGAAACAGAACATGTAACGGAACTGCCTTCCTACTGGTTCCACCATGAGTTCTGCTATCTTAGATATAATGGATCCACCCACACTTTCGATAGCCATTTTCCACCACTCTGAAAATCAGAGAAATAAGGATACAGAACGCGAGAGTGAGTCACTACAAGTAAAAGAGGCACAGAGAATGAGAAAAGGAATTTTATTACCTTATTTTGGGAAAATATGTGCGAAAAGCACTGGTACTGATTGCTCAATGAAATAGCGGGAGGAAGAAAAGGAGAAGGCCTTTAGCTCTGTATGGAATCCAGCTTCAAAAGCAACAAGGCAAGGTATGATCTAAGACGAATGAAAGGTTCAGGATAATCACTTAGACGCCTCCATGGGTGATACCAGCTCGCTTCCAACAACAAATGTAATTAATCTAAGCTATGAGCGGTCAATGTTTTTTTTAGTTTTCTTTTGTTTTTTTTCTTAAAAAACAGATCAACAAGGGAAAAAACTTGCAAAGAAGTACAATTACTGGAACGAACTCAACAAAGGATCAAACTCAAGCAATTAAAAGTAATTGTCTCATCTCTGTGTCACACACTCAAAGAATTTCATTACCTTATTTTGGGAAAATATGTGCGAAAAGCACTGGTACTGATTGCTCAAAGAAATAGAGAAGGCCTTTAGCTCTGTATGGAATCCAGCTTCAAAAGCAACAACGCAAGGTATAAGCATTTTGATGACATAATTAAGATAACATGCGTAGTAATATAAAGAAAGTGACAAACAAATAAAAATAATAATGTGTACAAGAAAGAAACGAATGAAAGGTTCAGGATAATCACTTAGACGCCTCCATGGATGATACCAGCTCGCTTCCAGTAACACATATAATTAACCTAAGCTATGATCGGTCAAAAAAAAATTTAGGTTTCTTTTTTTTTTATAAAAAAAAAACAGATCAACAAGGGGAAAAAAAAAGAAAAGACTTGCAAAGAAGTAGAATTACTGGAATGAACTCAACGAAGGATCAAACTCAAGCAATTAAAAGTAATAGTCTCATCTCTGTGTCACACACTAAAGGAAGGAGAGAAAAGAAGGGGATGGGATCACGGCAAGAAAGAAGGAGAAAGAAAGGAATGAGACAAAGAAGGAAGAAAGTAAGGTCACGTAGGGGCCAGTCTTGTAGAAAGTTTGAGAATTAGAATGAAAAAGAGGATAATAAAGTAGTTGTCAGAATCAAAACACATAACATAAGACAAAAACAGGGAGAGAGGCTATTTGTGTTTTTTAACTGTGTTAGAGTGTATTTTATAATTATATTTAATTTATAGAAATATTAAATTAAAAGTTTTTAATATTTTTTGATATTTTTTTTAAAATATAAAATATTATTTTAATACATTTTTAAATAAAAAAACATGTCACAAAACCAAATTATAGTATAAATTTAAAGAGAAATTGATTTTCTTGTTCATTACTGTTCACTCATACTCATTTTACTATGGATATTAATTGTGGGTTTATTGAAAATTTTCAATTTGATACTCAAGTTTGTTTTTCTATAATTGAGCCCTTTTGAGCTCATTTGCATATTTTTTAAGGATAAGGGTTAAATTGAAAGACAGAAAACAAAAATGAAAAACTAGGCTAAAATAGATGGCGGCTCTGTAATTTGTTTGCAAAGTTAATTTTAGGCCCCCATCTTTTTAAGCTATTAAGTAATCAGTCCTTGTAATTTTTAAACATTGCATTTTGGTATAAAATTTCATTTTCCTTTTTTTTTAGTTTTTTTTTATGGAGGAAAGAGAGAGGGTCGCCAGATTTCATCTTAGAGAGAAAAAGTTGTAGTTGGGGAAGATTTTGGCCCCCAAAACATATGTTGCTTGTTTTTTAATTGTGTCTAAGTGGTTTTTATAATTATATTTAATTTATAAAAATATTAAATTAATATATTTTTAGTATTTTTTGGTGATTTAAAAAAATATAAAATTATTTTATTATATTTTAAATAAAAAATATTTTTAAAAAGCATGTGTCCCAATACCAAATTATTATAATTATAATATAAACTAAAAGACATAGTCTTTTAGTATGGCCTTTGACTTATAGCACCGTGAATTAGAACAATGTTATGATGTCCTAACCATAGCTATTAAACTCGGCCCGGGGGTTGACCCGGCCAAGGTGCTGGGTCCTGAGTTTCATGGGTCAACCAAGAAAAAAAAATTAAATTTTTAATATTTTATATGAAAAAATTAAGAAAAAATCCATGTAAATATAGGCTATACATATTATAAATAATGAAGTTTAAAAGAATATTTTAAAAAGTTTTTTTATCTCACATTAAAAAGATATTATGTTAAGCTTTTAAGTTGAAATATTTAAACCAAAAAAGTTTTTTATCTCACATTGAAAAAAATATAACTTTTTTCTTGGAAACATAGAGTATATATACTAATGGGTTTCAAATCCCACATTGAAAAAACATAGTTTTTTTCTTGTGAACATAGCATAGTTTTTTTCTTGTGAACATAGAATATATATACTAATGGGTTTCAAATCCCACATTGAAAAAAAAATAACTTTTTTTTTGGGAACATAGAGTATATATACTATAATACTAAAGGGTTTCAAATCTCACATTAAAAAAGATACTATGTTATCCTTTTAAGTTGAAGTATTTAAACTAAAAGGTTTTTTATCCCACATTGAAAAAATATAATTTTTTTTTGGAACATAATATATACTAATGGGTTTCAAATCCCATATTTGAAAAAAAAAACACCGGGTCTCGCCCGGGTTGACCCGCCGGGTCGATCAAGTTTGGCCGGGTCATTGCACCGGCCGATCTTTTGACAAACTCGGACCGGTTCAGCCCCCGGGCCAACCCACCAGTCCGGTCCGGGTTTAATAACTATAGTCCTAACCCTTCTTCACAAAACTGAAAGATGTTGCTTTTGAGGGTGTTTTGGTATTTTCATGGGAATTCAATTGACATTGATGAATTCATTGGTGGCGAACTGATCTTCACATAAATTTTAGTGCAATGACTTTCTTACCCTTAAAAGCAAAATGACATATACCTATTACTTAAGGGTATTTTGGGTGTTTCAGATTTAATTATATAGTGAATTCACGACTCAACCCTGCAAGACCAAAAAAAAGAAACGGGTATGCAAGGCATTTGTGTATTTTCCTTTTGGTTTTGTGGGTAATTATCAAATTGAGGGAGGAGTTGTTGCGTCTTTTACCAGTTATATAATATCCTCATTTCCGAGACCACACATCAATCATGAAAGAGGAAAACATGGTAATTTTTTTTAATCGGATTTATACAAGGTTCACTGAAATTTCTACTAAAATTTTGACAGTGTCTCTCCTATACCGGGAGGTCTCAAGTAATCGACAAACAACCTGTACATTTTTATTATTCATTACTCAATCTCATCCCAATCATCCTAAATATCAAACATCATAATATTCAATGGTACAACCACAATATCCCAAATATTCATATTAAAAAATCAGACATAATTTAATACTTAAATAAAAGAAACAAACATACATGAATGTTAGAAGTATATACTAATATAGTAGACATTCGGTTTAAAGAATGTTATTACAATTCAAGTCATATAGTTTCTAAGCATCATCATTCGTTTAGTTCTAAATAACACAAAAGATAGAGAATCTAAAATGTTACTCTTGTTGTGATATGATGGACCTGAAACAATATAACCTTCAAAAATAATTATATTAAAGGCAATATTATCGTAAAGAAATATCAAACGGTTATATATATATATATAATTCCCCATCTAGTCTCCTTCTAATACTTCTAGATTTATCCCTTCAAGAATCACTAACATTTCCCCCTCCTTTTTCATCCTACAATTTTCAACCAATCTCACATATTAATGCCGAAGGAATCATTCCTTCAAAATGCCGATTCCCATTTCATTAGTACCATCAACCATTCTCCACTGAGAACACCAATCATACCATTTCTTTCCAAAACCTAGGAGGTAATGCCGACACTAATGAATCTCATTAGTGTCATTTGTCGTCCTTACCGGGATCGACTAATCAAGTTCGTTGTAAGTGTCGACATCAATGCAGCTGATTGATGTCATTAACTATTTTCAACCTGAAATAGTTAATCAATTTTCCATAACACCTTGGAATATTTATGGGAATGTCGATGTCAAAGATTCTTGACATCATTAGCTTTCACATTATGAATAATTAATCAAGTTCCATGGGATTGCCATTATTTAGTAAACCATATTGGGGACCGACTAATTAAATTCGAGAAGTGATTATCAATGAATTCCATTAATATAGTTTATTATTTTTAATCAAATCAATTAATCAAGTTTACTTTCATTTCTCATTTATTTCATCTTATATTTTCTCCTTTTGGCTTTATCCATAGATATGAAATCCAAGAATTGAACATATTACCAAAATTACCATTATTTTAGGAAAGTATACGTATAGAACACCTACTTGCTGCAGAAGCTCAGCTCGCACTCTCTTACTGCTATTGTGCCTCTCCTACGGTTCCTCCTGAATCCACAGGCATACTACATTATTCCTTACTCAATAACATCCTTGGCTATAACTTCTATGAAGAAACCTCTCCTAAATTTTATCATTTTAGGCCTGAATCCTCTCTAGGATTAAGGCGACGAATCTCTCTAGTTTTTGTCAATGGTTTAAATGAATCTCCAATTATCTCCATTTCCCTTTCCTCTCTCAAGACAACTATTTTCACGTTATATGTATGGCAACCTTCTTAAATATGACCTCCCATGGCCATTTATGCAAATTTGCCCTTTTTGTGTAAGGTGATCAAGAACTATTTCAAGAAGCATACATATTATTACTTCTACGATTTTCCTACATTTCGCAACTCCTTCTAAGATAAGCCATAAGCCGTACATATGGCCCATAAACTCAATTCTACCGCACATAACACATGAAATAGATATGTGAAGTTCTCTTATCATCAAGTTATCTTGCTTCCCTTATTAGTAAACTTTCCACGAAACCTAATTCACTCATCATTATGATACGAAATCTCAAAACTCCCTCTCCCCTTCCTTAATCTTGTCTTGGCCGAAACTTGGCCCAAGGGAACCAAGAGTTCCCTTCTTCTTCTTATGTGATAATTATCCTTTCTAGCTATTTTCACATTACAACAACACATCATAAGCAATTAATAAAGAAAATCACAAATTCTACTTTTCCCACTCACACCCTTAGTGCCTGACCACCTTGGATCCTTTACCCATTGGCTTTTCTTTGTTGTTCTTACATAAATTCACATCCAAAGCAACCTATGATACTCTAATTGGTCCAATTCCAAACAATTTTATGTTTCCTCCAAATTTTGTTCAAGAATCCTAATTTCAATTCAAGATAATTACACAAGTTCTAATCAAATTTAAGTAAATTCATATAGTTGAGTTTAAGACTCCTTACTTGGGGATAATCTGAATTGATTCTTAATTGGTTGAAAAATTTCAACCCCTCCTTCCTTGCATGCAGCCGACCCTCTCCCATTTTCTCCTCATAATTTCTTCACTTGTTTCTTACAAATTCTCTTGCCAAATGGTTTTTTTCCCTACCAACCTATCTAAGACTTGTAAAATCTTGATAAACTTTGGTGTTTCTCTCTTAAATTTTTTATGAAAAAATCTGGAATTTCTCCCCTCTTTTGTGTTCATGTCGCTGGCCTCATGAAGGAAGAAATGAGGTATTTATAACCCCATTCTTCTTAATTACACTGTGACCCAATTTCTTTTTTTTTTCACAATTTGAGTCATACTTCTTTTGTCTTTCATGGTTTGTTTTTAATTAATTGAATTTTTTTGTATAAATTCATTCTCGGGGTTTACATGCCGCTTTTTTTTTTCTTATTTTCTCTCTCATCCTAGGAAAGCGCATTGTCCATAAAAAAATTCAATACAGTCCTTTAATTAGTTTTGTCTTCAAATTTGGTCCCTGGTCTTTTGATTAATATTTGTTTATTTGAAATAATTTATACAAAAAAATTGTTTTCAATTTCATCACCAATGGATTTGAGATAATGGGTCTAGAGCTTATCAAGTTGCGAGTTTGAGATATTAATCTAGGGTGAGGAGAGGTTTGCCCGAGTTTGCTTGGTTGTTTTCATTCATTTTTTAAATATCTTTTTTTTGTTTCATTATCCGATATTTTTTTTCCACTTTTGATGGCACTTTTCTACAAATGAAGGAGAAGGAGCATTGGTGAATCCAACTTTTATAAAAGTCTTGTTGAGTGCTTATGTTATTTAACCTGCACGAGACTTGACATTCTATTTGGAGCTGGTTTGGTTAGCAGATTTATAGAAATTCCAAGATTTTCTCGCTTGCAGGCAGCCAAGAGGATTTTACGGTTTGTTAAAGGCATATCCACTTATGGTTTATTTTACCCATCTTCACAAAATCTTGAACTTGTTGGTTATAGTGACAATGATTGGTCTGGAAGTTATGAAGACAGAAAAAGTACTATTGGTTGTGTTTTACTTGGGTGAAGTAGCTTTTACATTGTCTTCCAAAAAACAATCCATTTTAGCACTTTCAATTTGTGAAGCTGAGTATGTTGTAGCTGTTTGGTTGAGCAAATTGCTAGAAGAAGTACAACAGAAGCAAAAGAAAGCAACCAAGATTTTTGTTGATAATAAATCAGCTATTGCATTAGCAAAGAATGCAGTTTAACATGAACAATCAAAGCATATTGATAAACATTTTCATTTCATAAGGGAGCACGTGAAAGAAAGAGATGTGGAGTTGGTTCATGTTAGGACAAATGAGCATGTGGCTGATATTTTTACAAAACCATTAAAGATAAAAAAATGTTCTGTTATTTACAGAAGAAGCTTGGAGTTATGATGATGGATGAAACAAGTTTAAGAGGGAAGAATGTTGATGTTTAAACTTGTTTGTTGAAAACTAATTATATTGAAGTCAATGTTAGAATAAAATGTCATGAAAATCAGTAATGTCATGAAGTCAGTGTTAGATTAATTGAGTCAAGAGTTTATTTAAGTTTCTTAGAGGTTTGTAAAAGACATTCTTCAATGTCTATAAAGATGTAAACATTTATGTTATTGAAGGTGTGAGAGTATCAATTTTCAGCCTTTTATATTCCACCAAAATCGTGTGTGTAAAAGTGAGTGTTCTTCTCTGTTTTTGTGTGAAGTTTTCCAACATGCAGGACTTTAGAAATCTGTTTAACATTCCATTATTGAATGGATCAGGTTGTAATGGGCTTTGAGAGGGACAATTGAGGCATGGTTTTTTTTTTTGGAAATAATACGTCTCATATTACAGTGAGTTCTAAGCCTTAAGGGCTACTATCTACCTTCTTATTCCAATGGATCTTCCAGTAGCAAGAAGAGCAGATTGTTTGAAGTTTTTATCATACCTATGACTGAGCCTGAGGAGATTGAAAAGCTTGAAAAGGATAAAAAAGAGAGTATGAACAGAAGGAGGAAGATATCGATATTGAAAACAACAAATAAAGGAAAGAAATTGCAAAGTAAGAGGGCAAAGGCAGCATCTCTTGAAATTGTTGATATGTCAATATCTGATGATGGAATTAGAAACAGAAAAGGGGCTCTTTGTTTGCTCTTTGTTCCTTATAGAGTGATGGATGTTGGTGATCCTATTCAACTGACTGAACAAGATTCTCCAACCATAAATAAACAGAAAGTTATTGCTTGCTGGGAGGTTGGAAAAGCCACTCTTGAACCAGATGAAGACACTGATTAGATGATTGTTTATAGATAAGAAGTGTGAGAATTAGGGTGATGGGAGGGGGCAGTTGTGACACTCCTGCTGAAGTATGGGTGTTCTAATCTTTTCTTATAGGTAGTATTATTGCTTAAATGCTTGTGATTTGCTAGAATTACCTTTATCAGGTAAAACGTTCACCTGGTCTATGGGAAACTCAAACGTTCACCTGGTCTATGGGAAACTCAGCTAGTCATTGATAGGGCTTTCTTATCTACTGACTGGTTGAACAAATTTCATTCTTTCTCCTTGTGTGGTCTTGCTAAATTATAGACCTATTCATTTGATGATGGATAAAACTAATCGAGGTCCTAAGCCATTAAGGTTCTTAAATTGTTGGTGATTGAGATTTGATTTCACGAAAGTTGTCCAGGATTTTTGGGGTTCTGCATGCTATGACTTCAGTCAGTTATGGTGGAAATGTTGTGAAGGCTATCAAAGTTATTAAAGAGGCTCTGAGATCATGGAATAATGCTATTGTTGGTAATATTGAATAGAAAATCAAGGCTTTGGAGTTGGAAGCTGAGATTTTAGAGAGCACCAAAGAGAGCAAGGATCTATTTAGAAGCAAACAACTTGTCAATGATCTTAATTCTTTATACCGTATGTGGGAATCTCTATGCATCAAAAATCTAGAGTTTAATGGTGCAAACTTAGTGACAAAAACACACGTTTTTCCATCTATCTACCACTGCTAGAAAAAAATGAAAGTTATTTTCTCAATTTCAGTAGATGGGAAGGTTATTTCCAAGCTAGCAGATGAAAAGCATGAAGTTATTAGATTTCACAAGGGTCCTTACTCTCTTGAAAAATGGTGTAGGCCCTCTTGCTCGAAACTAAATTTTCAGAAACTTTTTCCTTCCTCGACAATTTCTCTAGAAGTACCATTCACTCTTGATGAAGTTAAAGCTGCAATTTGGGATTGTGACGACAATAAAGCTTCCCAGTTTGATGTTGTCAACTTTTTTTTTATTAAGAAAGCATAGGATACAATAAGGGGTGACATCTCTAACATGGTTAATGATTTTTACTTAACTGGTTCCTTTCTCATGACATTAATAGTTCATTCATCACCTTAATTCCTAAAGTTGTTGGCTCTAACAATCTTAAGAACTACAAGTTTATTAGTCTCATTAGAAGTCTCTCAAAGGTGCTAATAGACTCAAGGGTGTTATGCCTTACGTTATTGGTGATTATCAGAATGCCCTTATCAAAGGAAGACAAATCCTTAATGGTGTTTTTATTGCTAACAAGATAATCAACCACTTAAAAAGGAGAAAACCAAAAGGTTATCTACTCAAACTCGATTTCCATAAAGCTTTTGACTCAGTGATTTGGGAGTATCTAGATGAAGTTATGGCATGTACGGGATTTGGCTCACGTTGGAGAGAATGGATCCACCAATGTATTTCAACAGCAAAAATTTATGTTCTTGTGATTGGCTCTCCAACTGAAGAATTCTTTATGGAAAAGGGTTTGCGTCAACGAGACTTTTTATTACCATTTCTCTTCAACATAGTAGCCGAGGAACTTATAGCAGAATGCTGAAAAAACGGCTGTGAATTGGGATTCATTAAAGATTCAAATGAAGTTGAGTTGCCAGCTATGATTAAAGCACTAGAACTATTTTTTTCGCGAGATGAATTTATTAGAGTAAAGTTTATTTTTTAATCTGATTATGATGTTCTGGTTAACTAGATGAATAAGTCATTTAATAGGCCATGAAGATTTCATGAATTTTTCATCCTTCCATCTAGATTTTCTTCGCGTTCGGTTTAGTGACCTTTCATATTTTGTACGATACTAAGCATATGGCCGATGGTTTTGCAAAATAAAGTGTGACTAGAAGTTGTGACTATGTGACATGGCTTTGATCTTCATGCTTTATTTACTCCCTGAAACTCTGCTGGAATTGATTCCAATTCATCTCTTCTCATCTAATAATTGATGCAGTTCAGGTTGTTGGCTTACATGGTAATAACTGCTTGGAGTCTCTGGTACACAAGAATTTATAGCATGGGCATAAAGCTGCATTCTTTGCTTTAGTGATGTCCTAATTATATAGTTTTTTTTTTTGGTTCAGTATATCTGCAGACCATAGATTTAGAATTTAAGATACGCGTGAAAAACTTTTAAGATTTGGCTATATGTAAAGCAAAATATTTTTTAAAGTGGAAATTTATTTTTTGAATTTTCAATTTAATTTTTATTTTTTTAATCTTTTTAAGATTTTAGAAAAAACTATGTATTTTAATACCAGATCTATAGCTTACCGTGTATGTCTATAGTCCGATATTATACAAAATTATTGGAAAAACATGCGATAAAATCACAAATATTTTGAAATAACCCTTTGGAAATTTTTAGGATTTTTTTTGAAATTATATAATATTACATTATTATTATATTATTAAATATAAATTGGGCTGGACCCAGCCCAACCATCTGGGCTCAGCCGAAATGGGCCCATCCTGACCCAGTCAGGGTGGGCCAACTAGCGGCCTAACTGACCCATCTTTTTTTTTGGAGTTGGGCTAAGTCGGGCCGGTTAGGGTCCGACCTAAAATAGTTTAGTCACTAGCCCAACCTAGTGATCAAGATGCATGAACAATGGAGTGTGAATTATAATTCAGGCTCCATTGTTCATAACAGCATGAATTATAATTTATGTTCCATTGTTTGCATGCAGTAGAATAGGAAGAAGAAGAGAGTTACTTGGCATGAAGGCTTCAACTGTGAAGAGAAGGTTCGACTGGTAGTTGAGGAGGCGTTGATGGAGGCGACGGTGGTCGGTATTGGCTGTGGGATGAAGAAGAAACCTTTGGTTGAGGGGGAAGAAGGAGAAGTCGTGGTGGTGGTCCTTGTCTCCGATGAGGGGATGAAGTGGCAAAGGGTATTGGGCCACCGACAACCATGTTGTTGGTGTGGTGATGGTAGTGGAAGAGGTGACAAAGAGAGAGAAAGAAGAGAAAATCGTCGGCTAGAGAAGGAAAACGGGGGGCAGACTGATTTTTAGCCAACTTTGGACTTGAGTTTTGTAACAGTCCCGACTATTCGATTTTATCAATACTAAAAGATCCTAACATATACTTTTATGAGGGTAAATTTTTTTTTAACCAGACTTCTACAATTTCATGTTCTTGGGATAAAATTCCTAGATCCTAGCATTTGTCTATATAAAATTTTTACCCAGGTGAATTCAAAT
>Ga0307516_10004708_pt1 | contig 16682 bp, 13 predicted proteins | sample 19_EM_MG_FD_203310 | JGI IMG/M metagenome (GOLD analysis project Ga0307516, IMG submission 203310) | Populus trichocarpa ectomycorrhiza microbial communities from riparian zone in the Pacific Northwest, United States - 19_EM | ecosystem: Host-associated > Plants > Roots > Unclassified | place...
AACATGACACTGAGAATGTTGTCCTCTTGAAACCCGAGTTCTTCAACGTCCGCACGTTACACCAAGGCCATTTACTCATTGAAGGGCATGAAGAATCAATATTGACAAAAATTCAAAAATCCAAAGACCTTGATGAGTCAGTTGTGAAAGCAGTGGAAGAGTTGAAGAAATTGTCAATCAAGCAGTTGCGATCAGAAGAATGGTCTGAAGAGCAGGGACTTGTATTATTTAGAGGAAAGGTCTATGTCTCAAAGGACATCAAACTTCAACTGGAAACCATCAAGTTACATCATGATACACCAGTTGCAGGACATCCAGGACAATGGAAGACACTGGAGTTGGTTACACGTAATTATTGATGGCCTGGTATTACCATGCAGGTCAAGAACTATGTATCAGGATGTGATGGTTGTCAAAGAATGAAGTCTTTTCCAGAAAAGCCAGCAGGAAAGCTTAAGCCCAATGAAGCTACCTCACAACCTTGGAAGGATATCACCACAGACTTCATTACTGGCCTCCCAGAAGCACAAGGATATGATGCATTATTTGTCACATGTTGCCATCATACAAAACAGGCATATATTATTCCTATGTCTACAACCACTTTGGCCAGAGGTCTAGCCACACTCTTCAGAGATCATGTCTGGAAACTAGATGGTTTGCCAGAAACTGCTTTATCAGATAGAGGACTACAATTCACAGCAGAGTTCATGAAAGAACTGAATAAGATCCTGGGGATTAAAACAAAATTATCTACAGCATATCACCCCCAGACCAATGGACAAACAGAATGGATCAATCAAGAGATTGAACAATATTTAAGAATGTTTGTCAGTCACAGGCAGAATGATTGGCCAGAATGGATTGTGTGTGCTAAATTTGCATACAACAACAAAATCCATACTGCAACACACATCTCACCTTTCTTTGCTAACTATGGGATAAATCCAAGGATGGGGATAGAACCTCAGAGAGCTGGAAAGTCAGAACCAGCAAAAGAATTCGCTGAGTGAATGAAGCTTATTCATGAAGAGGTCCAGGTGGCATTATCTAAAGCATGCGATGACATGACACGCTATGCAGATTTCCATAGAGGACAAGCTCCAGAGTACAAAGTTGGCAACAAGGTCTGGTTATCCACCAAGAACCTCGATGTAGACTAACCATCATGCAAGCTTACAGAGTGTCAACTTGGACCCTATGAAACCATTAAGATTATCTCCTCAAATGCTGTAAAATTGAAGCTGCCTGCTTCATTCAAAATCCACAATATTATCAATGTATCCCATATCTGCCCCTACCATCCACCAGTTGCTGGCCAATCTATAATCTCTCCTGAACCTGTCACTGTTGAAGGAACTCCTGAGTATGAAGTAAAAGAAATCATGGGTTCATGACTTAAGCATAATAAGCTTGAGTTTTTAGTCAAGTGATCTGGTTATACCAATGACTACAACACCTGGGAACCAGAAGCCAATTGTGCGAACTCTCGTGATATCATTGAGGAATTCTACAAGTCAAACCCCTCCACTCCCTAAAAACTCCATGCACAAGACTTTGCCAGACTTGTATTCTGTCCATATGATAATTTAACCAAGCCAAAAAACAGTGCAGTCTCTCACCTGGAAGTCAAGATCTAAAGAGAGAATAGTGTTATGAAACAGCCATTTAACAACTATTTTTCATTTTGTTCTTGTTTGGCTTTATGAACAATATTATAAAAGGTCAACAATATGAATCTGACTTCATTTTATTTTATCTTTGTTTGTCCTTGTTTGGCTATCTCCTTATCTTCTTATCTCTTTCTTCTTATCTTCTTATCTCTGGCTCATATCTTATTGGAGGATATCTGGACCATATTCTATTGGTTGATAAGTCTTGGCTAGTATAGTATATATAGAGTAGCCCAAAACCTGTAACTCTAGTTGTATTCTTTTAAGATCTCCACTACACTCTAGTGTGAGGACTCTAGTCAATATAAACTTTTCCTTCATCTTTCCTTGTGTGATTCTTGTAAGCCCACGAAGAGTCTTTTGAGTTTAGTGTGTCTTAACAGATGGCATGAGTGGAGTGTTAGAAGGACAGAACAGTGTGGGTGGGGTGTTAGGAGGATGGCATGGCATGGATGGGATCTTAGGAGGAGCCAAAAACCTGAACTGGTTCTGCAAAGGCATGGGGCGCTTCTGAAAGAGGTGAGGGTAATTGATCTTGCATACAAGTAAGTTTTCCTCTTTTCTTATCAGTTTTCATGGCTCAGATGTACATTCCACTTCATAAGTACAGTTATCTGATGTGAGTTAGACATCAGGCAACCAGAATACTTGCATGTCTGATGAAGTCTCCATACATTCAGTTATTACTTTGTCATAATGTTAAGCAAAACAAACTACTTTACTACCATACCCAGTTCCAAGTTGTATGAGTGATCTGTCATGCGCCTACATCTGACTTCTGAGCCGCAATTTCTGTCTTGCCATGTATTGCAATGCATCCATAGTATTATGTAAGCTTTTTCTCTTGTTCTGGAACAATACCTTACTAGCATCAGTCAGATTGCGGGTAATGCTGGTGACCTCGAGCCTTGAGGTTTAGAGTTGGACTTGGCTCATTCAATTGACATCAACCTCATGGTATCTATTTGTACCACTCATTTTCAGCTTGTGGCTAAACCAAGAGATTCAGAAGCCCATGGAGTCATCCTATGACTCAGACATTTTGAATATCCAATTTGCATTGCTGTACCAGAATGCCTCTGACCAGGACCTCCACAAGAGGTTTCAATATCTATCCCTTCTCACATTCTTCTCAGCTTGGAAGGATGAGAAGTGGAATGTGACACTGAACTCCACAGAAGTTATGAAGGAGAGAATGAACTGTCTATCTATGATGGTACCAACATGAGTCATAGATGTGGCACTTATGATGCTTGTGTGGAACAGCAAAAATCTGGCAGGTATGTCATATAAAAACCCTATGGATTCCCCTATACATCCATCCACGAGCATTGCAGTGATGCATGCCCTCCTTGAGGGTAATTTGATGCAGGATTCTGACAAGGTCAACAATGGGGACATACCAATGCTGCCTTATGAGTCCAAATCCAAAACTCTGACCTTTGCCGTTATTCCCAACCCCACCACAAATGATGATTATCTGAGTCAGAATCAGGTTCCTACCCCTCTGTTCATAATCAATGATGGGATATATCACTGGAATAGCATCTCAAAAGACAGGAAGTTCATGTACATGCAACTGTAAGTTATTAGCTATGTGATTTACCTATCTAAGGCTCATCTAAGAGATCAGAAATACTCTGTCCTTTCATGATCATGTCCAGACACTGTGTGGATTTCTGAACTCATACAGGAAGATGGTGGAACATGAGCAAATCCAACAATCTCAAATATTTTTGGAGCATCTCGTCTTTGCTTGCTGGAGGAAAATCCACTAGCAAATGAGCCATTGGTTGTCTATCATGCTACTTCATAGCCTCTTTGCATTGAAACCACAGGCAGCAGATTTCTCAGTCTCCCTCATAGCTGCCCCACCAGATGCACTGCTCGTGTCGGCCCTATAGAAATTCAATGCTTGGTGGAGGGGGAGAAGGGGCCCTTGCTTAGTCACTACACCACCTCTCATTTGTCACTACCTTTCCCGGAGCTGTTTGAGGCTGTGATCATCCTTCTGGCATTTTATGGGGGGAGTACAAGGGACAGCACAACATCCTTTTCTTTCACCAGTTCTTTATTGTGCTTACCCTCAACTGTTTGAAAGTCATGATGGAGGACAGCACTTCTGAAATATATGAGAAGCAAAGACATATATCCATAGTTCTCAACTTTGGTTGTCTCCTTTCTGCTGTGGTCTATTCTTATGCCTTCAAATTCCATCTCAAACTCCTTGATGCAGCAAATTTGCTGAGGGTTCCCTCCCAACTCTATCTATCTGATCTTCTGACTTTTGCCAAACAATATGGCATATCATATATGAACCCCCCCTTCTCCACCCAAGATGAAGCACATTGCAGACAATGTAGATTAGAAACCCACCAATGAAGAAGTTATGGCTTCATCGGATGTGCACCTTCCTGTTGACCACTTAGCTTCAGTGTTTTGCAACCAATTTAGGCTTTTCATTGGTCACTTCAGGGTGAAGTGTATCCTGGAAAAGTACTCTGAGAAGTTGGCAGCTCTGGTTGAAATCAAGCTTTTAGGTATCAAACTGGCTCCATGTGAATGTCCTTCATGGATTTATTTGTAGGATACCATAAAACTTGCCCTCCAGCACTATAGTCACAAACTTGACCTAGATTCCACAGACCATAGCTCCCTTGGCGGTGCGAGCAACACAAAGCCCCTTCCAAACAAGCCTCATCATGATGCCGGGCAATTTTTGGGGAAGCAGCACCCAAGTGTGAATAAAAAGCAGCTTTCCATCATTAAGAAGTTCTGGGTGGATGTTCGAAAACTCCATGGCCATAGCTCATTTGCCCATGTTTGTTGGATTGCTTCTGAGTCATTGACAAACCAGTCACCCTATTATCTCTCTCTCTGCATTGTGAGACAATCTTGGTGTCTCTTGCAGCCTTGTATCACACTCAGAACTTGGAGAATAATGAGGAGCTGGATTGTATTCTGAAGGTATATTTAGGTGTTTCAAAAATAAATAAATCATGTACTGATTGTCTTCCTGCAGAATATAGATTGAATACAAATCGGGGTTTCAAAACTCTGCTGTCCTTCATGCTGGGAGTTTCTGGAGATCTTGAGGGATAATGGATCTGGCCATGGCCAATATACAGTTCGTGGTTGCCACAGCATGCTTTCCCCTGTCCAACTCTCATCATGGCTTCCCTGTAATTTGCTTGAGAAGATGGTCAATTGATTTGGGGCTCTTCTAAGTGACAAACTTCTAGTAAAATTCAGGAACCACTCAGCAGGCCCTACTATCTCTGGACATGTTCACAAAGCATTATTTTAGGGCAAATATACCAACACCAGCAGAAAAAGCGGGAGCAGCTTGGAATTTCATAGTAGTCCCAGTTTGGATCTATGATGAGTAAGGAGTTTGCCAAGAGCTCAGATTTGATATGAGACTAGAATATGCATATGCTCTTTGTTGTTTTGTGTTGTTATAATATGTTGGAGTAGATTGATGTGCCCACCATTTGTTGTGGGTTTGTGTTTTTTTCTTGTTTCAATATGATCATTTATGGAATGGTGTTGATTATCAACAGGATGACATTGGTTTGATCCAGAAGCATGCCGACATTGTCCACTCAGCTGCTGTCCTCCTTGAGAATGCCAGCTGATCAAGTCTGAGCGGTTGACAGGGCACTTCCAAAGTCTGGAGCTTGGGCAAATTGCATCTCATTATTATGTGACTTATAATTTGATGATGGTGTATAATCAGCACCTTCACCCAATGATGTCAATGCTGGAGTTGTTCAGAGTGTTTGCCTTGTCGAATAAGTTCAACCTTTTATATGTCAGTTTCCTCTTTCTACTATGGTCATTTTTTCTGATACATTGTTGCTCTGTAGATCTGTCAAGAAGTTTGTCTTTCTCATTCCTGTGAAAACCAAGTTCAGCTCAAGCTAATGTCGGCAACTCTTTCTTTTCATAGGAAAAACTTGAACTTGAAGAACTCCTTGAGCATGTGGCGATACCTGTAAAAGAGAGTGTGGAGGAACCTGCTGCAAAGATCAATATTCTCTTGCAGGCTTATGTCTCACAGCTCAAGTTAGAAGGTATTAATATTTTCCATCTTCCCTGCCTGACGTTCTAGGTCTGTCCACTTAGATTCAGAAGTTCACATTTCAAGACAAACTTCATCTGGGTACTGTTTCAAGTCCTGGTACACCTCAAAATGGTGAATCTTTTCTAATTCATCAAGTTACATTGGGTTCTCAACAGCCTTGTCTAGGTCTGTCTTTTCTGGTACTTTCTTGATCAATTTCCTAAAATTTTCACAGAATTCTGAATCATGTCCAACCTTGTCCTCAAGCAACTCCATCAGCTCTTTTGGAGCATGGGTTGCGACTATTGAGTTCCAGGGGAAACCATTTCGACACTATGTGAGTTCATTGTCAAAAGGTTCATCATGTTGGATAACATGATCATAAATTCCATAGCATGAGCAAGCTGGACAGTTGGTTGATGTACATGTTGGGACATCTGAGGAGCAGCCACTACTGACATGTTCGATTGATCAGTAGCCATAACTACTTTCCACACATCACATTCCTACCAGAGCACAATGGGAGATGACCACCACGATGCTGCAAACACTGGTGGAAGACAGCATCCACTCTCTCGTGTCCAGATCACGACCAGTGGGGGACAATGAGGAGTGGGAAATGCGATGACAAGACGGCAGACAGGGGAGAAGCCAGAGTGAGCAGCAACCCTCCACAGCCCTCTCTACTAGCACCCCTGTGTACACCCACAGGACCCCACTCTACCCCTTCAACTACCCACTACCAATGCTCATCCATCTGCCAAAAGGCATGGGAAGTGAAGGCAGTGGCTGGAAAAAAAGTGGTGGGATGTGATTTGAGTGGCACAGCAGCACACTGAGGATGCGTGGAGACAGCAACAGAGTGGTAAATTTTTCTCATGCCCAGGAAGACTGAATTTGCATAATATTGCATTGCAATGGTATTTCACATACTCTAATACTGATATAACTAGGTCATAATTTATCAGTGTGCTAGATGAAGCACCAGCAGATGATCATTGAATATGATATACTTTCAGCTGGTTGTAATCTCTTATGATATATCAGAGTAGATTGATGAGTTTCTGCCATTTGTATTTTTTCTATTTCAATATGATTGATTGTTTATACCATGCAATTGTCAAATGATTTCATTCTAATCTTTGCTGATTTTTTTCTAATTTCTTTACAGGCGTTCCAAGCCTTTTTTCATGAGCCTATCCTCATAATGTGACTACATCCAATTTCCGAGCTGGAATTTCTGCCTCGCATTGTATCCCAAACCAGTCAATGAATTATATAAGCTCTTTCTCTTGTTCAACTACCTCTCACTTGCCAGTGAAATGAATGCATACTCTATAATATCCTGATAGGATCCAGCTTATAATAACTGAGTAATGATATGCATAGTCTACAGATAGTGATACTCAGTGGTGTGCTGCTACCGGTGCCTGTGAAATTCATTGCTACCACTCTCGTTGCTCGTGCAGACAACCACCACCATGCCACCCAATGTCATATTTATTGATTTATAACAGGTGTACAGACAACGTCGTTGATACCTGTTCACCATACTAACAGACTAATAGATCGTGTGGTTCATCTATCAGTGGCAAAATTTCTATCATTCACCTCCATCCTCCTCCAGGCTCAGTGGAGTCAGGAAAACAACAATTGTCAAACAATTTGAAGATCATACATCAAGGCAGCTTCATGGATGCAGAACTCACCAACTACCACCTTGTCATATATAGGAACATCCTCAACTCTGCTCAGACCATAGTTGCCTCTATGTGCAAAGTAGGTATGGAATACAACAACCACGTATGCAGACAAGATCTTCAACTATAGGCTCGATGGTTTGCCAGATATCTCCATGTCCAACACTTACTTCTCTCCAGACACTGCCAATGCTATACATCAAATGTGACAGGTCCCCATCATCCCCAAGATCATGGATGAGCACTCGAGCAATTTTTACCTCATGCACAGTGCTGCCTAGTATGTTTATTTTCCAGCCTTGTCTTTCCTTTTCAAAATGTCCTTCTTACAGCTTCTTTGGTGAAATCATGCCCTGGAAATCTCTCTATAAGTGAGACAAAAGAGCATTAGTATGATGGAGACTTGGTTGAACATAGGCCCCCTCTTGTTTGTCTCTGGCTTCCTTTTTCTTTTTCCCTTTTCTCACCTCACTGTTTGTGGAATACACATGTTGGCCAGCAATCCGATCCAGAAATCAGATTCATTGCATTGAGAGCATCACCTCGATCATCTTCTGCACCACTTTGAGCAGGTCATCTTGGAGGAAAAGAGCCAAGTATGCCCATCTCATCTCTTCCTTTCAATTCTGACAAACACAACAACATGTAGAACCATGCCACCCCCTCTCTTGAACAGCTTTAGATGCTCTATGGTAAGCAATTACAGCTTGAAGGACCCAGCTTATAATAACTCAGTTACTGAAGAGCCCAACAACAAAGTTTATCTCGAAACTGTGACTATCTAGTCTTGGTGTTGGTCTCTTTCTCTACACAACCTCCCCACTATGCCAGAACATGTACTCACTGGCCTTTCTAGATTTGTCTGTGGCACAATACTTCTTCAATAGACATATTTTTCAAATGTAGATGAGGCTAATGTGAATCTGACCACTTCAATTGTATCTGGAAAAAAATTAATGAGAAAAATGAAGTTGTTATCATTGACCTGAGTGATGCCAACAACACCCCCCTGGCTCAATTTCTGCAGACTCTACCATTACGCACTTAAAACAGAAGATTTTAGCTCTTAAAGATATGTATAGCCAACCTGCTTTGCAAGTCTCATTTGCAATTAACATAGACACCACTAGCTATCCCATACTGACAGCAGATGATGTCTTTTGGAAATGGGTTTCTGATACAACAACAAGAATGGTCATGGAGACTGCTGTTCACCACTGGACAATCTCGGGTGCGTCTTCTCTACAAAAAGTCTTCGACCATAACCCAACACTTACAGGTACTCAGAAATACAAGGGTACTAATACCACATTCCTGTGATATCCCCAGGTAATTCTTCTTTATTATCCTCTACATGCCTCACTCTGAAACGCAGGTTGTCCTGTTCCTTGGATCGCCTTCTTGCCAATGGCAGTAGAAGCACTCACCTGTCGATGTAAGGGTTGGGTAGATATAACAACTCAGAAGTTGTTTCATTGCAGTGATTGCGGTATGTCTTTCTGCAAGAAATGTGGTGGACAGCCAGAACATGATCCTCTTCTGATTGATCCCAATGCAAATCCTAGATTACCCCTTCTGATCTTGTCAAGGAACTCAAGTCTACCCTTCCTATGTGTATCACATTATAAAATGTTACACAGGAGCTATTGGATGACCTGAAGGAATCTGCAGAAATCAACATTCCTATGAAACACTGGTCAAGTTGGTGCGCCACTGTCAAACAAGTATGTGGGTTGAATTTACACTTCGTTTAAACAAAGACAGGAGATTTGGAGTGCAGTATACTGATCCCTGGTTGCATCTCTAGAACTTCTTTTGCAACCCTCCAGCAATCAGACTAATAGTAAACCAGAAGATTTGGACCCTGCAAATGCTGATATTTGTCAAGTATTGGAGTCCACTTGGCCTCAACCTTACAACCCATAACATCATAGGCTCCCCCACCTCTGTAATTGAATCATAAAGGGAACTCAACAAGGTGGATTCGATCAAGGACAAGGGAGATACACATTTGGATTCTGGTGAGTGGTACTAGTATTGGTGGGTCTGGAGCATTCTTATCTAAATCTCTCCATGATACAGCATGGATGGCGCATTTGGTAAACTCCAGTAAAGCAGGTGAATCCATGGTAAATGGGCTGCACACTAGCCACAGTTGTGGCAAGCGTGGCAGAACGAGGTGATGCATCGGTTGGTGGACATGTCTCTCCAAGTCATAGGCAAATGACGCATGTCCACAACGTCTACAAGGTCCAGAATATCTTTGAAGCAGATGTCTATATTCTCAATGCCTGTGGCTATGACTTTGTGTAGTTACTGTCCATGACTGTCTACAAAACTCACATAGATATTTTCGCTGAAGTCGAAGCTTTGAAAAGTCCAGATCATCACAGCCAACATCGGCAAGGCCCTGTACACCCAGCCTTCTTCCTCCTCTGCCATCCTCTCCAGCAAATTCTCTTGCTCCTCATCACTCCCATCAATCATCTTCTCTATATGCGCCTTCCCCATCCCTTCCTGCCTCCATCTACTCTCACTTCTGCCCATGGGACAGTCTGAGGCTATGTGAGGATCTCTTACCTGCTTGTCCAACCCTTGACAGATAAGTTGGGATCTTTGGGATCCCATCCCACTCACCCAACCCTCAACAGCATTGATCTCACAGCCCGTTTTCATTGCCCACCTGCCCGAGCCTTTATAGACTCCCCTTCTTCTATCATGGATGTCAACTTGTCCCTGAGGACCCCCTTTATGTTTTCTTCTTTGGACATCAACTTGTCTCATGGCCAAGTCTTCCAGCTATGTAGTTGCTTGTATGATGATATGACCGTCGAGCAACTGTGCCTGCATTTGCGCTTTTCCCGTGGTTTAGTCAACACAATAAGTATAATGTTTGCCCATTTGTAACTTACTTGTTCATTTGAAACTGATGGTGTGAATGGCTACCTATGGGGTCTAAGCATAACTGTCCCACCTTTCGTCATGATCTTGGGAACAGTCACCCTTGAGGGCTTAACTAAGACTTGACAACACCCTTTCATTTCTCAATAGATAAGACTATTGAGAGGCACAACATTAATACATTCAACTTTTGAATATGATCTTGACTCCATTACAACCCTCTTCTATTGGAGCTGTTGGTATGAATGGCTACCTAGAGTGTCTAAGTACTACTGTCCCACCTTTCGTCATGATCTTGGGAACAAGTCATCCTTGAGGGCTTAACTAAGACTTGACACAAAACTCTTTATTTCTCATTGGATAAGACCAGTGAGGGAGTCAGTATCAATATATTTAATGATCTATCACCCTATCCATTCACTACTATTGACTATGGACAAACTGATGGCTTGGAGAAACTCATAATAAAGAGCAGGATACCCAGCATCAAGTGTGCAATGCGCGATCACAGATGCCATGATGCTGAGTGCATGAATTACCAGAAATAGAATGAACCTTGGAAACAGAACTGTTGATGGCTTCTGAGGGACAGAAACTGGTCCCTGACTCCGGACTGACAATCCATGGAAACGGACCCTGATTGCTCCGATCAAATATTGATGCGACATTCTAAAATGCTTGCAAAATGATGCATTCTTGCTCCCCTGCTCTGCAGCACCCCGTAACCCTCTTGACAAATGGAGACCATGTGAATATGACCCATGTGAATACCATGGAAACCAATTTATTATGGACACATCTTGTGATAAACCTTATATATATAATTCACCTCTTGTCATGTATAAAATCCTGTTGCTCTCTGCCATGTACAGTAGATTAGCAGGTTGCCCCTCTATCTTATTGCTCAGTGCTCTCAGTGAACCATCTCAGTGACAATATCTAAGAGGAACTCAGTGGACCTCGAAGATCATATCCAATTCATTAATATATTGTATTGGATTACCCCAAGGCATTCGAGCCATTCTACTTACAAAATAAGTGGTTCATCCCACCACCCCTAGAACTTGTTGTTGAGAGGTTGTAGATAGTGGTTGAGGTGTTTTGAGCACAGACCTTTGTGTTCTTCTCATTTCTCCTGCTCATCACAAACTCACCTTTCAATGGCCCCTACTAGGATACAAAGTACTTGAATTACACCATCACTCTGAGACACATGGTTAACTTACCATTGTAGCTATCACTAGTATTCGACAGAAATTCCCACCAACTGCTACCAACATCCAATGATATCAAACACACTCAACTTCTATGGCTGCTCATTTTACAATGTGAAGGGTAATGGTATGTGAGTTAATGTTATTCAGCAACATTCCTGATGTGGTCGCTTTAGCCTCCATCCAGAATGGCAATGTCTTCAACAGGTCACAACAGACATCAAGGGGTCCTCGCCAGGTAACAGGTATGTGGATTCAGCATGTTTAACCACTCGTTTAGGGCCATAGTGGCTCAGTTGGCACCATCGCGAGACAAGCCCAGGTCACAATGGGGAGGACGCAAGTTCGAACCTCAGACTGGTCAAGTGGATTAACAGTTTAGACACCACATGATTTTTAATGCCACCAGGCATGGCAAGTGATGGAAGAGGAAAGACTCCTCGACCATAGGAACACCATCACCCCATGACTCTGATGATGACATGGTCACCACCATACTCCCCACATGATTGAAAAAGGACTGTAGGCCTTCTAAGCATGGGAAATTGGGAGATTACAGTGTTCAAGACGCTTACTAGGACTCCTTTGGGGGGAACTGATGCGGCTACAGGCTGATACATCATAGGAACAGGGACCCGGGACTAGTTGAGCTCGGCATGGAATCATTATACACCAAAAAGTACTTCGCAGATGGGAGCATGCACGGGGGGCCGGCCGTCTTCAGACAGTAATGCCGACCATCACCAAGGGTCCTGGCCCAATGCTCCCAGGTTTGGGGGGGTTTAGTAATTGTGGAGCCTTGGAGAAATCCCAGCTATATCCAGAAAAAACATGTGGAAAGGAATGAAATTGGGCTATGACAACAGACAATTAGAGTATTACCTAATTCATGCCAAAGTGTAAGCATGCAGGCACTAGACTATTCCCATGTAGCACCCGTAGAAAATAAAATAGGTCTGTGAAAGTGGCCATTCAATCCAATCCAAACCACTCGTTTCATTAATCCTTGTAGTAATCCTCACATTTGCGTTAACTTTATCATTCACAATGGAGGGGATCCTCCCAATGCAGTTCAATTCCATTGCACCAGTGGTTGGCCAGGTGATCATTTGTGCTTGCAGTACTTGACGGACTTTTGGCTGTCTCCCTGGTGGCATTGTTCTACCACTTTCATTAGTCTTTCATATGTCTTTCCTTTGAATTACTTAATATTTTATAATGCTAATTTCCCCTTCTTCTGCAGATCTTTTAGAGAGAATGTAGAATAGAATTATGTTATGCCAGTTGGACCTATGAAGGATCGCCACACTTCGACCTTCATCATGGGTTATCACCTTGCATTGGAGCCTCAAAAATGCAAGAACACAGTGAGTAAGACACCCACTGCCCACCATCTTCGCCTCATCATGACAACAAGCAGAACACTGCCCACCACTTTTGTGGCATCACAAATTCAATGACAAGCAATCTTTCCTCATGTCACAGTGAGATCCGTAGTTGCCCTCAATATTCAAAGAACGGCCGGTAGAAGGAGAGGGAGGGTCATTAGGGCCTCAATGGTTGCAGAGAGGTGGTCGAGATCCATGTCATTTGACATGCAGAAGCTACATCTGTACCCTCTGTTTATACTTAGAATGCCCATGTTCATGCCATTCATCATTTACTGATAAATTATATCCAGCAGACTATATCCGTCTAGGTTTTTATTTTTGTTTGATATTTGGTTGGCCACAAGAGTCGACCCACCACTTTTGACACATCATCCCCCAATGCCAACACCCATTACTGACCCCACTCAATGCTGACACCAACACCCCAAATGCCAAATACTAACCACCACCATCACTCAACGCCAATGCCAACACCGACAACCAGGACCCTCAACATCAACCACCACTGCTACCCATATTGAAACTGCCATGGCAACAGGATTGATCCCAGAGATCCTGTACAGGGTGCTGGTAAACCGACATCATTCACTTGTGTTCAACCCATCTCTGGATTGACCACTGTTTTCCAGGAAAACCTTTGTTGGCTTACAGCCATGGCCACAATTTTGACCATTCTCTTGAAGCACAAATCATCCCTGCATCAAGTATAGCTTTACCAGCTTTTCCATTCTGCATTTGACCCATCCATCCCTTAGAATTGATTGATCCTGTTGATGTCATGGAGGAATCAAATGATCACCATCTATGACATCTCCTGTCAGCAGGGATTCTGCCATCTTAATCATCTGCCCCACTGTTTCTTTTCTACCAAAGATTAGTACAAGCAGAATTCATCTTGGACAAACATTCCTCTTGCCAACGCTTGTAACGGATCCAGGGACTTCAAGCTTTATTCAAACATCTGATAGAAGAAGCCTTCATCAAATAGATCTCGACACATCTCACCCACTATATGATGTTGTTTTGATTGTCCCCTTGTCATATACTATGTAATTGTTTTTGTTAGTGTTTTTTTGAAACAATGATACATGTGTCTGGCAGTAAGGACCTTACTCACTAAAGACATGCTGCAAAATGTGTCAATTTAATGGACATGTTCCCCTCAACCTCCCTTCAACCTCCCTCCATCTCAACTGCAAACCACGCAACACACAAGGAAAGGTAAGTATTTTATTCTTGATACTTACTAACCCAGACATACTCCCTACTAAGTCTCTATGTGAAGACACATGCCCACTTAATCCACACAATCTCTTCAACTTCCCTCCATCTCAACAACTTGCATGATAGGTGAGTGAGTATAGCTTCTTTGTTCTTGATACTTTATCTGCTCTACAACACTCTCCTGACCTGTATATATCTTAGTTCACTACACGTGTTTTGGCTCTGAACTACTATGTTCATTTGGCAAGTGCTGGAATAATTGTGGGCCCCTGGGTTGCACTGACCTCCACCACCCCCTAAGATATGAGAACCTGAGAAATTCAACAGTGGAGGAGGAATACCAGGTATGTTGTCAATATGATTGCATGGATGAATAGTCTCCTCTAATATATCGGCAGTCTGGAGACCACGTCTTCATGCCATGGTCTCAATTGAAACATCAAAGACATGCCATCTTCATCCAATATAATTGGAAGATGCTGGGATGCAAGGTGAGTTGAATTCGTTAAACTGGTACAAATATGCAACTGACGATTCTTTACAGGGGGAAAGGAAAAAAATGATCATCAGAGATCATGTATGGATCATTGATGGTTTGCTGATATGTAGAAATAGATTATAGGGTTTACTCTCCCCCTTTCCACCCTCTCCCATTCTCTACCGCTTGGCCAACCACTACCACCACCAACACTATCAACACCACCCCAAACCTGATGCTCACACATGATCACCAACTTGCACTCTAAACACTAACACCCACTAGTCCCACTCCAATGGCTAACATCCATCCCACACACCGGGATGGCATAGGTGAAGTGTCCGGAGGACAGGACGGTATGAGTAGAATGTTAGGAGGAAGGGATAGCATGGGTGGGATGTTAGAAGGAAGAGATGGCATGATTGGAGTGTTAGGACAATGAAATGGCATGATTGGAGTATTAGGAGGATGGGACAGCATGGGTGGGGTGTTAGGAGGATGAGACGGCATGAATGGGATGTTAGGAGGACAGGATGCAGTGGATGGGATGTTAGGAGGACGGGATGCAGTGGATGGAATGTTTGGAGGACAGGATGCAGTGGGGGAATGCTGGGTGTGGAACAGGGGTGGAATGTTAGGAGGATGGGATGCAGTAGATGGAATGTTAGGAGGACGGGATGCAGTGGGTGTGATGTTAGGAGGATGGGATGCAGTGGGAGAATGGGGTGGGAGGTCTACCACTACAGATGGTTTCTCACAACCGTGAGTTCAAGTTGTCTCTGCCACATCTCTTGTATCTTCGCTGAAAGACTATTATAGTGCTGTCCTTGTTAACAGTACCATCAACAATGCTGCCTTTTTTAGTCCTCTCATCAATGCCACAAAGGCATGTCACAGAACTGAGCCAATGCCTCCTGAACCATTAGGTGGACCTTTTTCAACAACTGGCAATAGCACTAACAGATCTCGGACTCTCCGCCAAAGTTCAACCACATACCTTATTTCACATCCATTCTTCCTCTATATCTCATCTTCATATTACATATGAATAACTCACAATTTCTATTTTCTATTCTCTTATTCTTACTTACTTACTTACTTACTTACTTACTTATTTACTTACCTGCCTACTTCTGGGTTGGCGAGGTGTGGTTTTCTTTGACTTCATCTGAGTTACTTATGTAACGTAGTCGGCTGCCAATACATTCCATTCCATTCTCAATCCCAATGGTAGAATTCTCTGCATCTGTGAATGATCAAAAATCAGGTGCACTATCTGTTGCTTCTGCTACCCCCCCTGCCATGCACATGCACACACAAACATATGGTGCATGTGACTACTCCGAATTCCGAGCTGCCATTTCTGTCTCACTTTGTATCTCAAACTGGTTGAAACATTATATAAACTTTCTCTCTTGTTCATGAACCTCCACCACCAGTACCATTTCGGTAAGTGGTATGATATGTAGATTACTGTTTGTTCCTATTGGAGCTGTAGGCAGCTCAGGCCGAGCCTCCTGCACCATTGTAATTGGTGCCCAATGGCTGGCCAGTAATTATAAGTACCCCTGAAACTGTTCATATATCTCTAGATCAGGCACTTCATTTCTCCTGGAATTGGTGACTCAGCAGGCTCCTACTACACATAACTGTACCTCAACTTCGGCATGACTCAATAGACTTAGCTGGGCCACTCCAACTTCAAGTTATAAGTCTCTTAGCCATATGTTGTCTCAAGAGAATCTCTCTATCTAAAAAGCCAAATCTTGCACTTCGCTGTTATATCAAAAATGACTGTGCCTTCAACACCATTTTGATTTCCATCCCACCAGATAATAGTGTTACTCAGCTCAAGCAACAAATCTACAATGACCATAAACATATGTTCCACGAAGTCGATTATGCAGACCTTATACTCTTCAAAGTAAGGAATATCTTTGGGCTGTTATCAACTATGTCATCTGATGTTTGATCAGGTCAAGATCGATCTCACCAGCCTCAATTTGTTTGCTCTACATTAACAAGTGCTAAACTT
>Ga0307516_10004709_pt1 | contig 16679 bp, 13 predicted proteins | sample 19_EM_MG_FD_203310 | JGI IMG/M metagenome (GOLD analysis project Ga0307516, IMG submission 203310) | Populus trichocarpa ectomycorrhiza microbial communities from riparian zone in the Pacific Northwest, United States - 19_EM | ecosystem: Host-associated > Plants > Roots > Unclassified | place...
ATTGGTCCAGTTGATGACGTCGATATTCTCATTTTTCAGTTCCCGGACGATGCCATGAATACGGCTTCCTTTCATCCCTACGCAGGCGCCCACCGGGTCGATCCGGTCATCATAGGATTCCACGGCCACTTTAGCCCTTTCTCCCGGTTCGCGAACGATCTTTTTGATGACGATCAGCCCGTCGAAGATCTCGGGGACCTCTATTTCCAGCAATTTGGAGAGGAATAAAGGACTGGTGCGGGACAACACGATCACCGGGGAATTGTTCTTCAGCTCCACTTTCTTTACCACGGCCCGGATATTTTCCCCTTTTTTAAAGTAATCCTGGGGGATCTGCTCCGACTTGGGCAGGATCAGTTCGCTGCCTTCCTCGTCCAGCAAAAGGATCTCCTTTTTCCACACCTGGTATACTTCGGCGCTGACGATCTCGCCTACGCGTTCATTATATTTCTTTACGAGTACGTTCTTTTTCAGGTCGCCGATACGGCTGGCCAGCGTTTGTTTGGCGGCCAGGATGGCGCGACGGCCAAAATCCAGGATCTCGATCTCCTCATACAGCTCCTCGCCCACTTCATAATCGGGTTCTATTTTCGTTGCTTCCGTATAGGCGATCTCCGCAAGGGGATCATTCACATTGCCGTCATCGACGATCGTACGCCGGCGAACAATTTCCAGATCACCTTTTTCTGCATTCACGATGACGTCAAAATTCTCGTCGCTGCCATATTTCTTGCGCAACAAGGTCTTGAATACGTCTTCGACTACCTTCATCATAGTGGGGCGGTCGATATTTTCGGCCTCCTTGAAATCCTGGAAAGCTTCGATCAAATTAATACTGGCCATAACACTTAAGTTTAAGGATCCGCCCGGAAGCGGATTCGTTAAAAGACTACTTGAATTTTTGTTGTTTTTATGTTATCAAATAAAAAAGCGTGGTTGACCACCTCTTTTTTCTTGTTTTTCCCTTTGGTCTCTTCAATAATGATACCGTCTTCGCTCACTTCCGTCAAACGGCCTTCTCTTTTCCCCCCGTCCTGCAGCAGGATCTCCACCTGCCGGCCGATGTTCTTTTTATACTGGCGGAGCAGTTTCAGCGGCTCATCCAGGCCCGGGGACGATACTTCCAGGGAAAAATCGTCGGCCGGAAAAAGGCCCGAACCTTCCAGTTGCTTATATAAGGACCTGTTGCACTGTACACATTTCTCGATCGAGATACCGTTATCTCCGTCCAGGAACACTTTTATATTATTCGTGGGTTTGATCCTGATCTCTACCAGGAAATAGTCCGGCTCGCCGGCCAGGAAGGCCTGCACCATATTCTCTATCACCTTGGCTGTTTCGTTCACCATATCCCTTGAAACCTGCATCCGCAGGACTTAAAACCTTTAAATACGATCCGATCAGAAAATAAAGAAGGGAACGAACCCGTTCCCTTCAGTTGCTTCATTTACCAGTGCAAATGTAGGATAATATCTAATCCCAACAAAAACCACTTGCAAACCTTCACGAAAATTTTTTATAGTACTTTTAAAGAAAAGACACCGTATGAGTCAGCCGGACAATTTAGGTTCTTTCTTTTCGGAGAACAAGGCCTTACTGAAAGAATATATAGAAACCCGGATGGAGATCTACCGGTTGCAAAGCCTCCGGATATTTTCCAAATCTGCCGGATATTTTGTCTGGATGATCATTTCCCTTTTCCTGGTCTTCCTGATCCTGCTTTTCGGTGGGCTGATGATCGGCTTCTGGCTTTCGGAGCTGTTCCATAGCTATGCGAAGGGTTTTGGACTGATCGTATTACTGCTGATCGTACTATTTATCTTGCTGGGTCTCCTGCGAAAAATCCTGTTCGTAGAACCTGTGATCCAGGCAATTATCCAAAAATCACGGGAGGAAGCCGAAGAAGCGGAAGAAGACTAATTTTAAACCCAATTTACCGATGGCAACAACAAAAGCCCGTCAGACCCTGGATACCCTGGAAAAAGACATCCGGCGTCTCCGGAAAAAGGCTAAAGAACTGGAGGGGAAGATCGACGATAATTTTACCTATTTCCAGCATCATTCAGGCTCTATGTTCGTCCGGAGCCTGCTGCCCCGCAAAACGAAGGGGGAAAACCTTACGGATAATCCTATCCTTAACTCGGTCTTTCAGAACGAACGATTGCAAAAAGTCCTTATCCGGCTGGGTGACCGGCTGGCAGAAAAACTGGGAAATCTGCTCAACAAATTTATGAACAGGGTGTTTGGAGAATGATGGGGATTTTGAGATTTCGGGATTGAGAGATTTTGGGATTTAGGCCTCCTTCGGCGGCCAAGGCGGCGATTTTAAGGAAGTCTTTAACAGTGCGGAACGCCCCTTTTTATTAACTTTATGATATTATGATGCCTTTATCACGGGTCTTTTTATGGGCTATTGTCTTATACCTTTTGTACGGTTTCGTATTCAACTTCCTCGTGCCTTTATTCAGGACTACCCGGCAGGTGCGGAAACAGTTTAAGAATATGCAGGATGCCGCTATGCGGGACCAAATGAACGGCGAGGCCCCGGGCAATCCTTTCCAGCAACAGTCGGCTCCGACGCAAAAGAAAGCCGACCCTACTCCGGGAAAAAATACGATGGGAGAATATATCGATTTTGAGGAGATTAAATAGGGATATCCAGGATCGACATACCCGGCTTCAAAAAATATCCCCTTAATCCCGCTGCATTGGCGCCTTCCACATTCACCAGCGCATCGTCCACGAACAGGGTCTCTTCCCCTTTCAATCCATTTTCAAGAAGGATCTGTTGATAGGAACTTTTGTCCGGCTTCCTCTTTCCCAGCAGGTGCGAATAATACGCTTTTTCAAAATGATCGTCCAGCGAGCCACCGAAGCTGTCCGTATAAATGCCTTGCAGGTATTCCAGGTGCAGGGCGTTGGTATTGCTGAACAGGAAGAGGCGGTACTTGTTTCTGAGATCGTTGAGCAATTGGATACGTTCGGGCGGAAAATCGAGCAGCAGGGCATTCCAGGCATGGAGGATCTCCGCGTCGGTGGCTTCCAGGCCGGTGAGCTTCCGTACCTCGTCGATGAATTGTTGGTCGCTGACCTTGCCCACTTCATAATCCTTGAAAACGGATACGGCAAAACCATGGCCAAAGTAGTCGCGGAAATTCTTTACCCCCATGGCTACGAATGCATCTTCTGTCAATTTATTGTCGAGGTTGATGATCACGCCTCCGAGATCGAAAATGATGTTCTTGATGCCTTGCATACTGTAAAAATATTATTTTCCGGGGAACTTATTTCAGCAGGGTAAAACCCGCCTCCTTTGTATCTGCCGAACTCGTGCCTACATAAACGCGGAAGGCGCCGGGCTCATAGATCCGGCGAAGGTCCTTGCCATAGAACTTCAGGTCCTCCGTGGTGAGCGTGAATACCAGTTCTTTGCTTTCCCCTTTTTTCAAAAAGACCTTCTGAAAAGCTTTTAATTCTTTTACCGGTTGCGTAACGCTGGCCACGAGGTCCCGGATATATAACTGCGCTGTCTCTTCGCCGTCATACATCCCCGTATTGGATACCGTGACCCTGGCCTCCAGCTTCTCACCGGGGCGGACCGAAGCCTTATTCAGCACCAGGTCGCTATATTCAAAGCGGGTATAGCTCAATCCATAGCCGAAGGGATAAAGGGGATCATTGGACATATCGAGGTAACGCGATTTATATTTTTCGTTACTCACGCCGTTATAGGGGCGCCCCGTATTTTTATGGTTGTAGTAAATGGGTATCTGGCCCGTAGTGCGGGGAAAGGAGATCGTCAGCTTACCGGAAGGATTGTACTGCCCGAATAAGGTCTCTGCGATGGCATTGCCTGCTTCCGTACCGGCGAACCAGGTCTCGAGGATCGCGGGCACCTGTTCGTTTTCCCAGGGCAGGGTCAGGGGCCGGCCATTCATCAGTACCAGCACGACAGGCTTGCCTGTTTTTATAAGGGCCTTTAGCAATTCCTGCTGGCCTTGCGGGAGCCCGATATCCGTACGACAGGCAGCTTCACCGGTCATGCCGAAGGCTTCTCCTAACACGGCTACGATGATATCCGATTTGTCCGCTGCCGCGGTAGCTTCACTGATCATTTGGGCCGGGGTCCGGGGATCGGTGACGATATTGCCCCCATTGGCATTGAGTTGTTTGAGTATGAATGGATCATCCACGATATTGGCGCCTTTGGAATAAAGGATGTTCACCTCTGTTCTTGCCAATTTTTTGATCCCTTCGATCACGCTGACGGATTTTTTCCAATCGCCGGCGGCGCTCCAGCTACCGATCATATCGCGTTGATCATCGGCCAGGGGCCCTATGAGGGCGATCGTTCCCGTTCTTTTCAGCGGCAATAGCTGTCCTGCGTTTTTCAGCAGGACAAAAGAATGTTCGGCGATCTGTCGGGCGGCCATCCTGTTCTCTTCCGTAAAGATCTCGCGGCTGGCCCTTTCTTCGCTGCAATTCCGATAGGGATCGCGGAACAGGCCCAGTTTATATTTTGCTTCCAATATGCGGCGGCAGGCCTGGTCTATCTGCGCCTGCGTGACCTTTCCTTCTTTCAGAGAAGTCTTCAGGGTTGTCAAAAAACCTTCGCCCACCATATCCATATCGATCCCTGCCTGTAAGGAAAGGGCGGACACCTGTTGCAGATCGCCGAGCCCATGCGCCGTCAATTCATTGACAGCCGTATAATCCGTTGCGACCATTCCTTTAAATCCCCATTCTTTACGGAGGAGGTCGGTCATCAGCCATTTATTGGCCGTAGCCGGTATACCATTGATCTCGTTGAAGGAGCTCATGATGCTGCCTGCGCCCGCATCGATGGCTGCCTTATAGGGAGGCAGGTAGTATTGGTACATTTTCAGCGGGCTCATATCCACCGTATTATAGTCCCTGCCCGCCTCGGCGCCTCCGTACAAAGCAAAATGCTTTACGCAGGCCATTACGGAATGATCCTTGTCGAGGCCATCCGCCTGATAGCCCCTGACCATGGCCCTTGCCATGAGGGAGCCCAGGTAGGGATCTTCGCCGGACCCTTCGGAGATCCTTCCCCAGCGTGGATCCCGGGCGATATCGACCATCGGGGAAAACACCCAGTTCAGCCCGTCGGCACTGGCTTCTATCGCCGCTATACGGGCGCTTTTTTCCACCAGGGTGGTGTCCCAGGTACAGGAAAGCCCCAGGGAAATAGGGAAGATCGTTTTATGTCCATGGATCACATCGTAGCCTAAAAGCAGGGGAATATGGAGACGGGAATTCTTTATGGCCATCTCCTGCAGTTTACGGACAGCGGTGGGGGTATAGGTATTGAAGACCCCGCCTACCAGTCCTTTACTGATCTTTTCATCGACGCCTTTGCTGACGATCGGGCCCGTGACATCGAATCCGACAGAGGGAAGATTGAGCTGCCCTATCTTCTCATCCAGGGTCATCTTGCTCATCAAAGAGTTTATATACATATTCATCGCCGCATCGCCCGAGGTCGACCTGTTGGTATGGGCAGGATGTGTGGATTTGGCGGTCTGTGCAGCAGTGGATTGCGTTTGTGCCCCTGCGGGAGTTAGCTGAAGGGTTGCCTGTAAGATCATCAGCAGGCAAAGGGGTCTAAGCATCGTTCTTGACTTATTCATCGTCTGGTTTTGAATATTATAAAAAAAGTTCTTATTCTACTTTAATGACCTTTGCTCGTTGGCATCCTGTACCATTATGCAATTATAAAGTTTATCCGGGTTTGTCCCCGTATAAATATTATAAGCAAAGGTATTCTCCACGATATGATCAGGGTCTTTTTCAATTCGCAGCAGCTTTATTTTTTAGCCAGGGGCTTTCGAAGTGCAGTTTTTGCAAGCCTTTCTGTATTTCAGGGCAGCTCATGAATAATTTCCAGAGAAGGCCGGAACGATAGTTCTCGATCATTACGATCTCCGGGCCCTGGTCGATGGCGAGATAGGACGTGGCAACCCAGTTCTGCGTTTCGTTGAAGGCGTCCGTAAAGCCATAGGCGCCCCAGATCTTATCGCCCAGGTCGTTATAAAAATGCTTTAACGCCTGCATGGAAAATTCAGGAGTGTAGGGAAAAGCCGAGAGGGCGGCCGTGGGAGTGATCGTCCCTTTGTCGTTGGTGGGAGAATAAGCATCATAGCCATCGAAGGTATCGCCGGCTGTCAGCCCCCAGCAATTCTCTCCGTAGCCTTTGAATTTTTTCGGATTCGCCACACAATAGGCCCTGTTAATAAGCGTATGGTTCCTGTTCTGTTCCCAGTAATCGGCGTATTGGTCCTTTAGCCCTTTCGGATCAAGGCCCAGGTAAGAATAATGAGTAAAGAAGAGGGGGCCTCCATAGTCGAACCCTAAGGGAAGGTTATACCCATAAAATGTTTTACCATTTTTAAAGAAATTACTTTGGGCCCAACCCCGGTGGTACACCGAAGAGGGGACGGGATAACGCTCGCCCGATGCTGCCAGTACATAAGTGATCAGGCATTCATTATATCCGCGTAAAGGGAAGTTCATGGCCCATCCGTTATTCGGGCTCCAGTGCCAGTACAATACATCTTCTCCGCCTTTTGTAAACCAGTTCCATTCGATCTCATTCCACATCCAGCCGATGCGGTTGCGTAGTTCGGACTCTACCCGATCCGCACGATCAAAGTATTGACGGGCGCAGAGCAAGCCCTCGAATAAATAGGAAGTCTCCACCAGGTCGGCCCCGTCGTCCTTGCGGCTAAAAGGGATCGTTCTTCCCGTGGCGCCATCCATCCAATGGGGAAATACGCCATGATAGGAGTTTGCTTTTAATAAAAAGTTGACCATTTTCAGCAGGCGGCGGGCAGCCGTATCGCGGGCAATCCATTTTCTTTCCGTCGCAACGATGGTGGCCATGACCCCAAACCCGGTGCCTCCCGTGGTCACTACTTCGTCCCCATACTCATAGGCCACGTTGCTGCGCTCCCGCGCCATGGCGCTGACCGGATGTGCAAAATCCCAGAAATACCGGAAGGTTTGTTTTTGCACCAGGTCCAGAAGGGCCGAATCCGAGAGATTGCGGGGCCTGTTGACGCCGATCCTGTCCGGGGCCGTTCTTTGCGCATGTACAAAAAGGATACTGCCATTCAACACGAAGAAGAGCAGCAATATCCTGTTAGTGATCCATCTTTGCATGACTCAAACTATTTAATAAATTATCAACTCTCTTTATAATTGACCGCCCTGAAAGCCCAGCTTTTTCATGCCGGCTTTTATCTCCGGGCAGCTCATGAACAAATTCCAGAGCAATTTCGTTCGGGCATTCTCGATCATCAGGATCTCGGGGCCCTGGTCGATGGCTAAGTACGAGGTCGCAAACCAGGAGCCGCTGAGGCTAAAAGCATCCGTAAATCCATATTGGCCCCAAATCTTATCCCCCAGTTTGTAATAAAAGAACCGGAGGGCGTTCATAGATTCGGTGGGCGTATAGGGCAGGGAAGAAATCGCGGCCGTGGGAGTAATGATACCCAGGTCGTTCGTGGGGGAATGAGCGGAATAACCGCTGGCGTTGTCGTCGCTGGCCGTGAGGCCCCAGCATTGACTGCCGTACCCCGCATAGCCATGCGGGTTAGCCACGCAATAGTTATAATTGATCCTGGTATGCGCCGTATTCTGCACCCCATAATCGGCATAGGCATCGGAAAGTCCGTTGGGATCGATACCCAGGAAAGAATAATGGGCAAAGAACAAGGGGCCTCCCTGCGGGGGTCCCAGCGGCAGTTGAATACCATACCAGGTATTCCCGTTGCGGATCGACCCATTGCCCGCCCAGCCGTTGTCATAGACCGACTTAGGGATCCCGAGGCTGTCCACGGGAGCGGAGGCGGCCAGTACATAAACGATGAGGGCTTCATTCCAACCGGTGATGGATTGATTTGTGGACCAGTTAAAGTTAGGCGACCAATGCCAAAACAAGGTATTCTGTCCATTCCGGAACCAGCTCCATTGCACTCCTTTCCAGATGGAGTTGATGGAATCTCTTATCTCCCCTTCGACGGGATCGGTAGCCGAGTTTAAAAATTGTCTCGCCGTCAGGAGGCCCTGCAGCAAATAGGATGTCTCTACCAGGTCGGCCCCGTCGTCCTGTGTACTGAAGGGAACGGTGACCCCATTGGCCCCGTTGATCCAATGAGCAAAAGCGCCATGATAGCGTTGCGCCTTTTCCGAAAGAAAATGTACGATCGTCCGGATGCGGCCGGCGCCTTCCGACCGGGTTATGAAATTACGCTGGATACCCACCAGGATGGCCATGACGCCGAAGCCGCTGCCGCCGGTAGTGACCATATCCCCGGATGTATTTCTTTCGCGTGCCAGGCCGGAAACGGGATGGCCGAAATCCCAAAAATATTTAAAGGTCTGTTGTTCTACCAGGGTCAGTAAGGCGCTATCCGTAATACGAGGGAATTTGTCTGCCGTATCGCCTGTAGTAAGAGGAGGGGGGGATCCCCCCCCTTTTTTACAGGAAAGAATCAGAGCCGTAACAAAAAATATCAACAGGAATTTCTTCATCCGATCAGGAGTAAATGAGCGCCGATTTATCGTCCTTGCTTTTCCAGTTTGAACAGGGCGGAAACTTCCAGTGCGTTCAGCGGTCGTTTGTAGATCCTGAATTCATCCAGCATCCCTGCATAACTGCCTGCCCAGGGTTGAGAGCCGGAGCCCGTGGTGAGGCTGGGATCCGTTTGGAACTGCCAGGTGCCGATCACCATCTTGGTCGGGCTGGGAAATTTAACGGGGCCGAAAATGCTCCCGTTGGCATCTTTTATCAGGGCGGAGTAAATAGGAGATCCATTTTGATAAATAACGAAATTGGGAGTGGTGGCGGTCGTGGTGGCGTCATAGGTGACTACCATATGTACCCATTTATTCCAGGCATTCCCTACTTTAGCCCCGAGGAATTGGCCGGTATTGACGGCATTGGAATTGTTGAAATGTACTTTGAACTGGGCCGTATCGTCTCCGCTGCCGTTGTCCAGATAGATATCCAAGCTGCCCCAGAAATCGATGGGGTTATTCAGAGAAAAGATGCCATAGCCATAATCCTTATTCCGGGGCGCATTCATCCAAAAGGAAACGGTAAAGGCCGTCATGGCCGGGATTGCCGCTCCCGGGTTGTCGAACACATAATAATTGCTGCCTCCTATTTGGAGAGCTCCGCCTTTCTGACCTTTCGCGGCGAAGGTAGTTCCCTTGTTGGCGCCTGTCAGACCCCCGACGCTGTCCACATAACTGCCGTCAAAGGCCCAATAGGCCACCAGATCCGCGGTAGCGATCTGGCGGGAGTTCGTATAACCGCCGGCGATAGGCGGGGGGGCGCCCTTTGAATAATCATCATCGAATTTAGCCTTGGTGCAAGCTGCTATATGGATCATCGATCCTGCGAAGAGGAGGATGGAACATTGTTTGAGTAAGGTATTCATATAATTCGTTTTATGATAGGAGTTAATAGTTGTTCTGTGTCAGTCTGCCTCCGCTGAGATCCCTTTGTGCCTGCGGGATCGGGAAGAGCTCATGTTTGCCGTCCACAAAAGCTTTTCCCTGGGCCCGGAGAACGACGCCGGCCCTTCCCTGGCGAACGAGGTCGAAGAAGCGATCCTGTTCCATCGCCAGTTCCACCCTTCTTTCTTTCCAGATATTTGCCTGGGTGCCGGTAGAAGCCGGAAGCTTGACACGGGCGCGGACCATATTCAATTTGTCCGTTGCTTCGCCTGCATTGCCGAGCATGGCTGCGGCCTCGGCATACATGAGCAGTACTTCCGAATAACGCATCAGGCGGATATTCTTCGGCTTCTTGTCCTTGTTACCGGATTGCTGGGCAGACTCGGCGATAGGGCTGTGGTAGGCCTTGTAGCTATAGCGTTGATTCACTACCGAATCCTGGCTGGGTATGCGATAACCATCCCAGAGCACGGTACCGGTGCTGACAATGGGAGCGGTCGCAGTGGGATTGATGAAAATGATCGTCGCTCTCTTACGGAGGGTGTCGTCGGTTTCGTATGCGGCGACGAGATCTGCCGAAGGGTTATTAAAACCAAACCCGAGATCATCCCAACCCTTTACGGCCCTTGGTCCCTGGCCATTACTGAACAAGGGGCTTGCTGCGCCTTCCGACTGGCTGGGGGTGGTCTGTACTTCGAAAATCGATTCACTGTTGTTGTTGCCTCCCACTCCATTGACCGGGTGTTCCCGGAAAATGAGACTATAATCGGGCACGAGGGAATAGAGATTCGATTTAATGACAGCGTCTGTCAGATCGAATGTTTTCTGCCAGTTCTTCTGGTACAGGTATACTTTGGCCAGGAGGCTTTGGGCCGCCCCTTTATTGGCCCGCCCCACCTGGGTAGCAGGGTCGCCTTTCAACGGGAGGTGGTCTACGCTATATTGCAGGTCGGCGATGACGACATTATAGATGTCGGCAGCGGAAGCCCGGGTCTGGAATTCGTCGCTGTTCAATTCAGAAGGGTCCGGGTAACGCAGGATCTTCGGTACGCCGCCAAAGGTCCTTACAAGATTGAAATAATACATTCCCCGGATAAACCGGGCCTCTCCGATAAGCCTGTTCCGCGTGGTGCTATCAAAAGTACTTTTATTCAGGATATCGATCGCGAGATTGGCCCGTGCGATCCCGGTATAATAGCCCAGCCACAGGTTGTTAAAGATCCCGTTGTTGGGATTGGACCTGAAATTGTCGATATCTCCGGCGCCATTGATGTCGAAATCGCCCGGAGTACTGCCTTTGTCCCCATCATCCGAAGCGACATCGGTGACCATCACCCACTCAAAACCTACGGTATTTTTATCGAAGCCCCCGAAATAAAGCGTATTATATACCCCGCCTACCAACTGATTGGCTGCGTTGGGATCTTTCAATGCTGCATCTTCCGTCAATTGTCCCTGCGGAGGTACTTCCAGGAATTTCTTGGCACATCCGCCCAAAAAAGGCAGGGTGGCGAGAAGGATGACTTTACTGTATTTATATAGTGTCATGATCTTTCAGTTTGATAATTTAAAAATTAAAAGCCCAGGTTCACTCCAAAGGAGAAACTGCGGGTGGATGGGTAGATCTTATATTCAAGACCTGCATTCAACGCACTGGGGATGACCGTCGTCAATCCATTGGCAGTGGTGCTCTTGGTGCTGGCCAGCTCCGGTGTAAATCCGCTGTAGCCGGTGAAGGTGGCCAGGTTCTGCGCCGTGATATAGATCCGCAGGTTCTGCACTTTGTATTTCGTCAACAGTTCCTTTGGCAGGGTATATCCCAGGGTCATATTATTGATCCGGAAGAAGCTGCCGCTCTCGAGAAAATAGGTAGAGGCCGGCAGGGCATTGATATTCGCCCTGGGAACGCTGTTACCCGGATGATCGGGTGTCCACCTGTTCTTCGCAACATCGGTCTCGATATTATCCGATGCATTGGGTCTGTCTGCTTTCTTACCATTATAGATCTTGCCGCCTGAAGTACCATAGGTATTAAAACTGAAATCGAAGGTCTTATAACTCAGCCCGCCGCTGACGCCGTAGGTGAATTTTGGTTGATAGGACCCGCTGTAATCGCGATCGTAATTATCGATGATCCCGTCGGGCTTGCCATTGGGACCGCTGATGTCCTTATAACGGAGGTCGCCCGGCTGGGCGTCTTTTTGTGCAGAGGCTGCAATCTGCGCTGCATTCTGGAAAACGCCATCCGCCTGCAGCAAATAAAAGCTGCCGATCGTATGACCATTATCCGATTTGGTAGTCGTATAAGCGCCTACGGTACCATCGAATAAGGCCGCACCTCCATTGAGCCCTACGATCCTGTTCTTATTGAAGGCGATATTGCCGCTTACGTTATAGCTCCAATCCTTATTGATCTTGTCATTCCAGTTCAGGCTCAGTTCCACTCCTTTGTTAGTGAAGCTGGCGGCATTTGTCGTGTAGGTGCCGAAGGAACCCAGATATTGTCCATTGAAGGTGACGTTGATGAGGGCGTCGCTCGTCTTCTTATCATAGAGATCCACCGTTCCGGAAAGTCTGTTATCGAGTACGGCGAAATCCACTCCCAGGTCATATTCTTCGGTGGTCTCCCATTTCAGGTTCTTGTCCACCGCCTGATCGAAGGAGATACCATAGTATTGGCCGCCGTTAAAGACATAGGGGACATTGGGAGTAGCGAGGGCGATAAAGAGATTGCTGTTGATCTGATCATTCCCTACCCGGCCCCAACTGCCGCGTAGTTTAAGGTTATTAAAGGTCTTTTGATCAGCCATGAAGGCTTCCTTTGTAATATTCCAGCCTAATCCCACGGAAGGGAAATAGCCCCAACGATTCTTTACAGGGAACCGGGAGGTACCATCCGCGCGGAAAGTAGCGGTCAGCAGGTAGCGGTTGTCATAACTATAGTTCAGACGGCCGAGGTAAGAATTACGGGCCCATTTATCGCCGATGCTCGAAGCAGTGGCGGTAGTGTCCGTCCCCTGATATAAATACCATTGGTCGGGGTTGTCGGGTACATCCAGCCGCGAACCCGTGGACGTGGTGAATTTATATTGCTCCGAAGTAGCGCCCACCAATAAATTAAAGCTATGCTTATCGAAGGACTTGGAAATGGTGGCGGTATTGTCCCATACCCATTTGAAGGCATTATCCTGCTGTACCGACAGCTTGCTGCGGGTGACCCGTTGATTACCGCCTGCAGTAATGAATATATTGTCGGGACCCGAATTCGCATATTTATTCGCGTAGGTATTCAGGTTGTAATAATTGATGTCGATCCCCATGCTGCTGTGCAGGCTCAGCCAGGAAACGGGTTTATAATCCGCAGCGAACGTACCCTGTACCCGATTGCCTACGCTGGAAGCATTGTTCTTATCCAGGAGCAGGAGGGGGTTGCTGATATTGTTGGAAAGAGAGGTATTGCCATAGAGGTTGCCCACCTTGGAAGGCACATAAGGTGCGGCCCGGTAAGCGATATTGAACACGTCCAGGTTGACATCCCGCAGCGTGGTACGGCTATAGGACGCGAGCGTGGAAAGTTTGAGCTGGCTGCTGATCTTATATTCATTGTTGGATCGTAGGGTGAAGCGTTTGAAATCGTTGGTCTTGATGATCCCTCCGTCCCCGACGTATCCTGCGCTCAGGAAATAATTGATATTATCGCCGCCGCCCGAAATAGAGATATTCTGATTGAGCTGAAGACTTCTTTTGGTGATGGCATCGTACCAATCGGTATTGGCCCCTGCCGCCAGTTGGGCGCTGGTGACCAGGCTATCACCGCTGCCATAATACACATTCGCTTCGTTGACATAGTTGGCATATTGCCGTGCGCCGGCCATGTTCACCAGTTTGCCGATCTCCTTTACCCCTACCGAACCGTCATAAGCGATCACCATCTTCCCGGGTCGTCCTTTTTTTGTAGTGATGAGCAGGACCCCATTGGCGGCCCTCATACCATAAATAGCTGTAGCCGAGGCATCTTTTAAGATATCCATGGACGTGATATCGGCAGAATTGATATTCCGGATATCATCGGTGATCACACCATCCACCACATAGAGAGGAAGAGATCCGCCCAACATGGTGCCCACGCCTCTTATCTGAACGACGGGGTTAGAATTCGGGTCGCCGGAACTGATGATCTGTACACCGGCTACCTTTCCCTGAATGGCCTGGGTTGCGGTGAGGGTGGCTTGTTTCGCTATGTCTGCGCCGGTGACACTGGCTACCGATCCTGTCACATCGCGTTTACGCTGGGTGCCGTACCCTACGACCACGACCTGGTCCAACACTTTGTTGGAAGCCACTAATTTTACGTTCACGACAGCCTGGCTGTTCACAGGGACTTCCTGGCTATCGAAGCCGATATAAGAGACGAGCAGGGTGCCATTCTCCGGGACCGTAAGCGTGAATTCCCCGTTGTTGTCCGTGGTAGTGCCGCGGGAGCCCCCTTTCAGGTATACGGATACGCCCTGTAAAGGTTCGCCGCTGGCGCCTGTTACTTTTCCCGTAATTTTTATATCCTGGATGGCGAGTGCCGAGGAGAGGACGACGATCAGGTTGTTCTCCAATAATTTAAAGGTGAGGTCGGTGCCCAGGAACAAGCCTTTCAGCACGTCCTTTATCTCCGCATCGGTGACATTGATATTGATCTTTTTTCCGATGGCGTTCAGACGGCTGTTGTAAAGAAACCGGTAAGTTCCCTGACTTTCAATGGAATTGAGGGCTTTTGAGATCTCAGCCTGGTTGAGTTTTAGCGTGACCTTACCCTGCCCGATGACATTTGCCGACACCTGCAGCATACCTGCGAACATCAGTAGAAAGGTTAATTTCATAAACAGAAGAGCTTTTTTTACGGCATAGGGACAAGGGTCCCCAATCGTTAGCATTTTTTTCATACTTTTAAACTTGTGGGTTATAAAAAATTGGAACCTGTGCTGCTGCTACCACGCATTGCCATGTTTCCGATGTAACCTTGCGGGGAATGCGCCAACATTTCCCGCTTTTTTTATCCTTATGTACTATTGAACATCCTATATTCTTTTTTACTTATTTGTCATAGATCGTAACCTGGTTTTCGTGAATCGTATAATTAAATGCCTTCAAAGGATCGGTGAGTTTTAAGGCGTCCAGGGCCTGCCGGATCGTTTCTTTCTGGAAATTGCCGGTGAACCGCAACTGCTCCAGCGCGGGATTGTCAAATCGCATACCGATCCCATACCAGCGTTCCATCTGCCGCGCCAGGGTCCCGAACTCTTCGTCCTGGAACACCAGTTTGTTCTCCACCCAGGAAGTCTCGATGATCGCACCGGTAGCCTGTTCATAGGTAGGTTTACGGATCGTGACCAGGGATTCATTCGTATTATTCTTTTGCAGACCCGGGTCTTTCCGGTGGAGGGTGCTGTCATCGTTGGCTACCACGAGCTTTTCGTTGGGTTTTAGGATGATCTTCTCGCTGGGTCTGTCTTTGACGGATACTTCGATGCTGCCATTGATCAGGGTAGCTTCGGTGGTCTTATCCGCGGGATAGGATTTGACGTTGAAGCGGGTTCCCAGGACCCTGATATCGATCCTTTCCGTATGTATGACAAAGGGTTTTCCGGCATTGCGGACAACGTCGAAAAAAGCCTCCCCGGTGAGCGTCACTTCCCGCAGGGAGGTCCCGAAATTCTTATCATAGTTTATGCGGCTGCCGGCATTCAGCCATACCTTGGTGCCATCGGGCAATACCAGTTGGGTACGGGAGCCTGCGCCTGCGGAGACCTCGCTGCCTGTCTCCATTTTTCCTTTTTCTTTTTGGCCCGCCAATGGCGACCTGGCCGGGATATAGTTCGCTACGATGACGGCTGTGGCCAGGAGGCAACAAGCAGCGGCCACCAGGAGCGTTCTGCGTCGCCGGGTCCCTGTCCTGTATTGGATCAGCGGGTCTTCGCCGGGTTCCGGGAGTTCTTCAGACGGGGGGGTGGGGGGAATGAAATCGATCCCAAGATCCTGCATGCGATCAAGATGGCGTTTGAATGCTTGTTCCGCTTCTTTCCGGCGGGCCGGCGCTGCGGGGCTCCATAGATCGGTGATCGTCTGCAAGGGATAATGCAGTTCGGGGTTGCTGCGGAGCAGGCGTTCCAATTCCTGTAGCTCTTCCGGGCTTGCTTCTCCCGAGAGCTTCTTGGCGATGAGGTTCCAGGTATATTCTTTGTGCTCTTGTCCCATAATTTTATCGATGCAGCTAGCTATTTCCTTTTCGGACAGATAAAACAAGAGAAACCCCCAAAGGGTTTTAAAATAATTTTAACAGTGTGACAGGGGCGGGTCAGGCTGAAATGAAGGATTGGATCGGGAAATCTTACGGATGATGGCGCATCTGGGAGGAGATGGTCCTCCGGATATCGAAATTAACGGCCGTTCCTATTTTATGAAGGGCGATGGCGAGCTGATTTTCCACTGTCTTGGCGGAAATATCGAGGATCTCGGCCACTTCACGGTATTTGAGCCCGTCTTCTTTCACCAGTTTGAAGATGAGCCTGCATTGGGTAGGTAAGAGGTCGATCGCCTTTTGAATAAGCGCCAGCATATCGGCGGTGATCAGTAATTGTTCGGGGTCGAGATAAACGCTGGTAAGGGTAGCGGGGAGATCTTCGGTCGAATGGGTAGCGTTGCGTTTTTGTTTATCCAGGTAATTAAAAGCGGTATTGCGGGTAGCGACATATAAATAAAGCTTCAGATTGTCTATTTTCTCCAGCCCCTTTCTTTTTTCCCATATTTTGATAAACACATCGGAAACGATCTCTTCGGCTGGTTCTTTTGCTTTGACGAAGGTCCTTGCGAACTGGCAGAGATAGGTATGGAAGGACGTAAAAAGTTCCTTGTAGGCCTGTTGGTCTTCAAACCGGCTAATCCGGTATTGTAAATACTGAATTTTCTCGATGGTTATCATTGCAAGCAATAAATCAACTGGTCCACGAATGAAAAGCAAACTTAAGAAGAAAACTCAACTTCTTAATTTGACAGTTTTTACAGGGTCTTTGCTGCCTGCTTTCTTCCCGGATCCCGATATATTTCATCATTAGGCCTGATATATTTCGTCGCTATGCCTGAATTTTCTATTTTTGCCATCGCCGAAAAACGGCCGGACCCTTAGCTCAGTTGGTTAGAGCATC
>Ga0307516_10004710_pt1 | contig 16677 bp, 11 predicted proteins | sample 19_EM_MG_FD_203310 | JGI IMG/M metagenome (GOLD analysis project Ga0307516, IMG submission 203310) | Populus trichocarpa ectomycorrhiza microbial communities from riparian zone in the Pacific Northwest, United States - 19_EM | ecosystem: Host-associated > Plants > Roots > Unclassified | place...
GCACCGGCGCGGCCGATCTGGCAATGGATCCGTCCAACCCCGACAAGCTCTTCGCCAACCTGTGGGAATACCGGCGCTGGCCCTGGTTCTTCAAATCGGGCGGGCCGGGCAGCGGCCTCCACATGAGCATCGACGGTGGCGATCACTGGCGGCAGGCGACGGTGGCAGACGGCATGCCGGCGGGTGAAATCGGCCGCATCGGCGTCGCCATCGCGCCGAGCGATCCGCGCGTGGTCTATGCCCTGGTCGAGGCGAAGGAAAGTGCCTTGCTGCGCTCGAGCGATGGCGGCTATCACTGGACAGCGGTGAACAAGGAACCGAATGTCTCCAACCGCCCGTTCTATTACGCCGATATCCGCGTCGATCCACAGAACCCGGACCGGCTCTATCGCCTGGCGACCTTCGTGGATGTCTCGATCGACGGCGGCAAGCATTTCGAGAACCTGATCGGACTGCAGCATCTGCATCCGGACAATCATGCGCTGTGGATCGATCCGCACAATGCCAACTACATGATCAACGGCAACGACGGCGGCATCGGCATCAGCCACGACCATGGCGCGACCTGGCGCTTCGTCAGCAATCTGCCGCTCGCGCAGTTCTATCATGTGCGCTACGACATGGAAACGCCCTACAACCTCTATGGCGGACTGCAGGACAACGGCTCCTGGCGCGGACCGTCGAGCCTGTGGGAACAGGGCCCGATCCGCAACGCGCATTGGGTGGAAGTAGGCTTCGGAGACGGCTTCGATACCTCGCCCGATCCGGACAATCCGCGCCGCGGCTACGCGATGAGCCAGGACGGCCACGTGTTGCGCTGGGACCTCGACACCGGCGAGCGCTTCGCGGTGCGCCCGCCGCCGCCCGAGGACGGCACACGCCTGCGCTTCAACTGGAATTCGGGCTTCGCGCAGGACCCGTTCGATTCGGCCACGATCTATTTCGGCAGCCAGTACGTGCATCGATCGACCGACCGCGGCAACCGATGGTCGACGATCAGCCCCGACCTGACCAGCAACGACGCCGGTAAGCAGAAGTCCGCCGAAAGCGGCGGCCTGACCTCGGACGTGACCGCCGCCGAGAACCACACCACGATCATCAGCATCGCGCCGAGCGCGCAGGAGCGCGGCCTGATCTGGGTCGGCACCGATGATGGACGCGTGCAGATCACCCGCGACGGCGGCGGCCATTGGCGCAGCATCGGCGGCGGCGCGCATGGCGTGCCGGCCGATACCTGGGTACCGCACATCATGCCCTCGCCGCACCAGGCCGGCACGGCCTTCGTGGTGTTCGACAACCACCGTCGCTCCGACGCGACGCCCTACCTGTTCCGCGTCGATGACTACGGCGCACGCTGGACATCGCTTGCCACCCCCGACATCGATGGCTACGCGCTGGTGCTGCTCCCCGATCCGGTCGATCCGGACCTGCTGTTCCTCGGCACCGAGTTCGGACTGTATGTCTCCTGGGATGCCGGCAAGCGCTGGAGCAAGTGGAAGCACGGCCTGCCGACGGCGTCGGTGATGGACCTCGCGATCCATCCGCGCGAGCACGACCTGATCATCGCCACGCACGGCCGCGCGCTCTACATCATCGATGACATCCGCCCGTTGCGGCAATTGAAGCAGCGGCCTGCCGATGCCGTGCTGAGCGTCTTCGAGGTGGCACCGGCGCAGCAGTACCAGGTCAAGCCCAATACCCTCGACAGCATCAACACGCAATCGGAATTCCGTGGGCAGAGCCGTGACTATGGCGCGCTGATCAGCTTCTATCTCGATGCACCGAAACTGCCGCATCCCGACCCCGAGATCGAGCGGCTGCGCGCACCGCCCGTCGTGTCCACGAAGGACAAGGCGGCCGAACCGCCGAAGGCCGCGATCGAGATCCGCGACGCCGATGGCACGCTGGTCAACCGTTTCGAGGTCGATGCCAGGCAGGGTCTGAACCGTGTCGCCTGGGATCTGCAGCGCAGCGCCTATCGATCCGCACAACCACCCAGCCCATGGGGCGGCGGCACGCAGGCACCGGTCGTACCCGGCGACTACACGCTCACCGTCGTGTACGACACCCATCGACAGAGCACGCCGGTAAAAGTGCTGGCCGACCCGCGCCTGTCGCTGACCGCTGACGATTACGCGCTCAAGGCGAAGCGCTGGGCCAGCCTGGGCCTGGCGCAGGAATCGCTCACCGATGCCGTGCGGGTGATCCAGGACCTGCGCGCCGACCTCGATCGCGCGGCCACGTTGGCCAAGGCCCGTATCGAGCGCCGCAAGGAGCGCGATCCTGCCATCGAGATCGGCGACGATGACCCACAGCAGAAACTCGTCAAGGCCATCGATGCGTTCAAGGAGAAGCTGCTCGACATGGAGAAGACGATCTGGCAGCCGCCGGAATCGACCAAGGGCTACGTCGCCGAAACCGACGCGCAAAGCGCGATCAACACGGCCGCGTCGTATTTCTCATCGACACTGCGTCCCCCGTCGCCCAGCCATGAAGCCTATGCGCGGTTCGCACAGGAACGCACGCGCCATGCGCTCGCCGCCCTGGAGAAATTCCTCGCCGGGGAATTGCCGCCGTTGCGCGAGCAGGTCGCCGCCAGTGGCATCGCCCTGCAGGCGATGGTCGTGGTGCCGACGCTGCCGTGAACGGGACGACGCTGCGATGTTCGCGTCGCAGCGTCGATGTCCTTGCCGATATCGATCAGCGGGCATGCAACCAGAAAGTCACCGGACCATCATTGATCAGGCTGACCTGCATGTTCGCGCCGAAACGACCCGTGGCCACCGAGGCGTGCGCGACCCGGGCGAGCGCGACGAGACGGCCGAACCATTTTTCACCAAGCTCGGGCGTGGCGGCGGACGTGAAGCTCGGCCGCATGCCTTTGCGGGTATCTGCGGCGAGGGTGAACTGCGACACCAGCAGCAGGCCGCCGCCGATGTCGGCGAGCGAGCGGTTCATCCGGTCGTGTTCGTCCGCGAAGACCCGATAACCGAGGAGCCGCTCGAGCGTACGCGCGACCTGGGGCTCGCCGTCCTCGGGCTCGACTGCGACGAAGGCGAGCAGCCCCTGCCCGATGCTACCCACCACCTCGCCGTCCACTTCGACCGACGCTCGGCGCACTCGCTGGATCAATGCAATCATCGCTGGCCTCGTCTGTTCGGCAACAGATTGTACGGGCGGCCGCGCCCGGACTTGCGGTCGCGGCGCAGACCCGCTTTGATGCTCCGATGTCCGCTGCCATCCCCTTGCGCGTACGCGCTGCCCGCGCCCTGATCCGCCTGTGCGCCCTGTTGCCGCTGTCCGTGCTGCAGGCGGGCGGCCGTGTGCTGGCGGTCCTGATGCGCGCGATCGACAGCCGCGAGTACCGGGTGACGCGACGCAATGTCGCGCTGTGTTTCGGTCATCTCGATCAAGGGCAGCAACAGCGCTTCACCCGTGAATCCCTGGCCCACACGATGATGGGCCTGAGCGAGTTGCCACGGGTCTGGGGCCTGCCGCCGGCGCGCGCACTGGCGCAGATCCGCAGCGTGCAAGGACTCGATCTGCTGCAACAGGCGCTGGCCCGCGGCCAGGGCGTGATCGTCGCGGCGCCGCACCTCGGCCAGTGGGAATTGCTCAACCTGTACCTCGGTTCGCTCGGACCGATGGCCTTGCTGTACCGGCAACCGCAGCACCGTGCCTGGGAACCGCTGCTGCTCGGTGCACGCGGCGCGCTGGGTGCGATACAGATCCGTGCCGATGCCGCCGGCGTGCGCGAACTCTTCCGTTGCCTGAAACGGCAGATGATCGTCGGCATCCTGCCGGACCAGAGGCCGAAAGGTGGCGAAGGCGACATCGCCCCGTTCTTCGGATTGCCGTGCAAGAGCATGACGCTGCTGTCGCGGCTGGCGCACAAGACGGGCGCACCGGTGGTATTCGGATTCGCCGAGCGCCTGCCGCAGGGCGAGGGATTTGCGCTGCATTTCCTGGCCGCACCCTCGGGCATCGATGCGGCGGATACGCACGTCGCGGTGCGCGCGCTCCACGAGGGTCTCGAGGACTGCGTGCGTATCGCGCCCGCGCAGTACCAGTGGAGCTACAAACGTTTCGCGATGCCGGACGTCAAGGGTCCGCAGATGTATCCGGACTGCAGATGAATCGTCGGACAGCGGCGGTACCCGCCGCTGTCGATACCGCGCCGCCGATCAGGCGGCACGCTTGCCGGGCTTGAGCGTTGCGGTCTTTTTGACGACGGCCTTTCGAGCTGCTTTCTTGGCCGCGGGCTTTTTCGCAGTGGCCTTCTTCGCCGCTGCCTTTTTCTTGACGGCGGCCTTCTTCTTGACGGCCGCCTTCTTCGCAGGCGCCGCAGCTGTCGTTGCATCGGCCTGAGCAACCGCAGCTTTCTTCACCGCGGCACGTTTGGCAGGTGCTTTCTTGCCGGCACCCTTCTTCGCGCCCCAGCCCTTTCGCACCGGCTTGCCTTCGGCAAGCAGGGCGACGCATTCATCGCGCGTGAGCGACTCCGGCTCGCGATCCTTGGGGATCTTGCCGTTCTTCTCGCCGTCGGTGATGTACGGGCCGAACTTGCCGCGCAGGATCTGGATCTTGCCTTCGTCGAAGGCCGCGATGACGCGGTTGGCCGCCGCTTCCGCCTTCTCGCGGAGCAGTTCGAGCGCGCGGTCCAGCTCGATCGTGTAGGCATCATCCGGCGGCTTGATCGACGCATACGTCGGGCCGTGCTTGACGAAGGGCCCGAAGCGGCCCATGCCGGACAACACGTCGACGCCATCGGGCGCCGTGCCCAGCTGGCGCGGCAACTTGAACAGCGTCAACGCATCGTCGAGCGTGATGGTGTGCAGGCTCTGGCCGGGCAACAGGCTGGCGAATTTCGGCTTGTCCTCGTCTTCCTTGGTGCCGATCTGCGCGAACGCGCCGTAGCGGCCGAGTCGCACACTGATCGGCTTGCCGGTGGCCGGATCGTTGCCGAGCACGCGCTGCGACTTCGCCTCGTCGAGACTGACCGATTCCATCTTGTCGACGACCAGCGCCTTGAAGGGCGTCCAGAACTTGCGCATCAGCGGCACCCAGTCTTCCTCGCCGCGCGACACCGCGTCGAGCTCGTCCTCGAGCTTCGCGGTGAAGTCGTAATCGACGTACTGGGTGAAATGGGTCGACAGGAAGCGCGCGACGACGCGACCGACATCGGTCGGCTTGAAGCGCTTGTTGTCGAGCATCACGTATTCGCGCGACAACAACGTCTGGATGATGCTGGCATAGGTCGATGGACGGCCGATGCCATGCTCTTCCAGCGCCTTGACGAGGCTGGCCTCCGAATAGCGCGGCGGCGGCTCGGTGAAATGCTGGTCGGCGATCACCTGCTTCAGCGGAATCAGGTCGCCCTGCTTCATCGCGGGCAGCCGGCGACCCTCGTCGTCGTCCTCCTCGCTGCGCTGGTCCTTGCCTTCTTCGTAGACCGCCAGGAAGCCGGGCTCGATGACGGTGGTGCCGGACGCGCGAAAGCTGTGTCGATCACCGCAGGCGAGGTCGACCGAGACGGTATTCATCAGCGCAGGCGCCATCTGGCTGGCCACGGTGCGCTTCCAGATCAGTTCGTACAATTTCAGCTGATCGGGATTGAGAAAGACGGCGACCGCCTCGGGCGTGCGCAAGGACGAGGTCGGGCGGATGGCCTCATGGGCTTCCTGCGCGTTCTTCGACTTGGTCTTGTAGGTGTTGGGCGTATCGGGCAATGCCTTGCTGCCGAAGCGCTGGGCAATCAGTCCGCGCAGTTCATCGACCGCATCGGCACCCAGGCTCACCGAGTCGGTACGCATATACGTGATCAGGCCCACCTGGCCCTCATCCCCGAGTGCGACGCCTTCGTACAGTCCCTGCGCCAGACGCATCGTGCGGCTGGTGCCGAAGCCGAGCTTCCGCGCCGCTTCCTGTTGCAAGGTCGACGTGATGAAAGGTGGCGCGGGTCGACGCTGGCGCTGCTTGCTCTGCACATCGCTGACGCGGAGCACGCCTTTGGCGGCATCCACCAGGGTCTGGCGAACCTGCTCGGCCCGCTCACCGTTGGTGAACGAAAACTGTTCCACGCGCGCGCCGTCGAATCGGTTCAACTTGGCGGTGAACGCATTGTCGGGATGCTGGCAGGCGGCCTCGAGGGTCCAGTATTCCTGCTTGATGAAGGCTTCGATCTCTTCCTCGCGCTCGGCGATCATCCGCAATGCGGGGGACTGCACGCGACCGGCGGACAGGCCCGTCTGCACCTTGCGCCACAGCACCGGCGAGAGATTGAAGCCGACGAGGTAGTCGAGTGCACGCCGCGCCTGCTGCGCATTGACGAGATCGGTCGCGATCGCACGCGGATGCGCGATGGCTTCGTTCACCGCCTTCGGCGTGATCTCGGAGAAGACGACCCGATGCACGGTGCGGCCCTTGAGCAGACCGCGCTCGCGGAGTATTTCGGAAATGTGCCAGCTGATCGCCTCGCCCTCGCGATCCAAGTCGGTCGCCAGATAGAGCGTGGTGGCTTTCTCGGCAGCCTTTGCGATCGCCTCGACGTGGCGCTCGTTCTTCTCGATCAGGTCGTAGCGCATCGCGAAATCGCGATCGGTATCCACCGCGCCCTCGCGTGGCACCAGGTCGCGAATGTGCCCGTATGAAGCCAGCACCTGGAAATCCTTGCCCAGGTACTTGTTGATGGTCTTGGCCTTTGCGGGCGACTCGACGATGAGCAGATTCTTGGCCATGGTGTTTCCGGATGCGGTAGATCGATCGCACGTCTTGTTGATGGGTCCTGCAGCGCCGGGCTGGACCTCTGCCGTTCCGTGGAAGAGGCCCGCTGTACGCGAGGCAAAGCTTTACCAGTGAATGATGCGGGAAGTGGAGCTGTCAAGTACGGGTATGCCGTATCTGCTCTGCCAACCCCGTCAATGGCGGGATACTGGCAGAGTCCGCACACGCACGTGCCGGCTAGTTGGTGCGCAGGTGATCGCCGAGTACCTGCGTCTCCATCCAGGCAAATTCGGCCTCGCGGCCCGGCTCGTTGAACAGCACCAGCAGGACGACCCATTTGAGGTCTTCCAGTTCGATTTGCGGTTGCTCCAGTGCCCAGGCACGTTCGAGTACACGCTCGCGGCTTTCCGAGTCGAGTACGCCGAACGACTCCAGGCGCATCAGGAAGCCAAGGCACTGGATGTCGAGGCGGTCGAGCTCTTCCTGCGCATAGACTCGTACCGGGCCGCTCGCCGGGACCGGAACCGCGGCGACACGATCGCTCTGCAACGCCAGCAACCAGTCGAAAGCCTTGCTGATCTGGTGCGGGTCGAAGCCCGCGTCGATCAGTTCGGACTGCAGGCAATCCCGATCGTGGACCGTATCGGGCGCGCCATGAAAATAGTTTTCGAACAGGTAGACCAGTACGTCGAGGACGGTCTCTTTCATCTTGGTTTCCGCGCGGACGAGGGGGCCGCGTTCGTCCTGAAGCCGATACGTTGGTAGCAGTTGCCGGCCAACATCGCCACCTCGCCTTCCAGCTCCAGCGTGGTCAGCATGGAAGAGATCGCCGCTGCGGTCAATCCACTTCGTGTGACGAGCGCATCGAAACCGACCGGATCGTAACCCATCGCCTGCAGCAGCCTGGCGCTGTGCGGCATGGACTCCGGCGCGGTTTTGGGATCTGGCGCGATGCGCCGTGTATCGACTTCATCGTCATGAAGTTCTTGCAATCTGTTGCATAGCGCGAGCCCGAGCCCGGCGGCCATCGGACCAAGGTCCTCCAGCACTTCGGCGACGGTCTCGACGAGTTTGGCGCCTTCGCGTATCAGTCGATGGCAGCCGCGGGCCATCGGGTTGTGCACCGAGCCCGGCACGGCGAAGACCTCGCGTCCCTGCTCGATCGCCAGGCGCGCGGTAATCAACGAACCGGATTGCAACCCTGCTTCGACCACCAGCGTGCCCAGACACAGACCCGAGATGATGCGGTTGCGGCGAGGAAAATTCTCCGCGAGCCCCGGCGTGCCCAGGCAGAATTCGGACACCAGGGCACCGCGATCCACGATGCGCTCGGCGAGCTTGGCGTGCTTGCGCGGATAGACGCGGTCGACGCCGGTACCCAGTACGCCGACACTCAGTCCGCCGGCTTCGAGCGCGGCAAGATGCGCGGCGCCGTCGATGCCGTCGGCCATGCCGCTGGTAATGGTCAGCCCGCTGCGCGCGAGGCTTGCCGCGAAATCGCGTGCCAGGGCGAGCCCGCCTGCAGAGGCGTTGCGGCTGCCCACCACGGCGAGCTGCGGACGCCACAGGCTGCTGATGTCGCCACGCACGAACAGCGCGGCGGGCGCCCCGGCAGTCTGCGCGAGCAGGGGCGGGAAGTCGGCGTCGACGCAGGTCAGCAGGTGGTTGCGCTCATCGTCGAGCCAGCGCAGGTCGGCATCGATCAGCGCACGATCGGGCAGTTTCAGCCACAGCGTGCCGGCCGCGCCGACGCCGAGCTCCTGCCATGCCGCCGGACCCATCGCGAGGGCATCGGCCAGGCTGCCGAAGCGCAGCAGGGCGCGCCGCAGGCGTGCCGGCCCCACATCGGGCGTGCGCAACCAGATCAACCAGGCTTCCGTGTCGGTCATGCCGCGCCCTCGAGCAGGCATTGATGCTCGCTTGCGCTGGCCCGGCACGCCATCGGCCCAGGCGCATTCCCTGCTGGGATTTGTCGCAAAAAAAACGCGGCCGAAGCCGCGTTTTTTACGATGGCCGATCCACTCAGAGCGACTGCGGCTCGCGGATGACGTCGTTGACCTGGATCGGACGGATGCCATCCATGATCAGTCCGTAGCTCACCTTTTCGAAGGTGCGGAAGATCATCACGTGGCCGAGAAATTCCTCGGGAATGGTCACCATCGCCTTCCTGTCGGAGAACGTGGTGCGCAGATCTTCCTTGGCGTACTTGACGTCGTCGCGCATGCGCTCGGACGGCTGGAACACCGAGTAGACCTGGCCGTTGGACACGCCTTCACGGGCACCGCGCGACAACGCGACGACGCGCAGCGGACCTGAGTACCGATTGGAATCGGACACCGCCAGGACGCGCATGTTGTCGGGCACCGCATCGGGTGCGTGCGGCAGGTAGGTCGCGTCGTAAGGGCTGGCATCGACCGGCAGGATGAGATCGCCTTTGATCACTTCCAGATCACCCGACACCAATGCCAGGGTGGACGGATCGCCTTCACGAACCACGCGGGCGCGGGCGATGAAGACCACTTCGTGACCCAGCGTATCGACGTGTTTCGCCGGCGGCCACTTGTCGTCCCACTCCTGCCAATAACTGGCAAAGGTCATCTGACGCACGCCGCGATAAGGCGTTTTCTCGTACTTGCGCTTGGCGCTGCCCCATGGGAAACGCGTCGGCACGTCGCGGAACACCACCGTCGGGCGCACCACGTCGAACTCTTCGCCCGGTCTGGCATCGAGGCCACGCACATAGATGACATGGCCTGGCGCGGCGAGCAGACGGCTCTCCTCTTCGGAAACCACGTACGGCAGGTCCTTGGCATCCGACGGCGATAGGACGCGCGTCTTTTCCAGGAACGGCTTGATCTCGTTGAGCGGGATCGCGGTGATCGCGTCGCCGGGTCCACTGGAACGGACGCGGGGCGACAGTCGCACCGTATCCGGACGACCGCCGCTGATCAGCCGGGGCTGCCCATCGACGTAGACGAGACTGATCACATCACCCGGATAGATCAGGTGCGGGTTTTCGATCTGGCTGTTCGCCTGCCAGATTTCCGGCCACAGCCAGGGGCTGCGCAGGAATCTGGCGGAGATGTCCCATAGAGTATCGCCACGCACCACCGTGTAGGTCTGCGGGTGATCGTCGCGAAGTTCAGGTTCAGCAGCAAAACCCGAAGCCGCAAAGAGCGCTCCGGCAACAACTGCAAGCATTCGTTTAAGCATGGCGGCTAAGGTCCTGATTTGCCGAAGGACTGGGTCGAGTGTAACCCAAAATTCGGACAGTGAGAATGCGGCTGGGCTAGCTGCTCCGATTTGACCGGCGGCGCGCCGGCGGATCCCCAGTTTCGATCGAAAACAGCTTGAAAGACGGACAGAATGCCAGCATCTTGTAGTCCTGAGGAGATTTCCATGGCCAAGCTCACGATTCTTGAATTCCCCGACCGGCGCCTGCGCACGCTGGCCACGCCGGTTGAACGCTTCGACGCGCCTCTGCGGCAGCTGATCGAGGACATGCTCGAGACGATGTACGCGGCGCCCGGCATCGGCCTGGCCGCGACCCAGGTGGATGTCCACAAGCAGTTGCTGGTGCTGGACATTTCCGAGGAAAAGAATCAGCCCATGGTGTTCATCAATCCGCGGCTCATGGATCGCCAGGGCGAACAGGTATACCAGGAGGGTTGCTTGTCCGTGCCGGGCATCTATGCGGACGTCACCCGCGCCAACCAGATCCGTGTCCATGCGTTCGATGGCCGCGGCGAATCGTTCGAGATCGAAGCCGATGGGTTGCTGGCCATCTGCATACAGCACGAGATGGATCACCTCGCCGGCAAAGTGTTCGTCGATTATCTGTCGCCGCTGAAGCGCGAGATGGTGCGCAAGAAGCTCGAAAAGGCGCGGCGGGGTCGTGTCGAGAGCGAGTCGCGCGAGCACAGTCTTTGACTCATCACCGCGCGCCGGCGCGGCCGCTGCGCGTCGTATTCGCCGGCACGCCCGAGTTTTCGCTGCCCTGCCTGGATGCGCTGATCGCCAGCGGGCATCCGGTGGTCGGCGTCTACACGCAACCGGACCGGCCCAGCGGGCGTGGACGCGGTGTTTCGCAAAGCCCGGTCAAGCAGCATGCGCTTGCGCTCGACCTGCCGGTGTTCCAGCCCGAATCCTTGCGCGACCCCGTCGCGCGGCGCGCACTGGAAGCCCTGCGGCCTGACCTCATCATCGTGGTGGCCTACGGGCTGATCCTCACCGGCGCCGTGCTCGCTGTTCCGGGCATCGGCTGCTGGAACGTGCATGGATCGATCCTGCCGCGCTGGCGAGGTGCGGCACCGATCCAGCGTGCCCTGCTCGCCGGCGACGCGGAGACCGGTGTCGATCTCATGCTGATGCACAAGGGCCTGGACACGGGTCCCGTACTGCTCAGCCGGCGTACCGCGATTCTGCCGAGCGACACCGGTGGAAGCCTGCATGATCGCCTGGCGCTGTTGGGCGCCGATGTGCTGGGCGAGGGGCTGCGCAGAGTCGACGATGGAAGTTTGCCGGCGCCTCGGCCGCAGCCGGAACACGGCGTGGAGTACGCCCACAAGATCGAGAAGTCGGAGGCCATGCTCGACTTCAACGAATCCTGCCTGGCGGTCGAACGAAAAGTGCGCGCTTTCTCGCCGTGGCCGATCGCCGAGACACGGCTGTTCGGCGAGCGACTGCGCATTCACTCCGCGACAGCGGTCATCGCCGCGCATGGCCAGAATCCGGGCAGCGTGCTCGGCGCCGACCGTGACGGCATCGACGTCGCCTGCGCAGACGGCGTGCTCAGGATCACCCGTCTCCAGCGCGACAATGCCAGGCCGGTCGCTGCGTCGGACTTTCTCAACGCGCGTCCGGAACTGCGCCAGCGGTGAGTACATCGCGCGGCGACACCGGACGGCAACCAGTACGCGCGGTGGCGGCGCGGCAATTGGCAAAAGTGCGTTCGGGCAAGGCCTCGCTTGCCGATGCGATCCCTGAAGGCGATGCGCTGTTGCCGGACAGTCGTGATCGCGCCTTGATGCGTCTGATCGTCTACCAGACGGTTCGCACGATCTATCGGCGCGAGGCGGCCCTGGCGGTCTTGCTGGAGCGCCCGCTGCCGCCGGCTGCGCATGAAGTCGAAGCGCTGCTCCTGCTGGCATTGACCCAACTCGACGAGGGCATCGATGGCGACTATGCCGTGATCGATGCCAGCGTTCAGGCAGCACGCGCACTCGGCCAACCGAAGTTCGCCGGACTGGTCAATGCATTGCTGCGCCGCGCGCAACGACAGGGCAAAGGCCTCTACCAGGAGCTGTCGATGACCGCGCAGGTTCGCTTCGACCATCCGCAATGGATGATCGAGCGATTCAGCGGCGACTGGCCGTCGCGATACGAATCCATACTGACCGCGAACAATGCACGCGCGCCCACATGGCTGCGGGTCAACCGTGCACGTGGTACGCGATCCGCGCTGCAGGCCACGTGGGCGCAAGCAGGCATCGAAGCCATTGCGCACGATCATCTGCCCGATGCGCTGATGGTGAACGAGGTCGGCGACGTGACGGCGCTGCCAGGCTGGGTCGAGGGCATGTTCAGTGTCCAGGACCTTGCGGCGCAAGCCGCGGTGGAGTTGCTCGATGTGCGGCCCGGCATGCGTGTGCTCGACGCCTGCGCGGCACCCGGCGGCAAACTCGCGCACATCGCCGAGCGGCATCCGGAGCTGGCGCTGTTGCTGGGTCTGGACCGCGACGGTCGGCGCCTCGAACGTACTCGCAAGGGCATGCTGCGGCTCGGGCTGCAGCCCATGCTGAAACAGGCCGATGCGGCGGATACCGACAGCTGGTGGCGCGGAGCGCTTTTCGACCGGGTCCTCATCGACGCGCCGTGTTCGGGCACCGGTGTCATTCGACGCCATCCGGACATCCGCCTGCTGCGCAGGGATTCGGACATCCTGCCCTTGGCACGCCAGCAGTCGCGACTGCTCGATGCGTTGTGGCCTTTGCTGGCCCCGGGGGCAAAGCTAGTCTATGCCACCTGCTCAGTGCTGAAAGATGAAAACCAACGCCAGATCGACGCCTTCCTGTCCCGTTGGCCCGATGCCCATGCTGTCGAGCCTTCGTTGCCCTGGTTCGGGACGATGGCCGGCGTCGGCCGTCAGAACCTGCCGGGCGACGGCGATGCGGATGGATTCTTCTATGCCGTGCTGTGCAAGCCGCGTTGACCGTATCTTGCGCGCCTGCCTGCGCGCGGTGACGGCGGCATTCGTTGCCGCAGCGCTGGCCGCGTGCGGGAACGAGAATGCCACGATTCTTGCGGCATCCGTGACACCGCAGTCAGGCACGCTGGATGTGAACCTGCAGCTGGCGCTCACACCCACGCTGCTCGATGCGCTCGACCACGGCGTTCCTCTGACGCTGATCTTCAAGCTCGACATGGACGATGGTTCGTCGTCGGCGCGATTTCGCGAACTCAGTTACCTGCCGATGACGCGTCGCTACCGGCTGCTGACCGATGACGGAACTGCACGGTATTTCCAGAGCCGCCTGCAGTTGCTCGCAGCACTCGATCATGTGCGTCTTCCGCTTGCACTGCCGAGCGGCAGCGGCAGCGTTCGCCTGTATCTCGACACGGCGTCCTTGCCTGCGCCATTGCGCCTTCCTGCCCTGTTCGACCGTGACTGGCATCTTGCCGCTGCGCGGTACCACTGGACGACGCAGCAATGAGGCAGCTTCTGCTCAGACTCGCGCCGCTGGCCGCTGTACTGCTGCTGCTGATGGCTGCGCTCTGGCTCGCGGCCGATGCCGAAAGCGCGCGCAGCCGGCTGGGCACTGCCTATGTCGGCCTGTTTGCAGTAGCCGCCGTTGCGGTTGCGGTGCTGGTAGCGGCGGTCTCGCGCGAAGCCTGGCATTTGTTCCGGCAGTGGCATCGCGGCGAACCGGGGGGACGGCTCAACGCACGCTTCGCCCTGCTGATCTGCGCCCTGGCCATCCTTCCAGCGCTGCTCGTTTCCGGGTTTGCGATGCGCTTCGTCAATGCCGGCATCGACAGCTGGTTCCGCGTCGACGTTGCCAGGTCGCAGACAAGCGCGGAGGCGCTGGGCAGAGAAGTGATGTTCTCGTTCGAACGCAGGTCCAGGGACCTGACCGCCGGCATCGCGCATCTTGAGGAGTTCGCTGCCGAGGATCCTCAGGACGTGGTCGATCGTCTGGTCGCCGATATCAGTGATCCGATCTACGTCAGCCTGTATGACGGTGGCGGCAACCTGCAGGCCATCGGGTTCAATACGAGCGCGGTGGTTCTGCCGCCCGCGCCCTCGGACGAAGAACAGCTCCAGGTGAGAGAAGCCGGACAGCTGGCGATCAATGAGCGCATCAATGGTGTACTCGTCTGGCGAGTTCTCGACCGGACGCCGCTCGGCGGTACCTTGCAGGCGATCTACCCGCTGCCCGCCGACATCGCGCCCCGCCTCGATCTCCTCGAGCGCAACGCCGTGGACTATGCGCAACTCGGATTCCAGCGCACTGCGATGAAATCGACTTTCGTGCTCATTCTGGGACTGGTCGCCCTGCTCTCGCTGCTGGGTTCGCTGTACGCGGCGTTTGCCGCGACGCGGCGTCTGGTGCAACCGATTGCCAATCTGGCGCGCGCGACAGCCGAGATCGCCGAAGGGCACTATGGTCGCCTGCTTCCCGCGCAGGGCAAGGACGAAATCGGCTTTCTCACGGACGCGTTCAATCGCATGTCGACCGAACTGCTTTCGGCCGACCTCCGCGAGCGCGGGAGTCGGGCCGAACTGGAGCAGAGCCGCGCACACTTGGCGGCGGTACTCGAGCGGCTGAGCGCAGGGGTCATCAGCTTCACGACAGAACGCATCATCACGGCCAACCCCGCTGCGTATGCACTGCTGGATCTGGAGCAGGGCGCACTCGAGCAGCACGATCTGGCGAAGGCAATCCTCCAGTTTCCGCGCGCTGCCCCGCTGCTCGAGCTGTGCAGTCGCTGCGCTGCCGAATCGCGCGCACATTGGCGCGAGGAAGTCCGGCTCGACGGTGAACCGTCGCGCGCGCTGCTTGTACGCGGCACCCTGCTGGACACCGAAAGCGAGCAGCGGTTCGTATCGGTCTTCGACGATGCCGCTGTCATCGCGAACAGCCAGCGCGAGGCCGCCTGGGCTGAGGTCGCCAAACGCCTGGCGCACGAGATCAAGAATCCGTTGACGCCGATTCAGCTGGCAGCCGAGCGGCTGCGTCACAAGTATCTCGGCAAGATGAATGCCGCAGATGCCGAGGTGCTCGATCGTTCCACGCAGACCATCGTGGCCCAGGTCGAAGCATTGAAGCGCATCGTCAATGCCTTCGGAGACTACACAAGGCCGACCAGGGCAGAGCGGCAGTCCTTCGATCTGCGCCTGCTGGTCGAAGAAGTCATCGAGCTCTACGAGCAGAGTGGCCAGTGCCGCATCCTGCGGACTTTCGGCTCGAGCCCGGTCGTACTGAACGGCAATCGGGAAAGGCTGCGGCAGGCGCTGGTGAATCTGCTGACCAATGCCATCGAGGCCAGCGAGACACCGCTTCCCGTCGAGATCGAAGTCCTCCTCGAGGCCGGAGACCGCGAGGTCAGTCTTTCGGTTCGCGACCATGGATCGGGCCTGCCTGAGCAGTTCGATCAACGCTGGTTCGAGCCGTACAACACGACCAAGGTCAAGGGGACCGGACTCGGCCTGGCCACGGTAAAGAAAGTCGTCGAAGAACACGGCGGGCGTGTCGATGCCCATAACGCAGAGGGCGGTGGGGCCTGCTTTGTCATCGTTCTTCCGATGAACCCGCAACGCGCCTGAGTCATTGTTTCGCATACGGCGACAAGACTTGAATGCGTGTGGAGACGTTGTATCGCATTGCGCCGTGGCGTCGTTGACGAGTTGAGAAGCTGCGCCAAAACCCGGCTGTCGTTGCATCTGTACCCGCCAGCCGGTCGCTTGTCTGGCCCAGCACATTGCAGGGTCCGGCATTGCCAGGCCTTGCCACCGAGCGGGATCGCGGCGAGATGCAGACTCCGGCAGCCTTGCCGCGATACTCGTGGCCCCTGTGCGTTTGCCCGACGCACAGCACTGGGCGAGAAGCCAAGCGCCGAGCCTCTGTCCGATCGCGCGGCGCGGTGCGGAGCGCTTCTTGAGCGCCGAGCACAAGCAAACGGGCCGCCCTTGAGGGGCGGCCCGCGTGTTTAAAGGGGTCCTTGGCGATGACCTACTCTTGCATGGCTTAAGCCACACTACCATCGGCGCAGGTGCGTTTCACTTCCGAGTTCGGGATGGGATCGGGTGGGACCACACCGCTGTGGTCGCCAAGGATTGGGTGGAGTCGCGCCTTGGGCGCGAGACTCGCATTAGGTGATGGGACGTAACATGTTTGGGGCTTGCCTGGATGTGTCATCGAGGCGAAGCGTCTTGAGGTTATATGATCAAGCCACACGGATCATTAGTACTGGTTAGCTGAACCTTGCGGTCGTACACACCCAGCCTATCAACGACGTAGTCTACATCGTTCCTTTAGGGGGCTTGTGCCCCGGGAGGTCTCATCTTGAGGCGAGTTTCCCGCTTAGATGCTTTCAGCGGTTATCTCTTCCGTATATAGCTACCCGGCAGTGCCACTGGCGTGACAACCGGAACACCAGAGATACGTCCACTCCGGTCCTCTCGTACTAGGAGCAGCCCCTCTCAAACCTCCAACGCCCACGACAGATAGGGACCGAACTGTCTCACGACGTTCTGAACCCAGCTCGCGTACCGCTTTAAATGGCGAACAGCCATACCCTTGGGACCGACTACAGCCCCAGGATGCGATGAGCCGACATCGAGGTGCCAAACACCGCCGTCGATATGAACTCTTGGGCGGTATCAGCCTGTTATCCCCGGAGTACCTTTTATCCGTTGAGCGATGGCCCTTCCATACAGAACCACCGGATCAC
>Ga0307516_10004713_pt1 | contig 16673 bp, 20 predicted proteins | sample 19_EM_MG_FD_203310 | JGI IMG/M metagenome (GOLD analysis project Ga0307516, IMG submission 203310) | Populus trichocarpa ectomycorrhiza microbial communities from riparian zone in the Pacific Northwest, United States - 19_EM | ecosystem: Host-associated > Plants > Roots > Unclassified | place...
AGACACCCTGGTCTGATGGTCTGGAATGGCTTGACTGACTTATCTGACTTATCCATCTTAACTATCTGATTCCAGACAGTCCAGACGCTGTAAGAGAGTTAAGACCAATTGTCACCTTGCTGATGTGTGGGTGGTGCACTGGCCATTGTTGATGTTGTGCTATGGCGGTGACATATTCCTCTCTGAGTGAACCTGGGGCAGGTGTTGACATTAGCACAGCATGACAACAATGATGCCAGCACCAACAACCAGCTCGCCATGGCCACCAGCACCAGCACCAGGGCGATGGTTTCGGTACTTGGGCCTGTCCAACCAGCCCACCCATCTCCCTTTTGTACATACGCACTCCTTCTATTCTGCTTCATCTGCATACAGAACTTGGCATCAGTCTTACTCGACAGCCCCCACCATCGGTGTCCACAACAACAGCAGGCCACCATCATACCATGACCACGACAATAACCACACATTGACAGCCACCCTCACCACGTGCTGATTACCACCACCACCACCCAACACCAGCACCAGCCTGACAATGACAATGACCCCACCTAGCACCAGCATGATGATAACGATGGCAGCCCCATGACCCCACCACCAGCACCAGCATGACAATGGCGGCAGCGGCCCCCCACTACCACACCCTGATGGTGGTGACAACCACCAATCACCACACAGTGATGGCGAGCATAATTAGAGCATCAATGTATTAACTACCATAATAAATTGTTCATTTGATGCTATTTACTGTGACTTTTACTCAATGGTCATTGGACAGTTGTGGTTGAATAGCCAGTCTGAGCATCTTATTGTCTGAGGTGTCTTGGGGTGTTCCCTCAGCTAAAATTCAGACAAGCTCAGACAAGTCAGATCAGAGGGCTGACACCAGCTAAGCGACTCCAGACATCTAAAGTGTCTGGACTGTCTGGACTGTCTGATTCAGACAATTTCAGATGGATTAGACACCTTGTAACTTTCCTGATGTGGGGCAGTTGGGGGAGTGAAGCTTGTCAGGGTGCAGGGGACATTGAGATCTGAATGCCAATCAAAGGTCATGTTGGTATAACCTGAAGTTGTGGAGGGGGGCTTGATAGAACTGACAGACGATACAGGATATGAAGGAACAATGAAGTTGCCTTGAGTACCGGAAGATGAGGGCACAAAGGGGGGATGGGCGATTTGATTGGCCGATAGCTGGAATGGCTGCAGAATGGAGGCCATCGTCAGCATCGGTATCAATTGCCATAAACCTAGCATTGGCACCACACACACTGCCACCTTCAGTACCCCCCTGCATGGTAGATGGTGCCCCAGTAGTTCCAGTACTTCCCCCTCCACTATCACTCCCGCTGACAGAAGTTTCCATGGCACTAGGCCCTGCAGAAGGTGGCTTGCTGATGGTTAGTCCAGAAAAATGATTCAAACCCTTACCCCACGAGGGCATGAGCCGTTTCATCCTCTCGTAGTATGGCCTGTTGGAAAAGTGTATGTTCTGCACTAATCCTGGAAGTGCCCTAGAGTACCTGTGGTCCAGTAGCTCAGTGGTTAGAGCACCTGGGTATATGCCAGGAGGTCCTGGGTTCAAATCCCGGCTTGGTCATATTTTCCTGTAATTGTGCACTGCCTAAGCAACAGGGGGTTTAGTTAGCCCTGAGGTCACGCGACCCAAATTTAACATGGCCATCCCTTTGTTTTGAAAGAGGTTGCATCTTTGTTATTCTGTTGAAATTGCTGTTAGTCCAGGACATGATTTCTTATTAAAACATACCTTGAGAAATATAGTCCATATATCCTCACTTTCAGGCTGAATATTAGCCCCTAACTCGAGTGAATATGCAAATCCCAATGTATTGCAGATCTTGTTCACAAGTTTGTATGTATTTCTGAGCTGCACATAATATCAAATATCAGTCAAGTATGTGATTAATTAGCAAATAAATGACACACCCTTTTCCGTTTTTCCTTACATGCTTTGGAAGACTTGACCGCCCCTTTGCTGGGGTTACAAAGAGCAGTAGCAACAGTATTCCAAAACGCAGACTTGAAATTAAGGCCATTGCCAGCCTTTGCCTTCTGGGCAGCAACAAGATCAAGGAGGACATTGGTATCAGCATCTGACCATGATGCTTGCATGCTGGGGTGAGATGGTGGTGATCCACCCTTGGAAGGCGATTGCACAGATTTGCAAGGCATAATGACAGAAGACAAAGTGGACAAAGAGCGATGCTGACACACAATTGGGAGTTGGAGTTAGAGCTCTGCTTGGATGTTGCTGATGAGTCATCGGGCAGCGGATTCTTTTCGGGGTTTTTGGCACAGGTTTTCATGTGGGACTGTGCACAGGACTGTGCTTCCGAACTGGCTCTTAGGTTTCTCAGGGATTTGAATGTGTGTGGACTACTTTTTCTTTTTTTTTGGACAACTTTGATATCATTATGTAGCCACTGACAAGTCAAGCTCTACATAATACACTAGATCGAAAACCCAGTTGGGCTTCGTTCCGAGGAAAAATGCACTTATGCACTTCCCGTCAAGGACGGGGGTATGTGGGACTCCGTGAGCCTACTGGTAAACCTGTTGAAGGGTGCCTGGTAGGCATTATACCCACTAAAACCTCAGGTTGGGAAAAGGGAGGCGAACATCTCGCAAGAGGGGACAGCATCACAGTGGACTGTCACATGGAATAATTGTGTTGCTTGTGTGATTGGTTCACATTTCAACTCGTCTCTGGTTGGTCTTTGGTATGTTCAGGATGTCTACATTGGGTAGAAAAATTCGTGAGTACGTGGTCACTGAGTGTGGTTGTTCTTGCCAGTCTGGCATTGTTCATGTGTTTTGGTCAACTTAATAATTGTTCTAGGGGGGGCCAGTGGTGTTCTGTGTGCTTTTTATCGTTCGTGCACTACCTTGCCCAGCTGTCGTAGCGTGGGAAAACCGACCATGGTCGTGGTTGCGGTTCAAGGGCCCCCATGGACTATTTTTTCGCAACTATCACTAAGTTCTCCGAGACAGCCATTTTTGTTAGTGTGGGTGCAGCAATTGCCTCATGTACCAAGCTTACAGCAGTTTTCACTATAGCGCGGAAAACCAAAAACCAAAACTTGGTTGACAGGGATTGCCGATCAGGACCCCAGAAGTATCCGTAGTACATTTGTAAATACTCGTAGTGACGTCGAACACCGTCTCACACTGGTTGACTTCCTTCCATGCCTCCAATAGGTGCCTCTGATGATCTCAAATCCTGTGTCCCAGTCCTCTATAGTGAGGGCTACTCTGTCAAGTGTTGAGAAAGTAAGTGCTTAGTCATCACTAGCACGTGACTTCTCAGGAGCCTTGACACGTGATGTGTCTGGACTCTTTCTCTTCCATGTGATTGTCAAAGTCACATGACCGGTTATCAAAGAGTACCGACTAACCGGAGTCATATCTCTTATCTATGACGAGGTCATGATAAGAAGATAACGTTCCTTCTGGAACATTCTTATGGGTCGATCTAGACCGTTTCTTATCTCTGTGACTCACTGTGGACTTCTTCGAGGTTCTACGAGCTTCCACAGAACTACTATGTTAGGAAGGTACTTATCTACCGTCCAATTATGGACTCTTAGGAAACACTCTACTTTACATGGTCTGTGCGCAGCTCAGACGTATAAATACCCTCATGCTACTTGGAGTACTGTAGAGTTTTTCCACCTACGATTTACTCTCTGTTCTATCCAAGAACTATCAAACCCCCTTCGGTTTACTGCTTCAAGTTTGAACCTTCTACTCAAGTGAGTTAAGACTTCGTTGTCATTTGAGTAGAGCCCGCTGCGCTGTGTCCACGTTCTCCATATTGTGGACATTGCCTCCCGATATCAAGGACATCTGCCATCTTCTCGGCATCAAGAAAACCCTCGCCTACAATGTTCTCAACTAGTATCATTGCTATGGCACCATCTCAAACCCCAACACCTACTCATGTCTTGTGAGGGGCTCGTTCCCTTTGCCCAGCTGATTTCTCCTTCATCTCAGCTGTCATCAAACATCGCCCATCCATTTACCTTGATGAATTGAAGGAACAGCTCTCGCTTCAACGCAACATTCACATCAGCCTTGCAACAATCTCTCGTGCCCTCAAGAAACTCGGTATAACTCGCAAGGCAGTCTCTGTACGTGCACAGGAATGGAACGAAGTAGCAAGGGCTGTGTACATGAACAAGATTGCCGAAGAAGTCCCCGATCCCAAGACCATCAATGGGACTGAGAAGTGTTGACCATCATCGTCCTCTGGAGGAGAAGACGACATGGTAGCACAAAGAAAATTTCTCTATGACTGGTGACTACAAATGTACTAGGGATACTTCTGGGGTCCTAATCGGCAATCCCAGCTGACCAAGTTTTGGTTTTTTGGTTTTCCGCGCTATAGTGAAAAGCGCTGTAACAAACACTTCTCTATAAAGGTCTGGGTCACGTTCTCCGTGAGTCAGATCTAGTGTCTACGCAATTGCACATTTTGTGTTGCCATTGTCAGCTGTCGTAAGTGGCAAACATGCTCTTCAATTCATGCTAGCAGTGGATCGGACCGAGGATTCAGCGCATATTGCCATTAGTTGCTTTATTTGAGCCTCGTCTCCGCGCTGCTTGAGCTTTCAGTGTACAACAACCTGTGGGTTGGGCTGAGCTGAGCGAGCGGGACCAGCTGTGCCATACAGGTGTCAGGAAATTGAGGCCGGTGCACAATACGGTCAATAGAATGTAAATACCACAGAAACGGGGCGTGCCGGGTGGGAGAAAAGAGTATGAGATGAGCGAGGGGCCTTCCGAGCTGGATGTTGGTCATCGAAGGCGAAGGCCAGCTCGCTGTTTCGGGCCTTGCGCGTCGGATGGACGACTCACTGCATAAGTTACCGAGATTTATGCTATCGGTCTTGTGGACGATGTAGGATTAAAAGCACATATCTTGTTGATGGCTAAGAAGGGCCAGAAAGTTGGTCCTGTGGTTTGATACAATATACATCGATCATAGGGGCGTCTATAGCAAGTTAGGCCGCATTTTTGTGGTCCCCGTGATCTATCATAATCTGGCACATGGCAGGGAGACTCTTCCAAGACGGCGCGCCGCACCTTGACTCAAGGTTCCATTATCTTGACCATATCTGTGAGGAGCCCGCGATATTAGCAGTGGTGAAAAACAACGGTGAACCTAACACACAAGGTTCAGACTTCCAGAACTATATCTTCAATGGAGTCTGGACCAAACAAATGAGAGCCACAAAAAAGATGGGACAGAATCCAGAACCCCCCCCCCCCCCCGGGAAACGTCCAGATCGGTTCTCATCTCCGAGTTGCCATGCATCTCACACTGCCTTTTCTTGTCGCATCTCGCGGTTGTCGTTCTCGGTGCTGCTTATCGCCCAAAGGCTGATTCCCTTGGCTCTCTTGCGGAAAGAGCCGACTGTCTCAGTGACTCCGGGGACCTTTGTTCCCAAGGGTCTGGCCACAAATGTTGGATCCATTCACTTGCACTCGGATGCCCCTTGGTTATGAGCTCGTTTCTACCGCTGGGCAGTACGTCATTATTGAACGCGCCGATCTGTATCATATTGATCTGAGACTTACCTGACACCTACAGTGACTCTTCCCCTGGATCGAGGTGTGGGTATCCAAAGTTTGAATCTTGTCTCAAGGAGAGATTTTGACTGGGAGGTGCACTTTGCAAGTTAGTAAATAGTGATGTAATTAAGGCAATTGAGCTAGAGCATGAGGTCCTCTATGGTGGTCCTAAAGACAAATAGTAACAGATCGTCGTAAGAGAGAGAAACATAAGATATGCAGCCTAGCCACGTCAGTAGATAGCCACTCAGCTCCAGACGTCCAACATCAGTCGTGACCGCTCCTTAAGTAGCTTCATTTCTGCAGCGCCCTCCACCTCGGCGCTACCGCCTTTTGCCTCGCCAAGTATCCTGGCCAGGGTCTCCTCCACGGCCTTGCTCATCGCCTTGGCATCTCCGCATATGTACAGGTATCCCTTGCCCGTCAGTATCGCATCAGCGATAGCCTGACGCTCATCCCACATGAGATCCTGGACGTAAATTTTGCTTCCGTCTGGTTTGAATGGCGGCTCACGCGAGAAGGCGCGGTGCATCTTGAATTTGCCCTTGAGCTCGTCCATGTATTGTGGCCACTCTTCCTTGTAAAGGAAGTCTTCAGTCGACCTGCGACACCCGTAAAAGAGAGTGATGGTGCCCCACTCTGCGAGTGCTTCGGGACCGTTTTTGTCTATCGACCGTCTTGCAAGAGCGACCCGCTCTTGGACGAAGCCACGGAATGGAGCGACACCCTGCAGAGCGATGTCCGTTGATGTGCGAGAATGGATATGCCGGGGATATTACTTACAGTACCTGGTCCGACCATGATCACGGGGATCTTGGGGTTAGCAGGCAAACGGAACGTCGAGCGGCGCACGTGGACAGGGACTTTGTAGATATTCTCCTCGATGTGTGCGCCGCGTGGACCTTCGATAGCATACCTTGGAGACGCATGAGCAGGCTCCGAGTTTGCCGGTTCAGCAATCAAAGGTGTGGTCTCCCCATTCGCGGCGTACTTGATGTTCAACAAGAAGTTGGTCGCAACACCATATACAAATCGTGGTCCTGTGAGCTGGTTGGCTAGAGACTCGTACTTGAGAACAACGGCGGTAACGTGAATCGAGTTTGGATAGAGCTTTGGACTGGAGGAGATTGAGTAGAACCGAGCTTGTAGACGCGGGATTGAGGACACGATAATGTCAAAAGGTATAGCCCACGTGGTAGTATTGTCGGGCGTAGGACGGAGGGCGATGTTGTTGCCTGCTGCAAGCTGTAAAACCTCTCCAAGCTTCAAGCACCCATCGTGGACGGTAGCGGAGTATTCCTCCTTGTCGGTGTTAAGGTTCTTGAGAAAGGCCTCCGCTTCCGGGTGAGGGGCAAATTTGGAGAGAACACCAAGCATCTGACGACCTGCGACTGCGCAAATGTCTATGTAGTGACGAAGGACAGTGCCGTAGGTTGTAGGGACTGGGAAGGGAACCTTCGCCAAGGCAGGGTCGAGGGAATCGATATTGATGACAGCGTCCTCCTTCGTGTGCAGACCGAGGACACAAAGCATCCGGTCGACCTCGACGTCAGGGTTTGAAGGCCAAACGCCGACGTGGTCGCCATGCTGATAAGTTATTCCAGAACCTTCGATGTCGAGCTCGGCGTGAACGCAGTTGCGTTCGGCACCGACCTGGAAGAGCTCACGAGAGACCTTGACAGGGGATGGATATGGGTTCTTTCCGTCGTAAATGCCCTTAGTTCTAGTGAGTGCACGGGCAGAGAGTTCGCCTGTGAAATAAGAAATAAAAAATAGGACATTGGGACGTCAATAAATGACCATGATTGCTCACCAAGATAAACTTTCTCGGGAGGGTGAGACTCGAGTTCGGTGACTGTGAAGTCTGGGGTATCACCGCCTTGACCTTCCTCGACACCCATTGCTTCCGCAAAGGCCTGCCACATCCCGTCTTTCCATTCCAAATAGTCTTCCTCCATACTTTTATCATCATCACCTTCGCCTCGTTCGCCAATTCTGATGGCGCCCATCGTTGTTAAAATGGAATCGACTTTCCTTCCAATGGCGTTATAGTGTTCGTAAGTCTTGTTTCCAAGTGCGAAAACGACGTATTTTAATCCGTCTAAAGAACGAGAACCATTGCTGAACTCGAAAGATTCGTCCTCTAAGTTTGACATGAGCTGAACGGCATTATCCGTGGGTTCACCCTCTCCGTATGTAGCCACGACGAAGAAGACGCAGGTATCTTGTGGAATCTGATCCAAGTTCTCGAAGTCGTACTCTTCTGGATCGCAGACGAGGGAGGTGAGGCCAAACTTTGACTTCGCCTCTTTGGCCAGACGAATGGCGTATTCCTCGGCGGTGCCGGTCTGCGAGCCGTAGAAGATGGCGATGCGTTTTTTCTGATTACACACGGGTGAATTTGTGGAGGCGGTAAGATGAACTTGGGATGGCTTACACCCTCTTTGATCTTTGCAATGAAGTCCCGTGGGTTTCCATGGCCGTTGACAAGTTTTGACGGGGCTGGTGGGACAGGCTTCGCAGGGGCAGAGCGGAAGATCTGGTCGCGGAAGAGATATGCCGCGGCGAGGACGACGCCGAGTGCGAGAATGGAGACGTCCTGGGCGGATGCGACGGGCATGATGGGGGTAGGAGACAAACCAGGGAGACCAGCAGAGCCGAGGGACTTTACTTGTTCCCACGAGTACATATTGTTTTACCGCACGTCTACGTAAGTTACATGCGAGTCGGTGGCTGGGCAGTGTCCATGTGAAACATACGCAAAGGTGGCTACGAAACTATCCTGCACGAAGGCAAGGAGAGACTGCGATTAGGCAGCCATTGGGTCCCCGAACAGCCACTGCGCGGTGCAGACATGGACAGCCCTTGGGGCGAAGACCCTCTCTATGCCCTCGAGGCAGGGTGGAACAGAATATCCTCCGAGTTTACTAACGTGGGTCTCATCGCTCACGCCACTAGCGCTGTGATGATTTAGATCCCTTGCAGGCTGGCTACAGAGAGGGCATCATTGCAGGAAAAGAGGCATCCCTGCAAGAGGGATTCGACAGCGGCTTCGCCAACGTAGGCGTCCCGATCGGTCGCGAGCTGGGCAACCTGCAGGGGATCGCCTCTGCACTTATTGCATTCCTCTCAGAGGACGGGCATGATCTCACACTACCAGAGCTAGAGGAGGCCCGAGCGATTGCAACCGCTCTCTCTCAGATCCGCTTCAGTGACATCGCACCCGGTGATCTCGAAGCCGAGCAACATGCACGCGAACACCTTGAAGACATTAATGACGATCCGGCAATTTCGCAGATGGAAGAACTGTCGCAGAAGCGAGACATGGAATCCTTGGAAGACATGCTTTCTCATTTGGCTGCAGGGTCGGGGGAAGGCACCCCTCGGCGGACGAGACCGACGAGGGAGGATGTAGCAAAGTTGAAGGAGAGACTTGCCTTGTTGAGCACAAGGCTTACTTTGGGCCCGGACTCAGGCTGTACGAGTTGTAGCCTATCCTTCACTTGTGGCGTTGCTTATGCTCTGGACAGCTATCATGCATTAGCCACTGGTACATGCCAGGGAATGGAGCGGTTCGTAAGCATAGCATCGTACATTCGTCCGAGGAATCGGAGGGCACTCTATCCACTGTATTTATGTAAATATGCTGTCCATAGAGGAAGGCGGCACAAAGCAACTGCGAGTGGCTCGTAGGTATCCGGGACCTAAAGTGACTTTATCTTTGCCCTTTCTTTCTCTTCAAAGACACGTTTTGCGTGTACATCTGTAAGCGTGTCTTAGCAGCTACAAGCAACCTGGGGTTGTCAACGGTACATACCTTTGCGTTTGACCCACGCCTCTATTGATATACCCACAAACACAACACCTGCCCCAATCCACTGGCCAGGCGTTAGCCTATGGCTATATACCACCACAGACAGTATCATCGTGAACATCTTGCGCGTCAATGTAATCGTGCTACGATGTCCTGGTATGTCAGGATGTCAATAGACGGGAAAGGAAGAACAAAACACCAACACAAGCGTCAACGACCCAAAATGTTGCAGCGTCTCGAATATGAATAACTGCCCCAACGCGCCGGTGAGTGAGAACTGGACAAGTGGGACTACAATCGAAGGATGCTCCCTCACGAACGCTATTGCGTTCGCAAACTCGGATTGCGAGCTTGACGATGGGTGCAGAACAGGGATATGCGGCAGTGGGAGCATTCCAAGTGCTAGACTGGTTGCAGTGCAGAATGCGTTGATCCAGAACATCATTTGTTGCCCAGAGACTTTATATCGGGAGAATATTTCGTCCTGAGTCGAGTTAACCGCCCCGTCGAGAATGAGGTTTATAAGGAGGTACGCGATGCCTATTAGTTGTCCGTACGATGATTGGGTTTGCGTGCCATTAGATCCCTTAGACGGTTTCTCGTTCCCGAAAAACATGAAGATGCTGATGCCGGCCGTTACCATTGCAACAACAAGGTATTTATGAGGTGCAAATCGGCGGCGGTAGAGAAGGAAGTTCATCAGCATGACGGGAACAAGCTTACAGGATTTCCCCAAAACCATGGTGGGATAAGTGATGTAAGACAGAGCGGCGAAACCAAACGGGGCGGCAAACGTGATGAAAGTCGAGCATTGGAGATAGCCCAATAGCAAGCGATTGCGGTGGGAGGTCGAATCAGATGGAGTAGCCTTGGAATGCTGCAGATGCCCATTGATGAACATCTTCGTCTTGGACAATCCATTAGCTCTCGGCGGAGAGGCGACAACGCCGAGCCCGAAAAGAGAGGAGAGAGATGAATTAGGCTTGCCACGTATACATATATAAACTAGTGCAGCCAGTGAGCTGAGAAAACTTTGACACGTTCCAATGAACAGGGCGGACTTGAACTTGTGCGCAGACTGTCCATCTATCGACTGGAATGGCACCGACACTGGGTGGTATGTTAAGTTGGAGGCCCACTGCTACAAGGTCATAGCGTACATCGTTCTTGTGCAATAGCCCAAAGCTAGGCATCGACAGTTGGCTTGAACGTTGGTAGAAAAGGTGAACGACTCACCAGAAACATAGCGTACACGCCTGATACACACAGGCCCAGTCTAGAAACAAGGATCAGATAAAACTCTTACATGGCAATACGAGCATACCTGAGGATAGACATGGCGTGTCGAGTGAAAGCACTGTGGTATCACGTGAGCATGTTCAGTTTACACGTGACCATTGAAGGCGTGTTGCTGTGATCCAGCATAGTCACCTCCGAGTGTCTGACCAGTCACGATGTGGTCCAAGATCTGCAGTGCACTCAAGTCGCGAGGCGATAACGACAACGATTCCGAGGAGGGACTTCACCCCGCATTCTGCACCAATGCAACGACATACTACACCACAGAAACCATGATCGCACCACTGCCCCAAGGCGAACACACCCGAACAGCATCACGCGAAGAAGACATCATCTGGTCATTACGGACACAACTTGCATTTAAGCAGGAACTCTGCACCCAATACGAAATCGATCTTGGCGCACGCGATGAGTTGGTTCAGGCGCTGACCAGCCGACTCGACAACACGGATAGGGAAAACGAAAAGCGTAAGAACATACTTCGCTCATGGAAGAAGAAGGTTGCAGAGCTGGAGAAGATGTGTCGGAATCTGGAGGAAGAGGTGGACAACAGTCGACAGGAAAGTTTAGAGCGGAGCATTATGGATGAGGCATCGGGCGAGGCATTGCGTCAGCTGCATCGCCAGATATCACAGCTCGAGCGGGAAAAGGCAGACGTAGAGGCCAATGGAGCTGCTCTCCGCAATCAGCGCGATACTCTCCAAGTGGCCATGAAGGATGTGGAGGAGGAGCTTGTCAAACTAAAACAAGATCTGGAGTCACGAACAGATAACGAGCTGGAGGGGGCTTCCAAAGTTAAGGAGCAGGAGATGGTGATCGAGGCGCTTAGAGACGACGTCAAGGCACTTGAGGGAAAGATCTTGGCCATGGAAGAAGACTGGAACGAAGGTGAAAACAACAAACATGCCCTTGACGCAGAACTGCAAGAGGCTTTAGAAGTGCGCAATTCTTTGGAGACAGAACGCGATCAGGTACTGTTACATACGTGTTTTGTCCACTCGTTGACTCATGTCCTCTTGCAGCTTAACGAACAGCTTAATCAAGAACGCGATCATGTTGATAGTCTCACTCAATCCCTACAAGAGCAGGAGGATAGAGCCACACAGCTGGATGATGAACTACAGTTCACCAAGGACACCGTCACGCGGCTGGAGGAAAACATCAAGATGCGCGACGACGAAATCTTTTCGCTATCCGAAAAGGTCCGGCGAAGCACAAGCGAGGCCGACGAACTGCAGGGGCAACTATCGTCGTTGAAGCGTGAACAAGCTCGCAATAGCGATAATCAAAAGCGCGAGGTGGAGGATGCGCTTAGTCGCGAAGAGCAAGCGCGGGAGCAACTGGAGGAAGCCCTGCAAGAAAAGGCTAAATCCGACATCATGCTCGGTAGTTCAAAAGAGCGCGTCGACTCATTGACAGATGAAGTTGCTCGTCTCCGTAGTCAAGTCCATCAACTACAGCAGGAAAGCGCAGACAAAGAGGTCAAGGTCCTGCAATTGACGAAGCAGCACGCGCAAGATAAAGAAGACATCAACGGACTGAACATTGCCCTCGATTCTAAGCAGCAAGAGCTTGAGCTGGTATGCTTGTGTTTATATTAATGTCGTATTCCGGAAATAACCTTGCCTAGGTGAAACGCCGTCTGGGAGTTCGTAGTTCAACTGCGACACCGGCTGCCTCCTCGAAACCTCCCTCTCGGCGCGAATCCTCAACTTTTGCTACTCCGTCCACGGCACCACGACCACCCTCAGCTCTTTCAGATGTATCTAAAGATGGCTCAGAGCGAAAAATGACGGGAACGCCTTCCGGAGCTCCTCGAGCAAGTATCAACGCCTTGAACAAGAGCATTCGTTCCAATGCCACGGGCTCTATAACGAGCAAAACCTCTGGTAGCATGGGTCCACCTCCCCCCAGGACGTCACGGTTGTCTATTTCCGCGACTCCAACGCCGCCCCCCGTCAGAGTACAGTCAGCATTGGGAAGATCTTCCAATACACGACCCTCGGTGTCAGGCACCCCATCCGGAGGGATGCGTCGTGCTTCTGTATCTAGTGTAGGTACGGTATCTCAGGCGACTCCTGCGAAAACACCCATTCGGCGACCTAGCGCCGGTTCAACCTCGGCGAGTGCAGACGAGAAGGAAAACCTCAGCTTGACGCCGAATGCGTTCAAGACACCGAGAAGACCCCCACTACCTGCATAAAAGTCACACTCTACCATATGCATTCCCGCTCTCATCAAGCTGCTCTCCCCATGCTCTGTTATCGCTATGTTGCTCCTCAAAATTACTTGTTTATGTCTCAGTGATTAGCTCATCTGTTGTCGATCAGGACGTTCATATATGTTGAATGATATTCCAGGGCATACCTGCAAATACAGATACTCCACTCGCTAACACGGGCAACATTGCGCATTTCCGAAGGCTTGTCTGTTTTCATATGATTTTATCTATGTTTTATTGCCTGTCTTTGGTGGTGTACATGTAAATTTAGAGTGGGCCATGTATTTGCATCTCATCAGAATGAATTTGAGTTTCGAGTTTCACTGGAATCTTTGCGCAACACATTTTGGCTGACAAAAGACACCAAGGGAAATGACCTCTGCTAGCAGGGAATCCAGAATGATTTGAAAGTGAAGTAGACTTGCAACAACATAAAAGGGCAAGACAGCCGAAGGACATAGAAGAGCAATGGCTCAAAGCAGGTAACATAAAAAAAATGGGTCATGAAAAACCAACATCGCAGTGACAAAGTGCTAAGAATCCGTTGCCATTGGCGCATCGTCGTCGTATACGAGTGCTCGTTTGCGATCTTCTGTCCTGTATGTCAATAAAACGGCATGCAACCGTCAAATGGAAGCGTTTATCCATATTCCTGGCCGAACTTGCCTGTCATCGATCTCCTCATCGTCGTCTCTTTTCCTTCGGGAGACCACGCGGTGCATTGCTCCTGAAGAAGGAAAATTAGCCACTGCGGCTTTGGCCCTGTATATTGACTCGTATTCCTAGGTAATCTGGTCAGCTAGGATCCCCTGGCATGAGATTCAATTGGCCATTTGCCTTGATTTGCGTTAAGAACCCTCCATTAGGCGAAATGCAATATCGTCGATTCTGCACCAAATGAAGTGCGTCTTCCCAGGACAAGTGACAGTGGCGCATGACGAACATCACCACAAAGGCGGGTGACAAGGAAATACCGCCTAGGAGAGTGCATTCTAGGTCCCAGGTATAGCAGACACATAGTCACTGACCATTACAGTGTACGAGCACCTTGCCCCCCTGATCCAAAGCCTGCTGAATGAATTGATCTGCTCTAAGCACAGCAGTGATGAGTGAAAGCCGGTATAACTCTTGCACTCACTCACTCCGGAAAGAGTCGAATTACGTTTTGCTCCTCGTTGTCTTCTACATCAAGGACTAGGTACCGAAAGTGATCCGGAAACCGAGGCTTCACAGAAAAGGCTTCCTTCTCATCACGTATGCAGACTCTGTGATTTGCCTAGTTAGTAATGGCTTGCCAGATCTCAAGTAAGAAGTAAGGGAGAACGACTATGACCGACACTATGGCATAAATTACAGCGGGCAATAAGGTGCCATGGACTTACATGTGAGTGACACCATGGCTCTGCAGCGTATCCAGCGACTTGGAAGCTTGGAAGGGTCCAAGTAGAAGGCCAGGGAGAATCTCTTGACATTCCCGCCTCATTTCGTACCTGAAAGGCACCTCTTGAGCGAGCGAACCAATGCGCTCACAGATACTTACCTCCATTCCACGTCCCCGGGGCCTTGAATGAGGTTCTTGATGTGCTCGTCTGATAGAGTGAGCATGTTCATGTCTGAAGTGGAAGAGCGGGCAAGGGGGCGCGCTAAACTGCCACACCTGAGCGGAACTCGGAATTAGAACAGGGTTGACTTGGGAAAACTGGCCACAAAAATTCTTGTCCTCATATACAATACAGTAAGCCCCGTGTTTGAGACTGACAATGTCACAGTGCAACCTGACATCTATTCCAATGCAAATGTTTAGCGATTGATCGCAACTACTAGTGGATAAATGTCGGATGTTGACGGGGAGATACCGTGCGTTGCACATTATGCCCCGAACTAATATGTGCTATAACTTGATCATAGTACTCTCATAGACCACGGCGTACAACCTGTTCCATCGTCAGAACAACCCCAGGAATCACAGCGCATTCCCTGCACCATCATTAGCGGCTTCCTCGGTGCAGGAAAGTCTACCCTGCTAAAGTAATTTATGAATAATGCATCCCGATATTCTACAAGGCTGACTGCTTGGATATAGGCGAATTTTAACAGAACGCCATGGGTATCGCATCGCTGTAATCATGAATGAGTTTGGAGACTCTGCTGTAAGTGCTGGCATTTTGCGCACTGATCAATCAACTCAGGTGGAGAACAGAGCATAGAATGTCAGTCATACATTGCGTGCGAGGCAGCACGACGAGTACTGATTTTCCGGGAAAACAGCGAAGACCATTAATGTGACTTCAAAGGACGACCCAGCCGCCCAATCAGAGGAGTTCCTTGAGCTTGCCAACGGATGTCTTTGCTGTAGTATCAAAGACGCTGGCATTGCCGCTATCGAGAAGTTGATGGAACGCAAGGGCGCGTTCGACCACATCGTACTCGAAACCACGGGCCTGGCAGATCCAGGTTAATGGCGTTCCACTGCCCATTCCGTAGACCGCTCTAATGTGAAATGCGTTTAAAGGACCCATCGCATCGATATTCTGGCAGAACGAGGAGTATTCCGCTGGCCTTAGCAGAGAGATCATCTTGGATGGCGTAGTCTGCGTAGTAGATGCCGTTTTCGGTCGAAAGGTATACGACATTCATGGTAGCTTGGATGTGATTTCTGACGTTCTCCTTAGCAAATGGAAGAGGATCACTCAGTTGATGGGATCGGGGAGAGCCTGCGGTAATTTGGTTCAAATCTCGTTGTCGAACTTCCTGACAGGTATGCTAAGGCAAATTGCGTGTGCAGACGTTATCCTTCTGAACAAGATCGATATGACTCAATCAGAGGATGACTTATCTGAAACCGAAAGTATGATCCAGGGGGTCAACCCGTCAGCGCCTATATACAGAACGGCGCATGCGAATATCGACATTGGACGTATAATCAATATCAACGCGTATGTTACCGTTGATCACCTCTGTACGGACGCTTTCCGCAGACGACCTCGTAATGGCCCTGACTATCCACATGACTTGACGCCTCACCCGAAACACTACGAATTGCGGGGGATATCTAGTCTTCAGGTTACTGTCCCACCTCTATCCCCCTGCAGTTTTGAACGCCTTGAAGAGTGGATCCAGCGGGTGCTCTGGGATGAAGAGCTACCCAAAGATAACCCTAGCGATTCAATACATCAAATCAAGGTTTTACGGTGCAAAGGGCTGTTTGTCACGGATACAGGAAAAGAGTACATATTGCAGGGCGTCCAGTCGATGTATGACATATCTGAAGTCAATGGGCAGGATGTTCAGGGGCTACCATCCGCAGGAAAGCTGGTACTGATAGGAAAAGGGTTAGATGAAGCTGCGAGGATGAGCCTGTTGAAAGTGCTAGGTGATTAGTTGCTGTGTAGGATCATTTTGAAATGCCAATCACCTGTCACTGCGACTGGAAAATGTGACCCTTTTTTTCTCATCCATGAATATTGATGTTTTGAGTGAGCGCCCAAGGTCTGCGTGAAATAAACTCAGCTATTCTCTAATGTAAGATAGCTTTCAAGTTACAATAATGTGTAAGAATTGTCTGCGTGAAAAGGTCATAAGAGAGAGAGAGAGAGAGAGAGAGAGAGAATTCTATATCACCACCGCTTCGGGAAAGAGGTTGAGACAGACCCGTGTGAGAAAATCTTGGAACGCCATTGCTTTTAGGTCAGATTGAGGTCAACAAACTAGTATGTAGTCAGCGTTACACACTTCACACGTATG
>Ga0307516_10004714_pt1 | contig 16672 bp, 4 predicted proteins | sample 19_EM_MG_FD_203310 | JGI IMG/M metagenome (GOLD analysis project Ga0307516, IMG submission 203310) | Populus trichocarpa ectomycorrhiza microbial communities from riparian zone in the Pacific Northwest, United States - 19_EM | ecosystem: Host-associated > Plants > Roots > Unclassified | place...
CACGACGAAGACGAGCGCGGGTGCCCAGTACCTGGGTTGTCGCACCTGTGTGAGCGCGTTCATGGTCAGGCCGAGTGCGCCTCGCCGGCGAGATGGGCTGGGGACGCATCAAAGGTGCAAAGCACCCTGGGATCCTGACGAACGAACATAGCTGCTGACATTCCCGGCGCCGTCGGTGGCGGTTCCAAGGTTCAAATAACGGGTGAGGCTTGGCGTGCTGCGCAGGGCGGGCGGTTCACGCCCGCCACTGATTGCGGCGGGGACCACCCGCGAGGCCCCAACGATGCAATGACGTTGCGACCTTATCGGCGCCTGACGGTTCGCCTTTAGGGTGGGCGCAAGGATCCGGGCGCAAGGGGCCGCGCCGCGCCCCCTGACCGTGCGATCTCTTGCGAAATGCAGCGATCAGGCGTCAGCGCCTGAACTTGCCGTCGGTGCCGATGATGGACAGGTCGGCGTAGTCGAGCCCGGTGTGGTTGGTCGGGCTGTAGCTCAGCTCCAGCCCGCCGATGTTGACGCGGTTGAAGGTTTCCAGCGCTTTTTTCAGCCCGGCGCGCGTGGTGTCTTTGCCGGCACGGCGCAGGCCTTCGACCAGCACCTTGGCGGACGCAAAACCTTCGAGCGCCGCAGGCGTCAGCTCGAATCCCTTGGCCTTGGCCAGATCGGAGGCTTCTTTCACGATCGGCGTGCTGACCGCGCGTTCCGACGGAAACACCTGGCTGACGACGGTGCCGTGCGCGAGCTCACCAAGCGCCTTCACGAACCCCGCCGAAGCGTTGTTCGACAAGGTCACCATCTGGGCCCGCGAGCCGGCGGCGCGCAGCGCTTTCATGCCGTCGATGACGGCCGTGCCCGAGCCGACGAAGATCACCGCCTGCGGGTCGGCCTTGACGATCTTCGGCATGATCGGCCCGAAGTCGGGTTTGGTGCGGTCGTACTTTTCGTGGGCGACCGCCTCGAGCTTCGCCGCCTTCAGCCCCTTCAACAAGCCCCCGGCAGCATCGGCGCCAAAAGTGTCGTCGACCTGCACGATCGCCATGCGCGTGACGCTCACGAGCGCCAGGTGCGCCACGGTGCGCTCGGCCTCGCGCTGGTAGGCGGCACGCACGTTGAAGATCCACGGATGCACCGGCTCGTGCAAGACCATCGCGCCGGTCGAGGGGCCGACCAGCGGTATCTTGGCCTCGGTCAACAAGGGCATCAGGCCTTGGGTGTGGGGTGTGCCCCGGTTCAGGAAAAGGCTGACCACACCCTGGTCGACCAGCTTCTTCGCGTTTTCGAGCGTGAGCTTCGGGTCGAACTTGTCGTCGAGCGACACCAACTCGATCTTCTGGCCGTTGACGCCACCGCGCGCGTTCACCGCATCGAAGTAGAGCTTGGCGCCATCGGTCGCTTCTTTCACCGAAGAGGCCACCGCACCGGTGAAGCCTGCGGTCTGGCCGATGAGGATCTGCGCTTGCGCGAGCGGTCCGCCGAGGACGCTGGCGAACACCACCGCGATCAACCGGAGCAATGTGATTTGCATGGCCGTCTCCGCCAACGCGCGGATCGCGCGGTGGCGGATTGTGGCACTCCCTGTTTGAGGTGTTGGCGGTCGTTTCCGGCTCAGTTTGTGAACAGGTTCGCGGCCGGGATCACCCCGTAAGTTGAGCCCCCCGGCACCAGCCAGCGCAGCCGCGCGACCGCCCCGCCGCTCTTCTCGTAGTACTCCATGCGAATGCTCACCCGCTGCCCTGCCGTCAGCGTGATCGCCGCGCTGGTGTTGGTGCTGGCGCTGTGGTCAGTCCAATTGTTGATGACCTGTACGCCGTTGACCCACAGCCGCACACCGTCGTCAGTCTCGGTCTGGAAGCGGAACGAGCCTGCGGTGGTCGCTGCCACGGTGCCGCTCCAGCGCACCGAGAAGTTGTTGGCGTTCACACCGGTGCCGGGTGCGCCGGTGCCCCAGTCGAAGTTGACCGCCTCGGTACGCGACAGCACCGCCGTGCCGGTGAGCGTGGTGTTGTTGAAGTAGCTCGCCGCCAGGCCGCTGCCCGCGACCACGACCGGCGCGAACAGGCGCGATGCCGGCACTGCGACGAAGGCCGCGTCCCCCGGTGTCAGCCAGCGCAGCCGCACGGTCGCGCCGCCGCCCTTTTCATAGAACTCGAGGCGGATGTCGTACTTCACGCCGGCCACGAGGTTGATGCCGACACTGGTGTCGGTGGTCGGCGAGTGGTCGGTCCAGTAGTTGATCAGTTGCACGCCGTTGACCCACAGCCGCACGCCGTCGTCCGAAGCGGTCTGGAAACGGTAGGTGCCGGTGCTCGGCGCTTGCACCGTGCCACTCCAGCGCGCGCTGAAGTTGTCGGCCGTGACACCCGCGCCAGGCGCGCCGCTGCCCCAGTCGAAGTCGACCGCTTCGTTGCGCACGAGCACGGCGTTGCCGGTGAGCGCCACGTTGTTGAAGTAACTGCCCGACAGGCCCGCGCCGGTGCCGGCAGGGCCGCTCGCAGCGTCTTCGTCGGCGCCGAGTTCGCGCAGGTAGGCGACCAGGCGGAGCAGGTCGGCGTCGCCGATGAAGACGCCGCTGTGCGCACGCACGGCAGCCTCGAGCGTGGCGGCCGAGCCGTCGTGCAGGTAGGGCGCGGTGGCCCACACGTCACGCAAGGTCGGCACGTCGATGCCGGTCAACGTGGTGTTGAGCCGCTTGCCGCTGCTCGGCTTCACCGTGCCGATGTTCGACAAGGTGTTCTCGCCGCTGCCGGTGAAGGCCGCGCCGCTGTGGCACGACGCGCAGTTCATCGAGCTGAACAACGCCTTGCCTTCGGTCGCTGTGGCCGAGAGCGCGGCGGCGCTCGGGCGGTACGGGCTGGGGTCGAAGCTGGCGAGCGAGCCGACGTAGGCGGCGAGCGCGTCGAGATCGACCGACACGCCGGTCTTGCGGTCGCCGAGCGGCTGGCTGCGTGTACCGGTGGTGAAGGCTGCGTCCGACATCAGGCCGGTGCCGCCGGCGAGATTGCGGATCTGGCCTTCGAAGTCTTGGACCTCGTCGAAGTTGTTGCTCCAGTGCAGGAAGCCTTGCGCGCCGCCCCGGCCGCGCAGGCTGATGGTGTTGCGCAGGCCTTCGCCCTGGCTCGTCAGATCCCACACGCGCCCGTCGTGGCCGCCGTCGTTGTGGCACGAAGCGCAGCTCATGTAGCGGTCGCGCGCCAGCCGCGGGTCGCGGGCGTCGTAGAAGAGCTGCTTGCCGAGCAGCAGGTTGGCGGCGAGTTTTTCGGTGGCGACCGCCGCGAGCGTGGCGATGGCCGGCACGCTGGACAGACCGGTGCCGATCAGCGGCCGCAGGTCGAATACGCCGACGCTGCGGTCCATGAAGTTGCTGACATACAGCGTGTCGGCCGAGACCACCAGGCCTTGTGGTGCACGACCCGCGTCGAAGCGGAACAGCTCGCGCCGGCCGTGGGCATCGACGACCGCGATCTCGCGGCTGGTCTCGAGTGCGACGAACAGGTAGACGCCGGTCGGGTCGAACGCGGCCGCGCTCGCCATGCTGGCGTTGTCGAAGTCGATGCGTGCCGCGAGGTCTTCGCTGTTGGCCACGAGGTTCAGGCGCGAGCCGATGGCGCGCACCGTGTTCTGGAAATTCAACGCCAGGCCGTCGCGCAGACCGCCGCGTTTCACGTTGTCCTGCTTCGACGGCACCCAGGCCTGCGTGCCGTCGGGCGAGATCGCCGCCGCGCCCAGGTAGTTGGGTACGCCGCGCCCCTGGTTCTCGGCATCGGCCTTGTCGCCGTGCGCGAGCCGCAGCGTGCTGGTGATGCTCATGGCCGCGGTGGCCACGCGCAGCACTTCGCCTCCGCCGGTCGTGGTGTCGACGCTCGCCGTGCTTTCCCCCACCAGCGGTGGCGTGACGAAGCGCGATACATAGGCCGTGGCGCCATCACCGCTGACCGACACATGGCGCGCGTTCGCGCCGATCGCGACATTGCCGGACTGCGCAAAACTAGCCGTGTCGAACTTCAGCAACTGCCCCGCGGCTTCGAGCACGACGAAGGCCGCGCCACCGCTCGGCGCCATCGCGATGCCAAACGGTTGCGAGCCGCGCGCCAACGTGATCGTGCGCGCGACTGTCAAGGTCACGGTGTTGATCACGCTGATGCTTGCACCCTGCTTGTTCGTCACCCACACCATCCCGTTGGCGGCGATGGCCAGCGTGCGCGGCGCGGCACCCACGGCGATCTCGGCGAGGCGGCCGCGCGTGACGGCATCGAACACCGAAACCGAGTCGTTGTCCTGATTCACGACCCACAGACGCGCGTTGCCGGTGGCCGGCTGTTCGAGCGCGAGATTCGACGAAGCGGAAGGCTTCTGCACCGTGCCCGGCAGGTAGATCGTCTGCAACACCGTCAGGCGCGACTCGACTCCGCGGTCGTCGATGGCTGTGACGGTCACGTAGTACAGCCCGGGCCGGCTGTAGCTGTGGGTGGCGCTCGGCGAGCTCGAATAGCCGGTCTCTGCGCTGCCGTCGCCGAAGTTCCACTTGAAGAGCGTGTTGATGCCGACCGCGCTGGCAGTGAAGGTCGCGAGCCCGCCGGTCTGGGTTGCGGTGGGCGGGACCGCCAGCGTCACCGCGAGTGGCGGCACGCCGCCGGTCACGGTCCAAGTGAAATTCACGATCGCGGTGTTGACGCCATCACTCGCCGCGACGACGACATTGAATGTACCGGTGGCCGTCGGCGAGCCGCTGATCGCACCGGTGCTGCCGTTGAGCAGCAGGCCCGGCGGCAGGCCGGTCGCACCATAACCCAGCACGTCGCCGTTCGGGTCGCTTGCGTTCAACGCCAGGTTGACCGGCTGCGCGAGCGCTGTCGACTGGTCGCCGGGGTTCGCGAGTGTCGGCGTGACGGCCGGGTTGGGAGTGGCCGCCACGTTCACCCGCACCATCTTCGCGACCGAGGGCACGCCATTGGTGTCGAGCACGAAGAGCATGTAGAAGCCTGGTGGCGCATCGGCCGCGCGTGTCGGCGCCTGCACCGAGAGCTGGTCGCCGCTGGCGCTGAAGGTCAGCTCGACGAAACGCTGCTCCATGTTCCAGCTGTGCGTGACCGAGGCGTTCTTCACCAGCACCACGCGGCTCACCGCGCCGCTGGTCTGCAGCTGGAAGGTCTTGCCGATGTCGAGCACCGTCGGTGCCGCGCCGATGGCCGGCCGCGGCGCGAGCGTGCCGCCGGCGTTGAACAGGTAAGGCGGGTAGTACAGCTCGACGTTCAGGTTGTTCTGCGGCCCGGGTGCGCCGCCACCGGCCACAAGAACGGTGGCGTCGGGCATCAGCACCGCGGTCGAGTGGTACAGGCGCGCCTGCACGCCGCTGGCACCGACGGCCCAGCCGCCGGTGTCGGGGTTCCAGATCTCGGCGCTGGTGTTGACGTTGGTGAGTTCGTTCCAGACGCTGCTGCCGCCGGTGGCCAGCACCTTGCCGTCGGGCAGGATCGTGCCGGTGACGAGGCGGCGCTGTGACGACATCGACGCGGTCGGCGTGACGGTCGGCGCACCACCGCGGATGTCGATCACGATCGCGCCGTTCGAGTTGCCGCCGAACTGCAGGATGCGGCCCGGCCGGAACATCGCCGCGCTCGCGTCGCTGCCGGTGTAGGCCGACGCGAACTGGCCCATGGCCGCGACCGAGCCGGTGCCGGCGGTGTTGACGTAGTACATGCGCCCGGCGCTGTCGTAGCCGAACACGCGGCCGTCGGGTGCGATGAAGTTGCGCGGGTACATGAAGTCGAACCCGCCGGTGGCGGCGCCGCTGAGCAGGCGGAATGCACCGTTGCTGCCTCGGATCTCCGGGAAGTCGGTGCCGCCCGAGCCGCCTTGCACATAGCTTTCGCCGCTCAGCAGCGTGGTCGAGCTGGAGTACCAGCGCGACCGGTTCATGTTGTTGCCGCGGGTCAGCGTGTTGGCGCCGAAGTTGAACAGGTTCGAGTTGTTGTTGCCGGTGTTGGTGGTGCCGGTGCCGGTCCAGTTGTCGCCGCCGGCGATGAACACGCCGGCGCCGTCGGGCAATACGAGCTGCGAGCTGCAGAAGATGTCGGTCGCGGTCGTGTTGGGCAGCGTCAGGTGGCCACCGTTCAGGCCCCCTTCCGGGTCCCACACGTCGTAGATGAAGTTACCGGTCTGTTTGCCGGTGCCGTCGGTGCCGTAGCTGAGCACGCGGCCGTCGGGCATCAGCACCGCGTGCACCGCGATCAGTGGCCAGCCGGCCACCGGTGACCACATGCCCTTGAGGTTGGCGTCGCCGGGGATCGGCGTCGTCGGCACGAACACCGCATGGGCCTTGGCGCGTTCGTCGCTGGCCGCCTGCGGTGTGGCGGCCGGTTCGTCGCCACCACCGCCGCAAGACAGCAGCAGGCCGATGGCCAGAACGCAAGACAGGCGCTTCGCGGCCCCGAGTTTCGACGGATTCATGCGGCTTCCTCCCTCGGTGGGCGGTCGGGCGCTCGACGGCACCTCGACTCGTTACCAACCGTTACGGTAAGGATCATGCCGAGCACCGAGCCCCCGCGCTTCCCCGCGTTTGTGGGGGTTCGAGCGCCATGCCCCGGGCGCAGCGCGCTTGTTGCGCACTCTCTAGAATCTTCCGCTTCGCCGCATTTCCGGCCCAGAAAGCACCGCATGTCCTCCGGCCTCATCCGCATCCGCGGCGCTCGCCAGCACAACCTGAAGAACCTGGACCTCGACATCCGCACCGGCGAGATGACGGTGGTGACGGGCCCCAGCGGTTCGGGCAAGTCGAGCCTGGTGTTCGACACGCTCTACGCCGAAGGCCAGCGGCGTTACGTCGAAACCTTCAGCGCCTACGCGCGCCAGTTCCTCGACCGCATGGACCGCCCGGCGGTCGACCGGGTCGACGGCGTGCCGCCCGCGATCGCGATCGACCAGACCAACCCGGTGCGCAGCTCGCGCAGCACGGTCGGCACGATGACCGAGCTCAACGACCACCTGAAGCTCTTGTTCGCGCGCGCTGCGCAGCTCTTCGACAAGCAGACCGCGCAACCGGTGCGCCACGACTCGCCCGAAACGATCTACGCCGAACTGATGCAGCGCACCGCCGCGGCCGACCCGCGACTGGTCGTCACCTTCCCGGTCGAACTGCCGGCGAACACGAGCGCCGACGAAGTCGAGCAGTGGTTGTCGGCGAGCGGTTTCACGCGCGTGCAGGCCGAGCGCGAGGTGGCCTCGCCGACCGGTCCCCGCAAGCTGCTCGACGTGGTGGCCGATCGTTTCCGCATCCAGGGCACCGAGAAGATCCGCGCGGTCGAGGCGATCGAAACGGCGCTCAAGCGTGGCAGCGGGCGGGTCAACGTCTACGTGCTCGCCGAAGAAGGCGAGCCCGCGCTGTGGCGCTTCTCGACCGGCCTGCATTGCCCCGAGAGCGACCTGCGTTACGCCGACCCGCAACCGGCACTGTTCTCGTTCAACTCGGCCTACGGCGCCTGCGAAACCTGCCGCGGTTTCGGGCGTGTGATCGGTGTCGACTACGGCCTCGTCATTCCCGACCCGCGCAAGACGCTGCGTTCGGGCGCGATCAAGACGCTGCAGACACCGGCCTGGGCCGAGAACCAGGACGACCTGATGCAGTACGCCGGCGAGGCCGGCATTCCGCGCGATACCGCGTGGGCGCAGCTCACCGATGCGCAGCGCGGCTGGGTCATCAACGGCTCGCCGAACTGGACCGGCAAGTGGAACAAGCAGTGGTACGGCGTGAAGCGCTTCTTCGAGTACTTGGAGAGCAAGGCCTACAAGATGCACATCCGCGTGCTCTTGTCGAAGTACCGCGCCTACACGCCTTGCGGCGTGTGCGGCGGTGCGCGGTTGAAGACCGAATCGCTGCTGTGGCGGCTCGGCACGAAGCAAGATGCCGACGCGGTGCTGGCGCCGGCGAAACGTTTCCTGCCGCAAGGCACGGCGTGGTCGCGCGAGCAGCTCGAAGCGCTGCCGGGCCTGACGGTGCACGACCTGATGCTCATTCCGATCGAGCGCCTGCACCGCTTCTTCGACCAGCTCTCGCTGCCGAGCACGATGCTCGACGACGCGCTGAAGCTGCTGCAGGACGAGATCCGCACGCGCCTGAAATACCTGTGCGATGTGGGCATCGGCTACCTCACGCTCGACCGCCAGAGCCGCACGCTCAGCGGCGGTGAAGTGCAGCGCATCAATCTCACCACGGCGCTCGGCACTTCGCTCGTGAACACCATGTTCGTGCTCGACGAGCCGAGCATCGGCCTGCACCCGCGCGACATGAACCGCATCATCGAAGCGATGCACCGGCTGCGTGACGCGGGCAACACGCTCGTCGTCGTCGAACACGACCCGGCCGTGATGCTCGCCGCCGACCGCCTGATCGACATGGGTCCGGGCCCTGGCGAACGCGGCGGCAGCATCGTGTTCGACGGCACGCCCGATGCCATTCGGCAGGCCGACACGCTGACCGGCGCCTACCTCGGCGGCCGCAAACATGTGGGCATGGGCATCAAGCGGCTGATGAGCGACGCCACGCCCAAGCTCATATTGCAAGGCGCGCGCGACCACAACCTGAAGGACGTGACGGTCGAGTTCCCGTTGCTGCACCTGGTGTGCGTGACTGGCGTGTCGGGCTCGGGCAAGAGCACGCTGATGCAGGACGTGTTGTTCCCCGCGCTCGCGCGCCACTTCGGCAAGGCGACCGAAACGCCGGGCGAACACGATGCGCTGCTCGGCGCCGACTGGTTGAGCGACGCAGTCTTCGTCGACCAGTCGCCGATCGGCAAGACGGCGCGTTCGAACCCGGCGAGCTACGTCGGCGCCTTCGACGAGATCCGCAAGCTGTTCGCGCAATCGCCGCTGGCGGCGCAGCGCGGTTATGGCCCCGGCATGTTCAGCTTCAACGCCGGCAACGGCCGCTGCGCGACCTGCGGAGGCTCGGGCTTCGAACACGTGGAGATGCAGTTTCTGAGCGACGTGTACCTGCGTTGCCCCGACTGCGACGGGCGCCGTTACCGCGCGGAGATTCTCGACATCAAGATCGACCGGCGCCTGCCGGGTGACGTGATCCGCGACCTTTCGGTGGCCGACGTGCTGGAGCTCACGGTCAGCGAAGCGGTGCAACTCTTCCGCGACGACCGCGAGGTGCTGCGTGTGCTGCAGCCGATCGTCGATGTCGGCCTCGAATACGTGAAGCTCGGCCAGCCGGTGCCCACGCTCTCGGGTGGTGAAGCGCAGCGCCTGAAGCTGGCGGGGTTCCTCGCCGAAGCCTCGCAGAACGGCAGCGCGAGCGGCCAGAAGGTGGCCCGGCGCGGCACGCTGTTCATGTTCGACGAGCCGACCACCGGCCTGCACTTCGACGATATCGCGAAGCTGATGCGTTCGTTCCGCAAGCTGCTCGACGCCGGCCACTCGCTGATCGTGATCGAACACAACCTCGACGTGATCCGCGCGGCCGACTGGCTGATCGACCTGGGCCCCGAGGGCGGTGATGCCGGTGGCCTGGTCGTGTGCACCGGCACGCCCGAGGAAGTGAAGCGCCACCCCAGCTCGCACACCGGCAAGGCGCTGGCCGACTACGACACTTCAATGGGGCTCGACGGCCACAGCGTCGAAGAAGGCCGGCCACTGCAATACCTGTTGAAGGCCGCACGCGACGAACGGCGCTCCAGCGAAGAAGTCATCCGGATCGTCAACGCGCGCGAGCACAACCTGAAGTCGCTGCACGTCAGCATTCCGCGCGGCAAGTTCACGGTGGTCACGGGTGTTTCGGGTTCGGGGAAGAGCACGCTGGCGTTCGACATCCTGTTCAACGAAGGCCAGCGCCGTTACCTCGAATCGCTGAACGCCTACGCGCGCAGCATCGTGCAGCCGGCCGGGCGACCGGAGGTGGATGCGGTCTACGGCATTCCGCCGACGGTGGCGATCGAGCAGCGCCTGTCGCGCGGCGGGCGCAAGAGCACGGTCGCGACCACCACCGAGGTCTGGCACTTCCTGCGCCTGCTCTACGTGAAGCTCGGCCTGCAGCACTGCGTGAAAGACGGCTCGCCGGTCAAGCCGCAGAGCGCCGAGAGCATCGCAGCGCAACTGCTGCGCGACCACAAGGGCGAGCACGTGGGCCTGCTCGCACCGCTGGTCGTGAACCGCAAGGGTTTGTACACCGACCTCGCGAAGTGGGCCAAGGGGCGTGGCCACACGCACTTGCGCGTCGACGGCGAGTTCGTCAAGGTCGACCCGTGGCCGAGGTTGGATCGCTTCAAGGAACACACGCTGGAACTGCCGGTCGGCGACATCGTCGTCAGCGCCGATCACGAAGCCGAGCTGCGCGACCTGCTCGCGCGCACGCTCGAACTCGGCAAGGGCGTGATGCATCTGCTGAGCCCGCTCGACGGCTTGAAGGGCGCGATGCTGACCGACGGCGCGACCGTTGGCATCGGCAGCGTCAAGGTGTTCTCGACCAAACGCGCCTGCCCGACTTGCGGCACCAGTTACGCCGAGCTCGACCCGCGCATGTTCAGCTACAACAGCAAACACGGCTGGTGCACCACCTGCGTGGGCACCGGCCTGGCGCTGACGCGCGAGCAGCGCAAGGCGTACGACGACTCGGTGCGCGACGACGACAACCGCGGGCAGGAACAGAGTTTCCCGTCCGAAGAAAAAGAAGTCGAAGGCCTGATCGACGAACCCTGCCCCGACTGCGCCGGCACGCGCCTGAACCCGGCCTCGCGCCTCGTCACCTTCGACGCCCATTCCATCGCGGCGATCGCGCAGTGGTCGGTGAGCGACGCGCGTGCCTGGGTCGAAGCACTGAAACTGGCCGGCCGTGATGCCGAGATTGCCCGCGACGTGGTCAGCGAGATCAAGAGCCGGCTCGAGTTCCTGGAAGAAGTGGGCCTGGGTTACCTGACGCTCGACCGTGCGGCGCCCACGCTGAGCGGCGGCGAAGCGCAGCGCATCCGCCTGGCGGCGCAGCTCGGCAGCAACCTGCAAGGGGTTTGTTATGTGCTCGACGAACCGACCATCGGCCTGCACCCGCGCGACAACCAGGTGCTGCTGAACGCATTGCAGACGCTCAGCGACAAGGGCAACACGCTGGTCGTGGTGGAACACGATGAAGACACGATCCGGCGTGCCGACCACATCATCGACATCGGCCCCGGCGCCGGCAAACGCGGTGGCCATCTGGTGGCCGAAGGCACGGCGGGCGATCTCGCGCGCAACCCCGATTCCGTCACCGGCCGATTGCTCGCCAACCCACTGGTGCACCCGCTGCAGGCGCGGCGCTTCATCGAACCGGTCACAGCCTCGACGGTGCGCAAGGAAGGCGAAGGCAATCGGCTGCTGACGATCCGCGGTGCCTCGCTGCACAACCTGCGCGACGTGACCGTCGACGTGCCGTTGAAGCGCCTGGTCGCTGTCACCGGCGTCAGCGGCTCGGGCAAGTCCACGCTCGCGCGCGACGTGCTGCTCGCCAACCTGCAGTTCATCAACTCGCGCGGCGGCAAACCGAACTGGCAAGGTTGCGAAACGATCGACGGCTGGGGTTTCATCGACCGCGTGCTCGAAGTCGACCAGACGCCGATCGGCAAGACGCCACGCTCCTGCCCGGCCACCTACATCGGCTTCTGGGACACCATCCGCAAGCTCTTCGCCGACACGCTCGAAGCGCGCGCACGCGGCTACGCGCCGGCGCGCTTTTCCTTCAACACCGGCGAAGGCCGCTGCCCCGGCTGCGAAGGGCAGGGCATGCGCACGATCGAGATGAGCTTCCTGCCCGACGTGAAAGTGCCGTGCGACGTGTGTCACGGCGCGCGCTTCAACGCCGAAACGCTGGCGGTGAGCTGGCGCGGCAAGAGCATCGGCGACGTGCTGAAGATGGAAGTCGACGAGGCGGTCGACTTCTTCGCGTCGATGCCCAACATCTCGCACCCGCTGCAGTTGCTCAAAGACGTGGGCCTGGGTTACCTGACGCTGGGCCAGCCTTCACCCACGCTGAGCGGCGGCGAGGCGCAGCGCATCAAGCTCGTCACCGAACTCAGCAAGGTGCGCGACGACGTGACACGGCGTGGCAACAAGGCGCCGCACACGCTCTACGTGCTCGACGAGCCGACGGTCGGCCTGCACATGGCCGATGTGGAGCGGCTGATCCGCGTGCTGCACCGGCTGGTCGACGGCGGCCACAGCGTGGTCGTGATCGAACACGACCTCGACGTGATCGCTGAGGCCGACTGGGTCATCGACCTGGGCCCGGACGGTGGCGTGAAGGGCGGCGCCGTGGTGGGCGAGAGCACACCGGAACGGCTGGTGGCGAATGGCGCCAGCCACACGGGGGCGGCGTTGCGGGCGGTGTTGGCGCGGGGGTAGTTGTTCGGGTCGCAAGCGCAAACGCGCAAAGCGTCACGAAATCGCGTCTCAAGTTTTGATCGCGCGGGCCGAGCCGCGAATTGTTCCGATCCGCCGAGACATTCGCACGCCAAGTGCGTCACGGTGTGAGTCCGACCCCGGTGTTGTTTCAACATGTTGCTGAGATGCTTCGGCCATCGCGCAGGGAAGCCTGCGCACCGATCGCCGCACCGGAACACGACATGAACCTGCTTGCTCCCTTTATCGTCTTGATCGAGCGTCGGATCACGCTGCACCGCTGGTTCGCGTTGCAGTCGTTGCTGATGGTGGCGCTGGTGTTGGGCTTACTCAGTCCATCGGCGCATGCGCAGACGGCGTCGAGCAAGATCGCGCGCGATCTGCAGCCTGTGCTGACCGCCACGACCACGCCGCTGATCAACTGGGCCAAGGACGTTAACGGCGTTCGCTACGTGAAGGTGCTCATCGTCAGCAACAGCGACGATGCCGCATTGACAACGCTGCGCTCGGCCGTGATGGCGGCGGGTGGCTCCATCTACTACCGCTACAGCTCGGTGCTGGCGTTGGCGGCGCTGTTGCCGGCCAGCCAGGTGGCCGCGATCGCTGCGCGCAGCGACGTGCAGAGCATCTCGCCGAATCGGCTGATGACGCGCTCGGCCAGCATGATCGAGAGCGTCACCGGCACCGCGGCCGTTCGCACGACGGGCACCACCAACTACAACGGCATCAACGGCGTCACCGGCAGGGGCATCGGAATCGCCGTGCTCGACTCGGGCATCTCATGGCAGCACGCCGATTTTCTCGACGACGGCGGCGCCAGCCGCGTGCGTGAGTCGATCAGCTTCACCAAGGCCGGTGACGCGGTACGCGCCGGTGTGACCGACTGGAAGACCGGCATCGACGTCTCGGGCGTGCTCTACCCCGGCAGCCCGACGATGATGACGTATCTGGCCAATCTTCAGAACGGCTTCGCCGCGAAGGCCGACCGTTTTGGACACGGTTCGCACGTGGCCGCGGTGGCTGCGGGCCGCGGCGCTTACCAGGCGGTGGACACCACCGGCATCGCGCCCAATGCCAATCTATTCGACGTGCGGGTGCTCGACGACAACGGTTACGGCCAGCTGTCCGACGTGCTGGCCGGCATCGATTGGGTCATCTACTACGGCAAGTTCAAGAACATCCGCGTCATCAACCTGAGCCTGGGTGCCGATTCCACCGAGTCGTACCAGACCGACCCGCTGGCCCGCGCGGTGCGCAGCGCCGTGGCCCAGGGCATCGTCGTGGTGGTGGCCGGCGGCAACTACGGGCTCGATGCCGCAGGCAAGGAAGCCTATGGCACGATCAGCTCACCGGGCAATGAACCGAGTGTGATCACGGTAGGCTCGGTCAACACGAAAGGCAGCACGGGCCGCGGCGACGATGTCGTCAACAACTTCAGCTCGCGCGGCCCCACGCGCGGTTCGCTGTTCGATGCGAACGGTGTGCGCCAGTATGACAACGTGCTCAAGCCCGATCTCGTGGCACCGGGCAACAAGATCGTCTCGGCGATGGGGCAGGACACGGCGGGGGCGGGGGGCGCCCGGAATCTGCTGGCCACGCGTTACCCCGAGCTTGCCAAGGTCAGCGGTGTGGCCCAGACGCAAGACAAGGCGTTGATGCTGCTCAGCGGCACCTCGATCGCCGCGCCGGTGGTCTCGGGCGCCGTGGCGCTGATGCTGGAGGCCAACCAAGGCCTCACGCCGGCGATGGTGAAGGCCATTCTCCAGTACACGGCCCAGACGCTGCCAAACGCGAATCTGGTGCAACAGGGAGCGGGCGCACTCAACGTCGACGGGGCCGTGCGGCTGGCGGGTGCGATCCGCAACGACATGGCCCAGCGCATCACGGCCGGCGGCACGATCGCGGCCGGCGAGTCGCTGCTATGGTGGCCGGGCGCCACGCTGCCTGCGCCCAGCTCGGTGATCAACGGCGAGACCGTGCCCTGGGGTCGGCTCGTGTTTGTCGGCGGCAACCGCGTCGTCACCGGCGAGGCTTTGTTCAAGCAGTGGCAACCGGCGTTCGATCCACGCTTGCTGTGGGTGGGCAACAGTGTCAAGCAGCTCACGGTGCGCTACTGGCCCAACACTGGAAACATGTACCCGATGGCTGTGCTGGCCACGGCGGCGCCGAACACTGCCTTGTTGACCGCCGGGGTCGTCTCACTGGGGGAACTGGCGGGCACGTCGTCGTGGGTGGGCAAGACCGGTGTCTTCATGCCATCGGCCACGCTGTCGTCGTGGCTCAGCAGCGGCAAGGTGCTGACGCGGGGCATCGTGCTCAGCGAACGCGTCGTGCTCAGCGAGGGTGTGGTGCTGAGCGAGGGCGTGGTGCTGAGCGAACGTGTCGTGCTCAGCGAACGCGTCGTGCTCAGCGAAGGTCTCGTGCTGAGCGAAGGCATCGTGCTCAGCGAGGCCGGGACGACCAACCCGGCGAACACCCGCGAGAAGACAGTCACCGGTGAGTGATCGGCCGCGCGTCGAACAAAACGAAAGCCCGCCATGAACAACCCACTGGCCACCGCGACCTGCACCGCGAGCAACCCCTGGTGGCAGCGGCTGCATCGCAGCCTGATGCCCGACTACAACCGCAAGGCCACGACCTACTGGTGGGTGATGGTGCTGCTCGGCGTAGCGGTGCTGCTGACGTCGCTGCACACGGTGTTGGCGATGCCGGCCGACACGATCGTGCAGGTGGCTGCCGGCGCTGCCATCGCGATGCTGGCGGGGATGTTCCCGGTGCGCATTCCGCGCTCGAAGAATTCCTTTGCCGCCGGCGAGATCTTCATCTTCCTGCTGCTGCTCTTGCACGGCCCGGCGGCGGCGACCCTGGCCGCGGCGGGCGAGGGGCTGGTCGGTTCATGGCGCACGTCCAAGCGTTGGACCAGCCGCCTGGTCAGCCCGGCGATGGGGGGCATTGCCATGTTCAGCGCCGGCTCGCTGCTGCAAGGCGGCATCGAGCTTGCGCAGCGGCTGGGCGTGTACAACGCCGGCCTTCTGCTGCTCGCGGTGATGGTGTGTGCACTGGTCGATTTCATGCTCAACACGCTGCTGATCACGGCGGTGCCCTACCTCAAGCGTAATCAGTGGCCGACAGTGCCGGAACTGTTCGGCAACTTCGGCTGGGTCGGCATCAGCTTCGTCGGCAGTGCGTCGGTGGCGTGCCTGCTGTTCCTGAGCGTTCAGCAGTCCGGCATCGGTGTCTTGATGGCTGCCGCGCCGATCATTGCGTTGATGCTCGCGACCTTGCACTACTCCTTCCGTCAACAAGAGGCCGATGAAACCGTGCGCAAGAGTGTCATCGAAGCGGCCGAGCGCGAGGCGGAATTGGTGGCGAACCATGTGCGCGAACTGGAGGTCAGCGAGGCCAAGCTCCAGTACCTTGCCTTCCACGACAGCCTCACCGGGCTGCCCAACCGGCGCCGATTCCAGGAACAGCTGTCGCAGTTGCTCGATCGTGTGCGGGCCGAACCGCAGCGCCAGTTCGGCCTGATGTTCCTCGACTTCGATCGGTTCAAGTTGATCAACGACAGCCTGGGGCATGCCGTGGGCGACGAGTTCCTGGTGGCGGTGGCGCGGCGCATTCAGAACCACATGCGCCCGAACGACGTCGTCGCTCGCCTCGGTGGCGACGAGTTCGCCATCCTGGCCGAAGACCTGGACTGCGAGCGCTACGCCACCAGCTTGGCCGAGCGGCTGCTGGAGGTGCTGCGCCAGCCCTTGCAGATTGCCGGCCACGACATCGTCACCAGTGCGAGCATCGGCATCACCTTCAGCGGCACGAACTACTCGAGCCCGGCCGAGATGCTGCGAGACGCCGACACGGCCATGTACAAGGCCAAGACGAACGGCAAGGCAAGGTATGCGCTGTTCGATGCCGAGTTGCACACCGAAGTGGCGCATCGTTTGCGGCTGGAGGGCGACCTGCGCCGCGCGCTCGCCTGCGGGCAGTTGTCTGTCGCCTACCAGCCACTGTTCGAGCTGGCCACCGGGCGCATCACCGGCTTCGAGGCACTGGCGCGCTGGAACCACCCGGAACTCGGCGCGATCAGCCCGGCGACGTTCATCGCCGTGGCCGAAGACGCCGGCCTGATGTCGCCCTTGACCGACTTCGTGCTGCGCTCTGCATGCCATCAACTCAGGGAATGGCAGTTGCGGCACAGCCAGTTCACCGAGCTGACGATGCACGTCAACGTGTCGGGCAACGACATCGCTCATCCCAGCCTCGTGTCGCGCGTCAGCGGTGCGATCGTCGAGGCGCGTTTGCAGGCGCA
>Ga0307516_10004715_pt1 | contig 16670 bp, 20 predicted proteins | sample 19_EM_MG_FD_203310 | JGI IMG/M metagenome (GOLD analysis project Ga0307516, IMG submission 203310) | Populus trichocarpa ectomycorrhiza microbial communities from riparian zone in the Pacific Northwest, United States - 19_EM | ecosystem: Host-associated > Plants > Roots > Unclassified | place...
GTGTGCTGGATGAAGCATCAGCAGATGATCATTGAATACAATAGTTTCAGTCGGTTGTAATCTCTTGTCCTACCTTGTTTAGTCGTCGCGGAGTTGCAAATGCTGACCTTTTCCATCTAGACATACCAGGCCCTCGCCGAAACCCCCAGTGTATACATCAATGCTTCAGGGAAAGCTTTCGTAATTGTGTATGGTCCATTGTAGCAAGGCATGAATTTGGTGGCATGATTATAGTATCACCAGGTTATGTCTGTAAGTCCACAAGGCCGTCCAGTTACTGTAGTATATGTTAATCCCTGGCAGTGCCGTCCAACGTAGACCATTCCGACGTCTGACAACTCTCATCGACAACTTATGCACCGGACGGCACATTCTACAGCTTGTTCTCCAGCATTGGAAACTATTTCTTAACAGAAGATTCGTCCGACAATGTCTCCAGGACTTTATGAAGCTATTGCTCTGGATCAGGCGTCGTTGTCGACCTTGGAAGGGACTGTTAGAAGAAAAGAGCGCTGATGCGACAAGAGACGTGACTGGCGCTAGCTGGCCGTATGAAAAGGAGACGCCACTTTATGGGATACGCTCTTTAGGACATTGGGATTCCGAAGTGATTCAGAACATGTGTAGGGCGTGTTCGCCTTTTGTTTTGAATTTCAGCACCTCGAGTGACGTTCCGGGGATAGTGGGTGTGACGGACGCTATCGCCTCACCAGTCGATCCATCCCCCTCTCTGCTTTCTCTACAAGGTTCCACAACGGACTCACAAGCCCCTGACGAACCTCAGCAAGACACCCCGGGCTCGCCCGGTCCTTTGCCCGATCCCCAAGATATCCTTCTATCCCCAGAACGCCAGACTCCCTTCGAATCACAGTCCTTCTCACATCCTACCTTGTGGCCATTCGTCCCTGAAATGCTCGGAAGATACGAGAGAAATGTCGAAATGTAAGATTTTCGCATATCAAGCCGGCAGCCAGAAATCATCCTCAATATCACAGACCACGAGAATCGTTCGAGTACAAGATTCGACCGTATACGACCTCATTCCAAAAGTAAGATAATCACATCAGTTACACGAATCTCATGCCCTCCTTCGACAGGAATCATACCCTTCCTGGTTGGATGCCCATATTTCACCCCGAGCGTGGTCGTTATTTCTACCACGAAGCTAACGTAGAGCATTTTGTGGAATCTCAATGATCTGGTCTCTGATTCTCATGCTAGAGAGTTTTTACAGATGCGAATTTATACGAGAACGATGTCCTGCAGCAGATCAATTCCGATATCGATTCAATCGACAAGCACTGTCGTACCCAGAACATGATGCGGCCATCACACGTGGACCTCGTCCTTGAACGCTTCCAAGGAGAGGACGGGTCATTTTACACACTATACTATCTAGCAGATCACTCTAAGCGATGTATCTTCTTCGCGGACGAGTTCGACACAGACAATCTGCATGCTTGGAGGAATGTTAAAGGTATGACTTGCCCAACTCATCTCGGTACGTTGGTTCTCTGATCAAAGCGGCGTCTGTTTCAACGTATTTCACAAAGAACACGAGATTCAAGCCCAGTACTGGTGAGCGAACATATTTAAAGTAAGCACCCGGAACATTGCATTATACTCCCCTCGGTTAAAGTTGCTGCAAAGGCACGATCCATTCCTTGATGCTTGCCAGGTACCATTGCCTGATGTTTCCAAGAAGTTTTACATTAACCAAAGACCATGTAAACGAGTTGAGGGATATTCTGGTTCATGCCATGGGAGGTAATAGAACTTCATTCTCCCTGGACAGCGTCATATTCATCAGACAAAGATGCCATGACATCCGCGACTACTACGGTACCCTACAGCGTGGACGAGCTGCAGAAAATGCTCACTCTACTAAACCACTTGACAGGTGGTATTTCTTCGTTGTATTACTGCAACTTCTACTGAAATTCCTCATAGAAAACGTTTCTAGTGATCTTCAAGGTACGACTTGTGTACTAAGTCAGTTCCCAATATATGAAGGTCCTAATGTTACTCACTATGCCCGCTCCAGGTAGATTCATGCACATATTCGGTGAGAATCTGGGACAATTGATATAGGAATACATCTTACCCAAGCATGGTAACTAGCACGACAAAGGTTCTATGATTTTCATGGTCAACCTGGCGCTCGTTTAAGTCGAGACCAATCAGTTCACGGAAAAATAGAAAACAAACGGTCATGGTTGATCAGCATCATATCCCCCCTCCTATTCTATGCTCCTGAGGTTCACCTGCAGGCATTGGAGCAAATGTGGGTCGATGAAAAACTAAGCAGCCTCGTGTGGAACCGGGTTATGGGCAAAATTTGCGAGGAATGGCAGGGATTTACTCTGTTTGTGAGTATCCATTCTTTAACTTTCAGTGAGGTGGTTCATAATGAGATTGTTCCTTTTCAGGGAACTGTTTTACTCAATGCAAACGTCGCTTTTCTGGCAATTCCAAGCGTGGACAATGGATTGCCTAGCAAAGGTCATGGTCGTTCGGTTGCAGAAATCGCGAGTTACGCCTCTGTCTTGACCAGTATTGGGTCCATCATCCTCGGTCTTCTCCTCGAACGACAAAATCGAACAAAGGAACGGGAGACCGCACACGAGGCCGTACGCTCAATTTCATGATAAATATATGATCGATCTTACTGAATCCCTAGGCAAGGTACACACTCTCAAACAGCAAAAAGGCGCGAGGAATGGAGATGTTGGCCATCATGTATAGTCTTCCTTACGCTTTCTTGATGTGGGGGTAAGTCCCGCATCGTGTTTGTGGTGGTAGGGACTTCTGCTCATTTCACTTGCAGTATGGTGACCTTCTTGATCGCTTTTCTGTCAATGTGCATCCCTCAAACAAGTGCCTGGGAGCTAACATTAGTTGGAGCAGTCACAGTCCTAATTGTAGCGGCGATCCTCTGGTGCATTATGATGGCCTGGGAACCGCAAGGCCAAACGACAGAACCTGACGCCCAGACTGAAGTCAACGTTTCTGAGGAACAAGGAGACAGGCTAGAAGAACGTGATGACGAGCCGAGTCCTAGCAGACCCCGGAAGGTCTCCTGGAGGTGGCCTGGATTTCTCTCCCGCCGCAGGACCTCCGGCTCCGGTACCACTGCTGCGGGTGTAATTCCAATGTATGAGTTGAATACCTGCCAACGATAGACTGGCAGGCTGCTGCTAAATTTGTAGCATTTGTATTGTATCATCCGCATTCCATATAATTGTTTAAATCGTAGTACATCTGCGTCATGAATATACACACCCATGTAAGTGTTGAGGACCAGGATTTGTTCAGAAACGCCGACCATCATGGCTGTAAGTCGGATACGTGGATGATTAACAACTTGTTCCTTGGATCAGAGGTTCCGCTGGGTGATAAAAGTACAGGAATATAACGGGAACGATCGATATCTCTCCTCCTAAAGAACTGCACACAATCGGCCTTATTTCTTGATGGGCTTGGGCTTGGGCTTGCCCACCGAAGTAGGATGAGTTATTTTACCCCTTGGTTGGGCGCTTCAAATGGGATGATCAGCAGATAGAGGATTCTCAGTCGAACGAAGCTTGCACCTTGAAAACACAGGGCTGTCGAGCTCATCTGCCTCATCACCAAAGCCTGACAGAGGCTTTTGGCCTGGAGGCGCTATCTTCAAGGGTTGTGGCTCTGGATATTTGGCACTGTGAAAGATGGATCTTAACCGTGGATCATACTGCGATGGTGAACAAAGTCGACTTACTCGGGCTGGGCTGCGTTCTCTCCATCCGAGTGTCCTCCTGGCATCACGATGTTGGGGATGGCTATGATCCAATCCCTCTTAAAACTATGCCAATCGAGACAAAATGACCTAAAGCCGCCTTCATCGGGATCCTGCTGGTCACACGTGGTCGCCTCGAGTGGCTGCACTCACATTCGTGGATAACTTTATCTCACTGACGACGACGAAGATGGCGCCCAATAACCGCCTCCGTTACCCCCCAACACACACACACACACACACACTGTCACTACCACCCCTCATCGCCGCCATCCCCATGCTGGTCGCCCGTAAGCATCGCTGTTGCCTCCCGCCACCACCGCTGACCACAGGTCACCCTATAAGGATCCCGCCGCTGCTGTCCATGCACTACCACTTTTCCATACTATGTCTCTCCCATCCAGTCCAACACCACCAACGGATGCCCGCCACGTACACCCTTCTGGCGGGATCGCCTTTCCTGTTTCCCCTGTTACGTGCATCTACAGGGGCGGCCATCGTCTGCCACCGTTTTCATGACAGTGACAGCACAACACCCTGTCCGACAGTTTGGGGAAACCACCACGCCGAATGGTAACAGTGGGCGATCAGACTCGGCACAACACCTTGTCCGACAGTTTGGGGAAATAACCACGGAATGGCAACAGTGGGCGATCAGACTCGGACCGCAAAGGTCGGTGAACATAAAACTTCCAAGCCTTCACTGCCTTTCATGCTTACGTGCCAGACAGTTCGCGAGCGTTCGTCGGAGGTGCCGTAGAATGGGATGTTAAGAGTGGTAAGTGTGGCAGCTTCAGTGTCGGCGTTATACTCATCCCGAGGAGAAAAGGTGAGGGTAGTCTCTGCCCTTCTGAGGTGGTATCTTGCAATTGCCCTAGCGCGGCCTGTTCTGCCCGGTAAGTTTCCTATCTTGCACCCAATGCACTCGATCTAACACTCCCCTTCTCCTTTCGAGACATCCCACGTCTCGGCGCCGGTCCTTGTGCCAGGTTTGATGTTCCGGAAGTTCAATGTAAAAACGTACCTACGTGAGTATGGATTTTCTTGATATCAGTAGCATGGCTAACGTGGTCAACCCAATAGTATCATGTTCGGAAGTGCTACGTGCCATCAAGAAAGGTTCCTCTGTTCTGTGCACAGCGGAAGTCTCGATGCGAGAAGTACGGCAGATCATTTACTCAAGTGCTCAAGCCATGAACACGCCACGCCGTCACGACGAATCCGCGAGAGAACGTGGCTCCTCTGTCCTGTGTGAAACTAGCAGTTCGAGTTTGGAGTCTTGGGTTGCATGGAGTTATAAAGTGGGCCGGGATTTGCGACGGTATCAGTGCTCGATATGCCCTAGAAGCAGGCTTCAATTGCTGATATCAAAGGTCCGTCTCTTGTCTCTTGAGATATTCCAGGAGTTCTCCCCTATGTCTACCTCCAGCGGCGCAGCCACTACAGCATCCCGTCTCGGCCAGCCTGATCTTGCCATTGGAACGTTAAACTACTTCGTCGAAGTAAATAACCCAACTTTCCGAACCGAACCATGATAAGGTCATCTAGACCATCTCAACGTTCTCACTCTATACCCCGACCGTTCAAGCAGGCTTGCAAATGTCACCAACCATTGGGACGCGAAACGCAGTAAATCGGAATCCACAAGCTCAGCAATCACTGGCATGGTCTCTCTTGAATCTGGCTCTTCCTCAGACCTACCAACAACACCTTCGTCACCCTTGTTTTCCTAGTTTCGGCTTACGATGCCTTCTGGGAGGCTGAACAAGAATGATGCACTTGAAGCATATCGACGTCGTGAGGATTCTAGGAGTTGAAAACATGGAAGAAAAGGAACCTCCGAATGGCCCACTTGTGGATCGTGAACGCTTGAATAGAACTATAGTGCCGGACATTCTTCCTGTGGACATTGACAAGCTTAATCATGCGGATATGGGTGATCGCTCTGGCTCTGTGACTACTTTGCGGCTTGCTGTTCCTCCTCCGGAGACTGGACAACGTCGAGCTCTCTATTTTGTCTCAAGCTCTGACTTACTTTCTACTTCCCAGCTCGGTGTTATGAATCCAATTACGGCCAGTGGCCTAGGTAACGAGACGAAAGAGACGACTGCTAAGAGAAGGGCATCATGGATATTCTCGCTATTGGCATCGGGGCTGGCTTTGCCGAAGAGCCCATTTGTGCAGGTTATGGTTAGGGCGGATCAGGCGGGGGAATCGGATGTTGCAACTTGAAGTATAGATATGATGCAGAAAGGGAGAGGGGAAAGGGAAACAGAGGACCGGGGGTGGTGGAGTGCGCGATTTAGAAGGAGTTGCAGAGGTGGGATGTAACACTGGTTGAGGTGTGCTGAGTTTCATGTTCCTTGATTTCGCCCCAATATGCATACATCGCTGCCGTACCAATATATTAGTTTTACTTATGTACAGGTTCGATAAAATTCTACAGTATATTGAACACAATCTAGGGAGTCCTCGTCAGGCATCAACGTTCAACATTCAGCCATGAGAAGATGCAAGAAGGGCATGTCTTGGGGGACTGGTGGGTCTTTATTGAATGAATTCAAGGATGCCCCATCGTGAGCTCTTCGCAACTGTGTCTTGCGATTCGTTGAGCTGAGAATTGGAGCGAGACAGGCCAAGCTTTGCGCATAGAACAGCGCTGACTTCTTTTGCTACTGGACGTTTCTCAGGCTCCTGGTCCCAACACTTGTCAATTACAGCCCACGTTTCGTCATCCAGACCAAGGCCCTCGCAAGCTATATCCCATGGCTCGCATATCGAAGGGCGAGAGGGCCGCTGTCCATGAATGACTTGCCATGACACGGCATAATCGTGCATCTTGTGGAATGGGATAACACCGGAAAAAATCTGGAAGTCGATGGAATAAGAAATTGCTAGCGGACCAACCGGGACACAAAATACCTCATAGGAAACGCGGGCAAAAGAGTAAATATCACTGCTTGAAGTGTTTATAGGTTGTTTTCCTTCAAGAATCTCTGGAGAAGTCCACCGAAGGGTTCCCCCAGCATTCTTCGTGGAGAGCGATGAGAGGTTGAGCACCTGAGAATCAGACGCTGTGGATAAGCCGAAATCAGCCAAACAGGCACCGTGCTCATCCGTAACTAGGACGTTGACCTGCACAAATGTCTATTAAAGCGACCGATGTGCCGTGGTCAACGGTCACTCACAGCTTTCAAATCCCCATGAATGATCCTTGGTTGCATCGAATGCAGATAGTCGAGACCATTGGCTACATCAAGCATCTGAAGTCCTTGAGTAAACGGTATTCTTAGGAAATCAGAGGGGTGAAACTGACGAGTGACAGCCTCAATTTAGTTTCACCTTTGACACGCCGCAGAAACTCTCGAAGGTTGCCATTCTGCATCCATGGAGAAACAAGCCCGAATTTCGTGTTCTCTGGATGGTGAAGACAAAGAAACGGCAGAATGTTGATGTGACGGAGCTGGCGCCAAATAAGCGTTTCCCGAAGAATTTTCTGAAAGTATGTTCAGCACGAATCGCTGCAGAAAATACTGAAGCCAACCTTTTTCGACGTTGCGTAGAGTCTAAGGATCTTGATAGCAACTTTTTGATCTTGAAACGTCCCTTTCCATACGTCACCGAACTGTCCACCAGTCAAGGGATCGGAGCCCTCGATGGTCACTGAATTTTGTACGAAAACTTTGGAGTAAATGCCAGATTTGCTCGATAGACGTAGCATGGCGTTCAAAAAGGGACTCTTATAGATTGCATCCAAAGAGGGCATGTCTAACAGCTAGCACACATAAGTGTGAGACGGGACCATAAAAGCCAGACGAACCTTTTGCAAAAGATCCATGATCTCTTGTGCTTGGTGTCCTTGCAGACACACGAGTTTCTTGAGTGATTCTGGCACTTGAAAGAGGGTGAAAAGTCGAGCACAAAACAGATTGATATCGAGTGCCTCGTTCTTTTGCTTAGCCTCGAGCTCCCTCTGCTGTGACTCTTCTGCACGCTTCCTCACTTCCTCCTCACGCTTAATCACCTCCTCACAGTTTCTCAATTCCTCTTTGCGCTTCTTCACTTCCTCTTTATGTTTCCTCACTTCCTCTTTATGTTTCCTCACTTCCCCTTCATGTTTCTTCACTTCCCCTTCATGTTTCCTCACTTCCTCCCCATGTTTCCTCACTTCCTCCCCATGCTTTCTCACTTCCTCATCTTTCTTTCTCAATTCCTCCTCCTTTTCCTTCGCCTCTTCCTCCTGTTTGACTGCCGAAGATGTCAACTTATCAACGAGTCTAAACATGATTCATTCTTACATTTGGCAGCCGCAGCAGGAGGTTCTGTAGACTGCAACATGGGGGACATATTGGAGCTCTCTCGTTTCTTTTTTTTTCGGCGTCGTTTGCCCTCTTTCTTTCCCGCATCAACGCTACCCAGCTCGAAGGTGATGGCCGTATTCTCGTTAACCCTGGACAAATCTCCAACGTTCAGCCGAGCAGGAGCTCCGCCATCAGCGTCTTGTTGTGAAAAGCCACCGCCATATAATAGCAGAGGTAAAAGTTCCTCGCTCGCCGTCGATTTCGATGCTAGAGCTGTCCACCTCTCCTCGTCCATACCTGTGGCTTTGATTATCATGGCAAGGAAGGTGTAAGCTTTGGGGAAATCGATTGCAGTATCTTCGATGATTTCCGTGGTAGGAACTCCTTTGAAACAGCACGGCTGAAGAAGTCAGCGAGGAGCTGGACGTCTGCCTCCTTATGTTCAACTGCCCAAGATGTCAGCTTATCAACGAGTCTAGAATGGTGGACAGCTGGAAGAGCCATGAAATAGAACTCGGCTTCGTCGAGATTGCGCACTGCGAAGAACTCTTTCAGATCCTCGGCAATTTTGGATATTGCTTGGTCCTCGGTCATCTCTACCGGCGATTCCTCTTCGTCATTGTCAGACTCAGACTTGCTTAGGGAAGATGGCTCGCCGATGGGCTCGGGAGGAGGTAAATGGACAGGCTTCTCTGTACATATATTCATAAACTGCAATAGGAACTCACGGTCGTACCTTGGGAGATAGATTTTGGTGAATGCGAGAAAGAGAGCGACAGTGAGATTACCTGAACTTGCCCTTGTCAGCATTCTGGTTCAGCTCGGGTTTCGGACTGGTGATGCCTTCGGGGTAAGGAACAGAGTCAAGATGTTCAATGTTCCGGGCAGTGATAAGAGCAGATGGCAGAGCTATACGCTCTCGCTCCTCCTCTCTTTCCTTCTCGATGCGTCTCTTCTCCTTCTCCTGTTCGAACCGTATCCACTCCTCTTCTTCCTCTTCTTTGCGTCGGCGCTCAAGCTCCTCCTCCTCCTGTCGCTTCTTTCTCTTTTGTTCTTCGGCGGCTTTTGCCCTTTCCTCCTTCGCCTGTTGCTCCTTTTGTCGTTTTTCTTCCGCATCAGCCTTGGCTATGGCGAGGATCTGCTCATTCTGTGGGAGTTGAGCAAATGTTGAGCAGGGGGCTCGTTGGTACGCAGGAACTCTTGATTTCTTTTATATTATCGTCGTCAAAAATGACTTGCCATCAGGCGAGAAGGTCAAGCTCGGTGAAGCCCTGCAGAGGAGAGATGTCAACCCATCTGTCGCGGTTTGTGATCGTATCGCAGACTTGGTAAGCATGGCTTGAGAGGCGCTCATGGACACAATCCCCTCGCGTCTGAGGCAGCCGCACCAGCACGCACTCAAACAGCAACGGCGTCGGCAGGGTTCGCGACAACATCGGCCTCTCGCCCAGCTTCTTCCCCAGCGTCTCCTCATACCGAGCTGCATCCAGACCCGTTCCCCCTCACCTACACACAGCACGCCTGTAACCGACGTAGCACACTATCACCAATACGAATATCTTCCCCCAACACCTTTGCTCTTCCCGATTGCCATCGCCTTCTTACCCCTCACCTCCCCAAAATCAATCTCCACATATTTCGCCAGTGAACTTTCATGTTTGCCAGTCTAATCAATCCCTCCTTTGAATCTCTGTTATCTGAACCACGTACAGCAACACGCCAAAACCTCGTATCGCTCCCCGCCCCAAACTCACAATCTGGCACACACCAGTTCACAGCGTCCGTGTCTGTGAGCCTAATGGCCCCATCGGGGTCGCCGTTCTTTCGTCGTAGGTCCTCGGAAACAAAAATGTGTTCTATTTCGGGACTACATCCAAGTCAACCCCCATCTCACACGACCACGCTCTATCCTCAAACCCCCGCAAAAACGCATACCCTTTCGTCGTCTCCTCGTTTGCAAGCACACTCACCTGTCGTGGTCGCAAAACCTCCTGCGACGTCACAAGCACACAAAGCGTCTTCGCTCGGCTGATCGCCACATTCAATCGTCGTCGCTCAAGCAAGAATCCCAGCTCAGACGCCGTCGACCATCTAGGAAGCGAAAACAGACATATCACAAACGCCGCTTCCGATCCTTTCCCGAAACTTCAGTTCTTCACTGACCGTGGACAAAAAATAATACTTGCCTTGCAACCGTTCAATCGTGTCCACAGTCACCCTTTCTACGTCCACCCCCATCGCCAAAGCAGCCTTTACAGCCCCCCTCTGTATCCTATGCAGCGTCGCCACAAAGATATCTTCCTCCGGACAACACCGCTGGATGCACCGTACCAACGACACAGCCACAGCCGCCTCCCCGCGTACATGCCTCTCATACGTCACCTCCAGTCTTGAATACACGTCAAGTTTGATCAGCGCCAACGAGATCGGCAGATGCTCCGGCATTCCCAAAGTTGTCTCTTGGTATTGGAAAACGGGCCGACAAAGCAGCGTGGGCTCCCTTCTGAACATGACATCCGACAGAGCCAGCAGAAACCTCTGCACCGCCCGCACCACATCTTCCGGTATACCAAGGTCATCCTTCTCCCTCACTAGATCGTGCTCAACCGACCGGAGCTGCCGCGCCAACTGACGCCCTTGCATCTTCTGCGGTTTGAACGCCCGTGAATATATCGTCGAAACAAATTCCCCAAGATCCGGATTCAGTCTATGCCACATCATCAATCAGCCCTGCTTGCACTGTTGCGCATTAAATATAAATCACCTAAAATTCTCCGTCAGCTGAACCACAGCCCATTCCGAGGATCTATCTGGCAACATGTCACAATCTGGAGTATTTGGCGTCGTCATGATGCATTCCAAAACAGACCCGAACATGGGCCGCGTCGTCGAAAGCCGAGGATAGTGCCCACTGACGATAGGCGCCAACTGTTCCGTATCACCCGCAACCACGATACGTCCTGCAGGGTGCAGTGAACGAAGCACGAGAGCGATAGAACCGAGCCCGAGCTGTCCAGCCTCGTCTACGATGACGCAGTCCACCTCAAACGCGTGTCTCTTGCTAAAGTTGTACAACTGCCAGTGGAACGTGGAACAAGTCAGCAACCAAAACCACCTGCAAGCTGCAAAAACGATCTTTACCTGATATATGGTTCCAGCGTAAATATGGACGAGATGTCCTGATCGCGAGGGAGCCGGATGCTCGTAGCCCGTTAGGACTTGCTCCACTGCGACTTGATCAAGCCAGCCCCATAGCGACGCGTCGAGGGAACGGTAACAGTCGATGAGATGGGACAATTTAGCGAGACAAGCCTCAATAGCTGCGTGGGTCATGGCGGTCATGAAAATGATCCGTGTATTCCTATCGCCATGACGGTGCTGTACGTCGAGGAGGCGCAATAAAGACAATGCAATCGTATAGGTCTTTCCGGTGCCTTGATCACGAATCCGGGTGAGCGAACGCTTGAGAAAATCGTAAGAACAGACGCTCACCAGGTGGCCCCCATATCACCGACAGCCTGTTCGACAAGATCTTTTGGGCAACGCTGTGCTGAGACGACTTGAGCACCAAATATCCCGCTGCTTCGTTTCCGAGACCCTTGAGACCGCGGAAGAGAGACTGCAACTTGATTTCCGTCTTGAGCAACGCTTCGGACTTTTTGGCGCTTCCAAACGATCCAGGGTGGAGGATCATCTGCAAAAGTGGCTGGTCATAGTGCGTTGGACCCACCTCACCGCCTCCGATACATCGCAAATCCATCTCGAAAAGGGCAGCCAGAGATTTCGACGTGTTGAAGTCCACCAACCGCGGTGAAATACGGTAATTGTAGCCTTCGATAAACTTGTTTCCCTGCTGACCCCATGCACGTATCACCACTTTCGTCTTGGCCCCCTCTATGGCAATATCTCGAATATCGGCGACCCAGAGCTTGTTCCTGACAGCAATGTGCTGATCATCCCAGTTGTTTACATAGGGGAAAACGGTGCCAGCAACCGAAAGATCGTCAAAAAGCGCCTCAATGGGAACATCGTCGCTTGGGCCGTCCGTGTCATTCATCACCATAATCTTATCGAACATGGCGTGTCCCCTGCCTGCCGTAGGTAAATCCAATGTCCCCGAAACGACATAGAAAACATGTTCAGCCTCTTTCCAGGCTAGCCTGTTGGCATACTGAAGAACCGGAGAGTCTGGACACCCATCGATCCGTGACCGCCAAAGTTCGTTGAGCTTTGTCAAGACTTCGAACTGTGAATCAAGGAAGATGTCGCTCAGTCTTTAACATTCTAGATGAAAAATGAATTCTGTAACCTGCTGCATGAAGAAGAGTTTCCTGAGATGTTCTTGACGACAAAGATCCACGAAACTCGACCGCAACACCGTAGCTTCTTTCACAAGCAGATTGTGGCCGGAATCGGAAATACGGGTCCTCATTTCTTGGAGGATACCAAAAGCAAGATTATTGCGCCTTTCGAGAGCCTCTTCCAACTCGAGAGCATTTCGTTTGAGCATACGATAGAGGGCTTCGTCGCGTAGGTCTTCACAGGAAGCATCAGATAGCAATGTCGAGGCACAGTCCGGTAAATCCCAATACCCAGGGATGGGCAAAGCGATGAGCTTCTCGACCTCTCTCTTGAGGACGACAACCCGCGGAACGTCTCCGAGCTCTATGCATTTGTCCCCATCCCCCTTGCATTCATTTGTCTCTCGAACATGGTCAGAAATCCGCTCGCGTAATTCGCTGACGCAGCCGCCAGTAGGAAGACCCATTCTTTCAAGACACCCAACAAGTTCGGGTCTGGTTCGACTTCTGGACAGGAAACCCAAAAGTGCCCCCGACCTGAGGACGGTTGGTTGGATCTTTGTCTGAAGGAGTGATGCGCCTTGCGCTAGAGCACCGATGCAGATCCTGACTTCTTCAGCGTTTGATGTGGAAGCGAGTGCCGAGTCGACTAGATGGGCTTGCAAAGCAGACTCTTCAGAAACTGACCAGACATAGAACTGTGTGCGGAGGCCGCTGGGGGATCTTGGATTTATTGCCATGATCGCCCGGATGAGGAAGGCCAAACTAGGGACAAGACTCCATCCTTCACCATAAAACTTGCGATGGACAGGAAGCTCCACTGGAGTAAAGACGTCAATCTTGAATTTCCTGATTTCAAGACCCGGTGATGAGGGATCACGAATGAGCGACATCACAACCGCGATGTCCTCCCGACTTGGACATGAAAGGTTTCGTTGGACCTTGATCTAACGCCGTTAGTAAGTAGGAACGTGCACTTGGCGGTACTGGATACTCTTACTTGGGGTTCACGGCTTCGAGCAGCTTCGACCACGGGGCTTGGTTCAACTCGAGCCTTCCTAGGAAGGGACAAAATGCGCTGACTCCTCTTCACAATGCTGGGAGATGTTCTCTGGATTTGCCTCAGCACGTACGGCTGTGCGATCAGTTCGTGCAGGTCTTCAATATCTGTCAGTTGTTTGGGCCGCTTGTTCAAGGAGCGCGAGGCGTGCAGGAGGGTCTTCAATACTTGCGCTTCATCCAAGCTTATATTGGGCATGCTCCCTAGTTCACCTTGAGCTACGGTTCTTGTCCTGCAATTTTGACTATACGGGCAGGTGTGACAGAGTGGGTTGTAATGCCATCTGACCTCTTCACGCGAACGGGATAGTATGCTCGGCAGCTCAGTGAATATGAAAGGGTCTAGGAGAGACGACAAGAGTGACACCTTGATATTCTTGATGTCCTTGAATGAGGGTGGTGATTTGTGAAAACCGTTACTGGGTGGTAGCCAAATTGCGGCGGATCCTTCGTGGCGAAAAAATGGTGATGAATTCAATATATGTTCGAGGCAGAGAGTGTAAAAGTATATTTGTACATGGTGTGATGGCTGGGGTGGGTTGATTCGATGAGGATTCTTCCAATCTTGACGGACAAAATAACTTACTTTCATACCTATGGATGATTTGGCGTCAATAACCCTCCATTTCAAGGCTGTTTCAGTGCGTATTATCTCAAGCAAATCAGGCTTTGCTAGACCAAACGTCACAGGCAGCGTCCCCGCTTCGAAGCGCGTGTCGAGGATGTCCTGAGGCGGCCAGAAAGTCAAACCGGCAATAAAAAAGTGGGACCTGTCGTCGAATTCAATATTTGCGGCAATGGAGATTAGGTCCGTCGGCTTGGAGGGCACCCTCAACAAAAGGTTTTCTTGGTCTAGCCAGGTAAGCAAGATGTCCTCCCAGGTGTTTCCGCGATGAAACTTGGCGGCGAATAGTTCGGGTAGACAGACGGGTGAGGAAGATTCAGACGGTTGTCTTCGATGATGTGCGTTATGCAGGTACAGATCGCAGTTGTAGTGGTAGTGTTGAGAGAGGTCCGTCGCAGTCAGGGGCCGTGTTTCCTCGGTCATTGCAAACTTGTTGCAGTGGGCCGCAGTAAACGTAGAAACAGGAAGACACCAGGCATAGCTTTGAGAAAATAAGTTCTCGAACTCCTGACTCCGTTCAAGTCAAGGTGGTACAGGGTCACCGGCACCCATCATTGACACCGACCCATCATGTGCATGAGAATAGAATGTTGATTGATGCCGACGCGTCGAGTCACGAGATACCGACGCCGGGTCAACATTCATTTTACAATAAAGTGAAAGGAGTACAGGAGAAATAAATGGGGATTCAAAACAGGCGAGACAGTGGGAAAAGCAGGAATGACCAATGGCTACTACATACGCGGTAATTAGTGTAAGGTACAGCTTAGGTGCGTACTTGTCTTTCCAAGTCTCGAGAACGGAACACTCACTGAGTAATGCTGGATGGCTCAGCACCCAGTGGCTTGAGTTGTGGGGGCGGTTCAGTCGGAGCGGATGTGACAAGCCCTAGGAATCGTGGATCACAGTCAGAATCAGCCTTGGCATTTGGCTCGCCGTCACTTTCGTCGTTGAACGGATGGTCCATGGAGGCTATGTGAACACTGTGTACATGGCGAAAGAAACGGGTAGGGATCTGAATACATGAAACCTCATGAGTTGAAAATCGTGTCAAACTCACCCTACGACGGAACCATGAAGTTTCGATTAGAACACTTGGCACGGCTCTCGGACTTCATGCAGATGTACCCGCCGTATACGGGTCATTTCCCCCTCGTCTGTCGAAGGTAAGTGGACAACAGTAGACCGCGTGCTGGTCGCCTTGGCGTTCCAGAAGGTCTGAACATTTCGTGACACATCCGTCTTCGTACGCATCGATTATCAAGTAGAAGGAAAGAAACTTGCGGGTCCGCACTGAAGTCACATATGAAGACCTAGCCTAGTAGTGAGATCGCAACGCTTCGAGAAGAAATTATTCATTAAGGACCAAACCAAGCGCTACCAAGCTCCGTGGTTTGTTGTCGGTGCAACGTCTACCGTAAAAACCGTGGGGACTTTATCGACTTGTAAATGGTGATCGAACCCTGTTCTTGGCGGCGAAAGATTATGGCAATTGCGCAACAACCGGAACATCGATTCGCTCCAAAAGAGGGCATGATCAAGCTGGGCAGTACAGCGTTGAAATTTTTGAAAGTGATGGTGTCGGCGGCAAGGCAGATAAGGAGGCAGAATCGACCCGCCAAGAAGGCGTGATTTTGGCTCACAAGTCGAATAAGGCCTCGATGACCTTTTTAGGCATAGCGAGAGGTCATTTAGTGGACATTTGCCGGGTTGGTAGCTGGTGTTGGTAGTCACATTCGAAGATTTCGAGTCGGACTTGCTAGTTCCGGTCCCCACTGCCAACTTGCCAAGGCCCAAGTCGTCCTTCCGACCGTCCTGGACTTCCACTTTACGTTTGGTAGAAAGACTGCTTGGATGGCTCGATCAGCTCCCGAGGATGGTCGCCGTTAAAGTAAGAAAAATCGAACCCAGAACAAGATGCGGGTTACAAGTCAGCAGCTGGCAACTATAGCACAAGGCCAAGAAAAGGATTTTGTTCTTATAAGATTGGCGATGGCCCAACCAATAACACCTGTGCCTCTCCAGTCGCCCCTCTGTGTTGTCGCAGAGCTCCTGTTGCTGTTTTAAACATGTCTTCTGCCCTCGACTACTTCTTCAGTGCCCAACACACTGGCACTCCGGAAACTTCCCGTCGTGGAACAAGATCCCCATCCCCACATTCGCAGAGAGTACCCGGCTCGGCGTTCGCCAATGAAGAGCTATACGTTAACCCTCGGCTTGACCCTGCCAACTTTTTGCAAGGTCCATTCTCCTCGAACCCTGCGACTCGTCTTAGACAAATGTTAGCACGGCCAGGGATTGTGGTAAGCCTTTTCGGACCAAGGTTGGACCTATGTCAATACATTCACTAATATCTAGGTGGCTCCCGGAATTTGCGACGGTATCAGTGCTCGATGCGCCCTGGAAGCAGGCTTCAATTGCTTATATCAAAGGTCTGTCTATTGTCTCTTTTGATATTCACTTGCTTATGTCTACATCCAGCGGCGCAGCCACTACAGCATCCCGTCTTGGTCAGCCTGATGTTGCTATTGCGACGTTGAACGACTTCGTCGAAGTAAGTAACCCGATTTTCCGAACTGAAGCGTGGTGTAACGAGCGTTTACAGGCTG
>Ga0307516_10004717_pt1 | contig 16668 bp, 12 predicted proteins | sample 19_EM_MG_FD_203310 | JGI IMG/M metagenome (GOLD analysis project Ga0307516, IMG submission 203310) | Populus trichocarpa ectomycorrhiza microbial communities from riparian zone in the Pacific Northwest, United States - 19_EM | ecosystem: Host-associated > Plants > Roots > Unclassified | place...
ATTCGCGCTCTCCGGCTCCAATCAACCCGGCTCCGAGCGACTCACCATCGACGTCACGCTGCGCGACGAAGCCGCCGAAGCGGAAGGCGCCGACGTCGTCGTGCAAAAGAAGTTCGACGGCGCGACACCTACGCACGCCGGGAGCGCCTATTTCCGCTACGGCACCGGACGCTCCTTCGAAGCCAAAGTCGCGATCGCCGCTTCCGGTCGCTAGTCGCTCGGCGACGGCCACCGGGTGCGCGGAGAAATGCGAGACATCTCGCTACAGCCGGCCTCGGTCTGACGAAGGCTCCTAGCCCGACGATTTGCGCCTCCGACTAGTGCGGCGTATTCTCGAGGCATGATGGGTCGTTGGGTGGGACTGGGAAGCGCGTTAATTTTGGCCGTGAGCTGCGCTGACTCCGGTGGCGAAACAGCCGGTAGCGCGGGGGAAGCGGGCGAACCGGGCGGCGGCGCGCCACCGGCGGCGGGCGAGGCAGGCAGCCACCGCGGCGGAAGCGTTTCGTCCGCAGGGCTCGGTGGCGTTGCGAACGTCGGCGGCGTCGGCGGCGCGAGCGAGCCGCCGGGTGGCGCAACTGGCATTGGGGGTGACGACACAACGGGCCAAGCGGGCGGCGGCGCGGGCGGAATGTCCGGCGCAGGCGGTGAAGCGGGCGCCGGAGCCACGGCCTGCATCGACGAGTTCGAAGCCATGCCCGACAGCCCGCTTGCGCCCGCGAATGCGGCGTGCGGCAGCTGCGCAACACCGCCTGTCGACGGCAGCCCGCTCGGCGGCGCTTGCGCTAGCGCCGGCGACACGCCACCGGCCAACGCTCACGTCACTTCCGCCGCCGGCGGTAGCGATCCCCAACCCGTGGTCGGCGCGCCCTGCGACGCCGGTTGGTGTGCTTCGTCCGTAGTCAAAGTCACGGCGTACCCGGGAAGTCTCGCATCGGACTATCCGCACGAAGAGAACACCCTAGCGGCTGGTCCCGCCAACGTGGCGCACATGGCGCGCATCGAGCACTCGGTGTTCACTTTCGAATACCACGCCGTCGACCCAGCCGGCACCGTGCGCAGCATCGTCCAAATCGAGGCCGACCGCTGGTGGTATGAGCCGCCCCCCAACGCTCCCTTTGGCGGAGGTCCGATTGGCGACCCGTTCGGTCCCGTCATCCGCGCCGATCCGCGGCCCGGCAAGACCGCCGTCTACCTCGCTTATCGTGGCGTGAAGAGTATCGCGTCCACCCCCGCTAACGGCCCCGAGAGGGGTCCGCGCTTCGGGGTGCTACTAGAGTCAGGCTGGTCATTCGAAGACCTACCCGCCGAGCTGGCTCCGATCGACGACATTCAGATCGATGGCAGCGGCGCGGCGCTCGTGCTCACCGGCGGCAAGATCTACCGGCACGTGCCTGGAGGACCCTTCGATGAGCTGCGCCTGCCGTGCGGTGTCGTCGTTCAAAGCTTCGCGACGGACCCAAGCAACGACGTCTACTACCTGATGGATCAGACGACGTCGCGTCTGTATCGACGCGCCGCCAACGGTCGCTTCAGCTGGGAGCTGCCTCCACACCCGGGCAAAGTGCTGTTCGCGGGCGGCACCGTACACTTGGTGGGCGAGACGGGCGTCTCCTACCGCGTGGGTAGCTCGTGGTCGACTCCGATCTGGCCGACGACTGCGTTGGGCAGATCGTCAGACATCGACGTAGCCGTCGACAGCTGCTGGGCACCTCACTTCACCTACGCCAACGTCTACGATACCAACGCCTACTACTGGGAGGCGATTTACACGCGTTGGACGGCGCGTGGTTTTCTCAGCTCCCACATCACGTGGCCTTGGGGAGATCATCCAACGCCCAAGGTCATCACGACAGACGACTACGCGTACGTGACCGTCAACAACCAGTTCGACGCCATCCCGCTGCGCTGATTCAGCTGCGGAAACCGCTCAGGAGGGGCGGGCGAGCGCCAGGTGTTTGTGCTTGAGGCGCTCGGGAGCGACGGGCGCCTCGACTTCGGCGTAACCACGGCCGTCAGGGCTGTGACCCAGGGCTTCGAATTCGCGGCGGTAGGCGGCGAACTTTCCGCCGGCTTGCACGGCGCGGAAAAGCGCGAGCGCTTCGGCGACGCCACCTTGCGCCAGTACGTATTCGACCCAGGCCCATTTGGCACTCACGTTGCGCACGTCGGCGCGACCGCGTAGGCCTCGGCGCAATCGGTCGAGGCGCGCTTCGACCGTGCGGATGCCGGCGTAGGGCATGCGATCGAGCGGTGTGTTGCGCTTGGCGCAAAAGGGCGCGACTCCGAGCGCGATGGGAATGGTTTTGGACAGCTCGCTGACGAAGCGCACGCACTCGTCGATGTCTTCGTCGGCCTCGCCGGGCAAGCCGACCATCAGGTACAGCTTCAGCCGCTCGTAGCCGTGGCGGCGCGCGTTCTCGGCGGCGATTTGGTAGTGCGGCTCGCGCCCGCGCCGTTCGATCAAACCGCGCATGCGTTCGCTCGGGCCGTCGAGCGCCGTAGTCAGCGTTTTGTAGCCGGCGCGCCGAAGCGCAGCGACGAATTCGTCTTTCAGCTTGTCGGGGCGCAAGCTAGACAGGCCGACGTGGCAGCCGCGGTCGGCCAAAGCATTGACGATTTCCGTGATTTTCGGGTGATCGCTCACGGCCGCGCCGACCAGCCCCACCTTGGCGTATTCGAGCGGAATCGCCTCGAGCACCACCTCTTTCGGCACGATGCGCATGCCGCCGTTGGTGGAGCGGCGCATCACGCAATAGGTGCAACCGCGCGAACAGCCGCGTTCGGCCTCGATCAAGAACATGTTCGAGAGCTCGGTATGCGGCGTGACGATGGTACTGGTCGCCGGCAAAATTCGGTCGTCGCAGGCCGCGATTTTCGCCAGGCGATCGCCGTGATGCTCGGGCACGAACACGTTCGGGTGCTCGGCCAACGCGAGCAGCGCTGCGGCGCGCGTTGGGCTCTCGCCGATGGTGCGCACGACCCACTCGGTGACGCCCTCGCCCTCGCCCATCACGACCGCGTCGGCAAAGGCGGCGAGCGGCAGCGGATTCGAAAAAGTCAGCGGGCCGCCGCACAGAATGAACGGCGCGTCCGCCGCGCGCGCGCTGCGCAGCGGCTCGATGCCGGACGCCTGCAGCAAACGCACGAGCCCCGCCAGCTCGAGCTCGTAGGCCACGCTGAGCGCGATGATCGGAAATTCGGACAAGCCGCGCAGTGACTCGTATGTCACGGGGCGCTCTGTCTCGCTGCCGTCGCGCTCGGAGTCGTCGGGCAAGAACGCGCGTTCACAGCACACGCCTGGCATGCTCTGCAGTGCGCGGTAAATGCACTGGTAGCCGAGCGAGCTCATGGCAATGTGGTACGGCGACGGATACGCCAGCACGACGGTGAGCGGCGCCGACTTGACGATGCGGCCGCGCTCGTCGTCGAGACGAGTCGAAATCGTGCGCCGGGTGGATTCAGAGAGCATGAAAAAAAGAGCCGGGCGCAGTATAGCCGAGGTAGGCTCCAGCGCCCGTGACTCAGGACCGGCTCGTGCACGATTGGAACGAAAGCGACGCCCCGGCCTGGCGTGCGCGCCGGGTCGAGCTGCTCGACGAAACACTGCGTGACGGCCTGCAAAGCCCGTCGGTGAACAATCCGACGCTGGAGCAAAAGCTCGAGGGCCTGCGGCGCATGGCTCGGCTCGGGGTCGCGGCCGTAAACCTGGGTTTGCCCTCGGTGTCGCCGGCCGTCCGCCACGAAGTCTCGCAAATGCTGCGGCTGATCCGCGACGAGCGGCTGCCGCTCTTGCCGGTGTGCGCGGGCCGCACGCTACCGAGCGACGTGACGCCGATTTTGGAGCTGGCAGAAGAGACGGGCATCGCCGTCGAAGTGTCGGTGTTCGTCGGCGCCAGCCCGATTCGCTGGCGCGCTGAAGGCTGGGATCTCGAGCGGGTCTCCCAGCTGACGCGCGAGGCGGTGGGGCTCGGGGCGCGCGCCGGTTTGCCGGTGACGTTCGTCACCGAAGATACGACTCGCACGCCGCCCGACACATTGCGGCGTCTGTTCGAGCTGGCTATCGAGCACGGCGCGACCCGGCTTTGCCTGTGCGACACGGTCGGCACGGCGTCGACCGACGGCACGCGACGCCTGGTCGCCTTCGCTCGGCAGCTGGTCGCAGGCGCCAGCCGCCCCGTACAACTCGACTGGCACGGCCACGACGATCGCGGTCTCGGGCTGGCCAACGCGCTAGCGGCGATCGAGGCCGGCGTCGAACGCGTGCACGCAACGGCGCTCGGCGTCGGCGAACGCGTCGGCAATACGCCGCTCGAGCTCTTGATCGCGAACCTCGCGTTTCTGGCCGGCGCCGAGCCAGATGCAGCACCGCTGCGTGAATATAGCGAGCATTTCGCGAGCGCGCTTGGCCTGACCATTCCCGAAAATCACCCGCTGGTGGGCGCGAACGCCTTTCGCACCGCGACGGGCGTGCACGCCGCGGCGATCGTCAAGGCGCTGAGCAAGGGTGAGGCTCTGGCAGATCGCGTCTACAGCTCGGTGCCGGTGAGCCGCTTCGCCAACGGCCACGACATTCGCATCGGCTACATGTCGGGCACCTCGAACGTGCTGCATTGGCTGAAGCGCCACAGCATCGAGCCGAGCGAAGTTTTGGTGACGCGGATTCTGGAGCGAGCGCGCTCGGCCAATCGTGTCCTCCGCGACGACGAAGTGCTGGCGGTAGTTCGAGCGAGCTAGCTCGCCCACATCGGCGCCGACGAACCAGCCGCCGCTCGTCGGGTTCGAGTCGTAGGCCGCTCAAGTCAGCCGCTGGCTGGCCGTTCATCGTCCTTGTGACGGAATCCCTCCCACCTCGCCAGCCCTCGACGCCAGAGATCAAGTACCAGCCCAGCATCTTGAGCCTACGGAGCTCAGCCTCTACCGTGGCGCCGGAAGATCGGGCGCCGATCAGCATACAACAGGCGCGCAAGCCCGCCGCTCGGCGCAAACTCTGGTTCTTCGGTGTGCTGTCGGTGATCGCGGGCGTCGTCGGCGTGAACATGTTGCGAGGTCACACCCACATCTCTGCCGACGTGCGCAGCGGCAGCCCAGGCTACCGCAAGTCGCCGAAGGGCAAAGACCTGCATTGGGAGAATAAGGCAGTCACCGTCTACCTCGACAGCTCGCTTCAACACATCGGGCCTGCCGCCGACGAAGCGGTCATGCAGGCGTTTGGTCAGTGGGCGGCGAGCGATCCGCGCCTCCCCGACTTGAGCTTCGACACCGGGCAGACGTCGTCGCTTCCGATCCAAGATGGCAAGAGCACCGTGAGCTACGGTCGCATTGCCGCGCCCGGCCACGAGCACGACGTGGCCGTAACCATCACCTACGCCAACGACCAGACCGGCGCGATCATCGAGGCGGACATGGTGCTCAATTCGCTCTACCCGATGGGCGTGCTGACGGCCAAGACACCGACTACCAGCGCCCAAGCCAACGAGAATCACGAGGGCAACGGACACGACGCATCGAGCAGCAAGAGCATGCTGGGCAACTCCGAGGCGTCCGATTGCGCGAATCGCTACGACGCGCAAAACGTGGCCACGCACGAAGCCGGTCACTTCTTCGGTCTCGGCGAAGACTTGACCGAAAAGCATGCCACGATGTTTCAAAGCATCGACCAATGCGAAACGCACAAGCGCGTGCTCGCCGGCACCGACGTCACGGCGCTCACCACGCTCTACGCGGCGAGCGCGGATCCCGAGGAAGCCCAGGCCGGGCCCCGCGCCTGCAGCTTCGGTGGCGTACCGGCGAGCGGCGGCGTTGGGGCGCTTTCGGCCGCCATTTTCGGGCTAGCGCTGCTGCGTCGCCGACGCGCCCGTTGATGCTAAAACCGGCGACGTGAAAGCGTCCCCACCCGCGACCAAGGGTCGTCGCACAGCGCTCGGCCAGCTCGGCGGAGCCGTCGAGCTCTGGGGCGAGCCTGGCGCGGCCGCGGCGCTCGAGCGCGCGTTCGAGGTGACGGCGACCGAAACCGCCGAGCTGCGCGACGTGCACGCCTTTCACAGCTACCCCGCACGCATGCACCCGGAAACCGCGGCAAGATTGATCGCGAGTCTCTCCGCGGTCGGTCAAACGGTGCTGGATCCATTTTGCGGCAGCGGCACCGTGCTGGTCGAAGCTCGGCGGCTCGGGCGACGCGGCTTGGGCTACGACGTGAACCCGCTCTCGCGCGAGCTGTGTTGGCTCAAGACCTCGGCGCCGAGCGACGACTGGCTCACCGCTCTGAGCGAGAACGCCGCGCAGGTCGCCGCCCACGCCGACGAGCGCCGCAAGCGCAAAGCCGGCGCCACACAGCGCTACAGCGATGCCGACCGCTCGCAGTTCGCGCCGCACGTTTTGCTGGAGCTCGACGGCTTGCGCGACGGCATTCAAAAAGTCGCCGACGCCGAGCAGCGGCGCGCGCTGCTACTGCTGCTGTCGGCGCTGCTCACCAAGGTGAGCCAGCGCGGCGGTGACAGCAACGCGCACACCGCCGACAAACGCATCGCCCCCGGATTTCCGAGCCGCTTTTTCCTGAAAAAGAGCGCGGAGCTCTGCCGGCAGCTCGGCGAATACCGCGGCAGCTTGCCAGCCGCAGCGCCGCCCGCCGACTGCAGCCTGGGTGACGCTCGTAAGCTCGTGGGCCTGGCGGCGCGCTCGGTGGCGCTGGTCGTGACTTCGCCGCCCTATCCGGGCGTCTACGACTACATCTCGCACCACGACGACCGGCTACGCTGGCTCGGGCTATCGGCGCGAGACTTCGAGCAGCTCGAAATCGGCTCGCGGCGCGAGCTCGGCGGCGAAAGCTTTGGTCCCGCTCTCGCACGCTGGGAGCGGGACCTCGGCGCGACGCTGAGCGCGCTTCAACGCTCGCTCAGCGCCGAGGGCCGCGTCGTGCTTTTGATCGCGGATTCGACGCTCGACGGTAAGCCCCTGTTCGCCGAACGCGTCGTCGAAAAAGCCGCGCCGGCTGCGGGACTTACCCTCGTCGCGCGGGCCTCGCAAGCGCGCCCACACTTTCACGGCGGCTCACGCGACGCCTTCGTCAAGCGAGAGCGCCGCGAGCATTTGCTGATGCTCGGCTCAGCTCAGCGCGAACGCTGAGGCGACCTGGAAACCAGGCCAAGCACGAGCGCCCACGCCACCCCGATGGTCGCGTGACCTAGCAGTAAATGCCCGAGGTGCGATGACGGACAGTGCGCATAAAGCAGCAGATTGGCGGCAATACCAGCCAGCGCGCCCGCCGAAATCAAGACCGCACGTGGCACGTCGTCGCGTCGCTCGAATAGCCAATACAAGAGCACGAAGGGCAGAACCAGGACCGCGCCATAGCTGAAGCAAGCGCCGGGGCTACCCCAAGCCGCCAGCCACTTCGGCGATGACGTGCCGAGCGGCATCAGCAACGCGATCAAGGCCGGCAAGAGCAACCATTGCACTGCCGCTCGCCCTTCGCGCGCTTGGGCCGCGAGCGGCGCGCTCGCGCCCTTCAGCAACCGCAGGCTACCGGCTACGAGCGCTAGCACCAAAACCGCGCTCATCACCCAGAACAGCGGCGCCGAGTAGTCGGCGAAGTCTTCGCGGCGGTGCAGCAGCAATTGGGACAGGCCCAGCGCCACCGCGACGCCGACTAGCGCCGCACTGCGGACGGGCGTCGCCAGCGCGCGCAGCCGGGCCCGCAGCCCGACTTCGGCCTTCACGTCGCGTTCGACCAAAGCGAACAGGTCGCCGGCCCCCGCCTCGGGCAGCACCGCCTCAGCCAGCTGGCGCCCGAGCACGGCGCCATGGTCGAACAGCTCGGGGCAGCTGGGACAAGACTTTAAATGTGCGTCCACCGCCGGGCCCGCGGGAACGCGCCCTGCCAAGAAGCCGCGGCGAATCTCAGCGCATTCCAAGGGTCTTGCTCCTCATATGCTGCCCGCCCGGTCTCGGTTACCGGCGGCCGCTTCAGCCGCCAGCGGCGGCAAGGGCGCGTCGTCGCCCAGGGCCTGGCGCAGTCGGACGTAGCCACGGTGCGCGCGCACTTTGACGGCGCTCACACTCGCACCCACCACCTGGGCGACCTCCGGAAATTCGAGCCCGTCGAACCAATGCAGCTCGATGACCTCGCGCTGGTCCGGCGGCAGCTCAGCCAGCACTCGGGCCAAAGTCCGCCGCGCGTCGACCTGGGCGGCGCCAAGCGCCGCCACGGCCGGCTCGACCGCCGACTCCGCGTCCAGCGAACGCTCGGGGCGGCGTTTCTTTTTGCGAAAGTACTCGCGCTTGAGGTTCATCGCGATCGTAAACACCCACGGCTTGAGCTTTTGCGTCGGATCGAAATCGGCGCGCGCGCGGTGCAAAAGCAAAAAAGTCTGTTGCACGAGGTCGTTGGCTTCCTCGCGCACATACAGCTCGCGCAGCATGGCGCGCAGCAAGAGTGGCGCGTAGCGCTCGAAAATGACGCGAAACGCCGCGGCGTCGCCGGCCACGTAGGCGCCCATCAGCTGCTCGTCGCTTCGCGAGTCGGACAACGCAGCCGGACAGTAGTCAAAAGCCCCACGCTGCGCCAATTGTGCCGTGCTAACGAGCGTTCCATGGCCTCGGAAAACCGACTAGCGCGCGAGACCAGCCCCTACCTGCTCCAGCACGCGCACAACCCGGTCGACTGGTACCCGTGGGGTGCCGAGGCGCTAGAGCGGGCGCGTCGCGAAGATCGACCCATCTTGCTCAGCATTGGTTATGCGGCGTGCCACTGGTGCCACGTGATGGAGCGCGAGTCGTTCGAAAACGAGGCCATCGCCGCGCAGATGAACGAAGCCTTCGTGTGCATCAAGGTCGATCGCGAAGAACGTCCGGATCTCGACGACATCTACATGAGCGCGACCGTCGCGATGTCGGGCAGCGGCGGCTGGCCCATGACGGTGTTCTTGACCCCCGAGCAGCAGCCGTTCTTCGCGGGCACCTACTTTCCACCCGTCGATCGCTTTGGGCGACCGGGTTTCCGCACCGTGCTCACGAAGCTGACCGAGCTTTGGCGGAACGAGCGGCAAGCGGTGCTGTCGCAAGCCAAAGAGCTCACGGCGCACGTGCAGCAGCAGTCAGGACCCGGCCCGAGCGGCGGCCTACGCCTCGCGCTGCAACGTGACGCGATGCAGCAACTTGCGCAAAGCTACGATCGCCGTTACGGCGGCTTCGGCAGCGCGCCAAAATTTCCGCCGGCCCAGAGCCTCGAGCTCCTGCTCAGATTCTGGCGCCGCACGGCCGACGCGCAGGCGCTCAGCATGCTGCGCGGCACGCTGGACGGCATGAAAGCCGGCGGCATGTACGACCAGCTCGGCGGCGGCTTCGCGCGTTATTCGACCGACGAACGCTGGCATGTCCCGCACTTCGAGAAGATGCTGTACGACAACGCGCAGCTCGCCAAACTCTACACCGAAGCCTTCCAGGCTACCGGTGACGCCGAATACGCGCGTATCGCAACCGAGACGCTCGACTACGTCGTGCGCGAAATGCAAGCGCCCGAAGGCGGCTACTACTCTGCCACCGACGCCGACAGCGAAGGCGTGGAGGGCAAATACTTCGTCTGGGAGCCGCTCGAGATCGAAGAGCTTTTAGGAGCCGTCGACGCCGAGCGCTTCTGTGCATTTTACGACGTGACCGCCAAAGGCAACTGGGAGGGGCTCAACGTGCTGCGTGTGCAGCACATGCACGAGGCCGTCGCCGAAGATCTCGGCATTTCCGTGGCAGAGCTGCGAAGCTCGCTGGAGCGCGCGCTGCCGATTCTGTACGAAGCGCGCGGCCGGCGCGTGCCTCCGCTGCTCGACGACAAGATCCTGGTAGCGTGGAACGGGCTGATGATCGACGCCTTCGCGGGCGCGGCGCGCGTGTTCCCGGAGCGTGGCTACGCCGAATCGGCCGAGCGCGCGGCGGCGTTCTTACTCGAACGCTTGTCGCGACCCGACGGCGGTCTGTATCGCACCTACCGTGCCGGCAAGGCGCATTTATCGGCCTATTTGGAAGACTACGCCTACCTCACGCAAGCGCTCGTGAGCCTGTACGAAGCGACAGGCGTCGAGCATTACCTGAACGAAGCCTCGCGGCTCGCCAAGCGTCTGCGCACCGACTTCGGCGACCCCGGCGACGGCCCCTTCTTCCAAACCGCGCACGATCACGAAGCCTTGATTGCCCGCGTCCGCGACGGTCACGACGGCGCCATTCCCAACCCCAACGCCATCGCGGCGCACGCACTGGCCCGGCTCGCGCGCCACCTAGGTCGCCCCGAATGGGAAGAACGGGCGCGCCAAGCCCTGCGCGGTTACGCCAAGTCGATCGAACGACTGCCACGCGCCTTTGGCAGCAGCCTGAACGCGCTCGACTTCATCAGCGAAGCCTCGCTCGAGCTCGTGCTGGTGGGTGAACCGAACGCCGACGGCTACGACGATCTCGCGAACGAAATCGCCAAACGCTACGCGCCCAATCGCATCGAGGCGCGCGTCAGCCCGGCGCGTCCGTCGCAGCTGCCGCTCGCCGAAGGCAAGACCATGCTCGGCGGCAAGGCGGCGCTGTACGTTTGCCGCAACTTCGCCTGCGCGGCGCCCGTCACCACGGCCAGCGCAGCCGAGCCGCTGCTCACGGCGCCCGGCGAACGGCAGGAGAGCATCTGAATGGCCCGCGCAACGTTTCGCGAGCTAAGCCCCGCACGCATCGTCGAAACCAGCGCGCTCTTGCAAAAGCGCATTCAAGAACGCTTTCCAGACTCCGGTTTGAGCCTGATCGCCGGCGAATTGATCGACGTAGCGCGAGCCGCTCAGCAGGTGTCCGACTGGCTGGCGCGCCCAATCTTGTGGGTCCGAATCGCGGTCGTGATCGCGGTCGCGATCCTGGCGTTCTTGGTGATCGTCGCGCTGCGTGTCGTGAACATCGACATGACTGGCATCGGCTTTTCCGAGACCGCGCAGGGCGTGGAAGCGGCCGTCAACAACCTGGTGTTCGTCGCCATCGCCATCTATTTCCTGGTCGGCATCGAAGCGCGCATCAAACGCGCTCGCGCGCTGAAAGAGCTACATGTGCTGCGCTCGATGGCGCACGTGGTCGACATGCACCAACTGACCAAAGACCCCGAGCGCCTGGCGAGCGGCGAGCGCGGCGGCTCCGACACCGCCTCGTCGCCCAAGCGCGACATGACGCCGTTCCAGCTCACCCGCTACCTCGACTACGCGAGCGAGCTGCTCGCCATCCTCAGTAAAGTCGCCGCCATCTACGTGCAGCGTTTCGGCGACCCCGAAACCACGCGCGCCGCCGCCGACATCGAAGACCTCACCGTCGGCCTAAGCCGCAACATCTGGCAAAAAATCATGATCTTGGACCGCGTGACAGACGCTTGATGGTGGCCACCAAGCCGTAGCCTACCAAGGATTCATCGCATCTTCGCTCAGGCTGCCGCGCCGCAGCCCGCATCGCAGAAGCCCCGCCGAATTCAGGAAGCCGATTCAGTCGTCGTGACGGGTTCGGGCTCGGCCTGGGGCGGCTCCGCCGTTGGCGCGGTGGGCACGCTGGGCGCAGCTTCGCTGGCCGCGCGCAGTCTGGCGCGTTCTTCGGCGTCGAGGGCGGAGGCCGAGCGCTGCTCGCCGGGTTGGTTTTGTTTCCACCACAGCTCGGCGCGTTCGTCGGTCCACGGCCGCTCGAACGAGAGAGCCGTCAGCGCGTCGGCCAGCTCGCGCGCCGTTTGCGGGCGTTTATTCGGGTTCTTTTCCAGGCATTGCATCACCAGCGCCTCGAGGCCCGGATGCAGCGGTCGATCGATGCGCTTTGACGGCAAGAGCGGCTTCTGATGCGCGTGCATGACCAGCATGTCGGCGCGCGTTTGCGCCTCGAACACGCGCTTGCCGGTGAGCAGCCAGTAACCCACACAGCCTAGCTGATAGATGTCCGCCCGCGCGTCGACCGGCGCTTGAAAACGCAGCATCTCGGGCGCCATCACCGCGGGCGTGCCGACGAATTGCTTTTCGTCTTCCAACTCTTCCGACGTCAAATGCCGATCGAGCACGAGACCGAAGTCGAGCACTTTGACGAAGTCGAAGTCACCGCCCACAGCGCAGGTCAAAATGTTGGCCGGCTTGACGTCGCGGTGGACGAAATTTCGTGCGTGCGCTTCACGCAGCGAATGGCAGACCTGCTTCATCAGGCTCGCGACCCGTTCGGCGGGTTGCGGCCCGTAGCGCTCGACCAACGTCGCCAGGTCAATGCCGTCGAGCAGCTCCATCACGTAGTAAAAGGCGCCTTCGCGCGTGATGCCGAAGTCGTAAATCTGGATGGTGTGCGGCGAGCGCAGCGAGGCCGTGGTGCGTACCTCGCGCGTAAAAAGCCGCAAAAGCCGCTCCGAATCGGCCGGCCCATGGTCGAGCAGCACCTTGGGCCGAATCAGCTTCACCGCTGCGGGCCGGCGCAGCATGCGGTGATTGGCGCGCCACACCTCGGCCATGCCGCCCATGCCCAGCCGCTCCACCAACTTGTAGCTGCCGACCTCGCGCGCCTTGACGATGCCTTCGGTCAGGCGGTGCACGACTTTCGAAATCTGCTGCGCCAGCAGCGCCGCCAGCACGGGCGACGACAACACGACAACGATTTCGCGGGCGCTGTAGTGCGTGTGGGCACGCATCATCAATAGTCCAAGCGGATCCATCGCCGCCGCCACGAGCATGACCGCGAGCGCCTTGCCCGGCACGGTCGGGATCAACGCCCCGAAGGCCAACATCGGAATTACGACTGGCGACACCTGCCGCAACAAGTCGCCAGCGCTGGAGGCCTGCGAGTGGCGCAAAATGCCGAGCGCCAGCGAAACCGCGAATAGGTAAAAATTGCCCAGATCAGCCACATTGTGTGCCGGGATCTTGAGCTTGGTCACGCCGAACAGCGCCAGGCTGAACACGATGCCGCAGATCGCGACTGCGAGCGCCGTGCCGAACATGTCGCCCAGCTTGTTGCCGCCGAGCAGCGCCAGCCAGACGAAGTAAGCGGCGAACGCCAGCGCGGCGAACAACCCAATCTGACCCAAGCGCTGAACGGCGGTGACCAGCAACGTGCCCGACAATTGTCGGTTTGCGGCGCCACGCATGGCCTCCGCCGCGTTCCACACGCTGAGGTCGAGCCGTTTCGGCTCGGCCTCGATCAGCTGCACGTCATCGGCCTCGAGCTTGGGCAGCTCCGCATCCGCTTCTGGCGCCGGGCGGGGCGCATCCGGCTGGGACGACACGCGCGCAGCATAGTTCAAGCCGAGCGCACCAAGGGCCAAAGCTTCGCCGGCCCAGCGTCACGCCGCGAAAACTAGGCGCTTTCGGCGCTACCGCGCGCGAACACCTTGCGCTCCAAGATGGCGCCAACCGTCTCGAGCTCGCGCCCGAGCTCCGCCACGGCCGCGTCGACCTGCGACAAGTCACCGTGCTTGGCCTGCCGTTCGCTGCCCTCGGCGATACGTGCCATGCGCACGGCGCCGAAGTTACCGGACGCGCCCTTGATGGCGTGAATCACGTTCAGGTAGGCGCGTTGGTCACGCGCTCGTGCGGCGAGACCGAGCGCCACGACGCGACGGGCTACGTCGTCCAAAAAGATGCGCGACAGCTCTTCCACGATTTGCGGCGAGCCGGCTTCCTCAGCCAACTCCTCGAGCCGAGAGAGGTCGACTACGAGCTCATTCGGCGCGGGCGCGATGTCCGGCTCGCTCTTGCGATCGTCGGCATCGGGCGGCTCCGAATCGATGCTGGGCAGCAGCCACTCGAGCACCTTCTTGCGCAGCCGCCCGAGCGAGAACGGCTTCGCCAGAAAGTCGTCCATGCCGGCGTCCAGGCAGGCGCGGCGCGCGCCCGAAACCGTTCCAGCCGTAACCGCGATCACCGGCACGCGACTTTGACCCGCTTCGATGCGCCGGATTTGGCGCGTCGCCGTCAGGCCGTCCATCTCCGGCATCTGGCAGTCCATCAACACCAAGTCGTAGCGGCCGGGGCGAAACGCGCGCAAAGCCTCGGTGCCCGAACCTGCTTTGTCGACCTGGCAACCCATCGGCTCCAGCACGTGCTCGATGAGCGCGCGATTGAAAGCATTGTCTTCGGCCAACAAAATGCGGCGACCCGACAAGATCGCCGAGACGCGCGGCGCGGCCCGGAACTCGCCCGAGCTGGGCGGCGCACTCTTGCTGATCTGATGCGCCGCGAGCAACCGGTCGACGACGTCGAGCAGCTCGCGCCCGGAGCGGTGCACGTTTTCGGCCGCCAGGCGCTGCGATGTATCCAGCTCGCTTTCGAGCAGAAGCTCGGTCGAACCGAGCACGTTGGTCATCGGCGTGCGCAGATCGTGGCTGAGCCGCCGCAGCAACTCGAGCGCCTCGTCACCGGCGAATGGGACCGCCGCTGCGCCGGGTTTGGGTTCTTTTGGGCCTTGCTGGCTCACGCGACGTCCCGCGAGAGATCGAGCGTTGCGATGCGGCGGTACAGCGTGGCGCGACCGATGCCGAGCAGCTTGGCGGCCCGACCCACGCTGCCGTGCGTAGCGCGAAGCGCGCGCTGTATCGCACGGCGCTCGAGCTCGCGTAGCGGCACGATGTCTTCTTCGCTCGGTTCTTGGAAGCGATTGCCGTTCGCGCCGTTGATGTGGACCGCCGGCGAAATGGCGGGCAGCGCCAGCTCGCGAATGTCTGGCGGCAGGTCGGCCAACGTGATTTCGTCGCTGCGGCAGGCTAGCAGGCTGCGATGCACGACGTTCTGCAGCTCGCGCACGTTGCCGGGCCAGTGATGGCGGGCCAAAGCTTCGAGCGCCTCCGGTGAGATGCTCTGCACGTCGCGCCCCACGTCTTTGGAGAGCGCGCGCAAGAAGTGGCCGACCAGCGTCGGAATGTCTTCGACGCGGTCGCGCAGCGCGGGCAAATGAATCGGATAGACGACCAGCCGGAAATACAAGTCCTCGCGGAAACGCCCGGCTTCCACCTCGGCGCGCAAGTCGCGATGCGTCGCGCACACGATGCGCACGTCGATCGGAATTTCGCTCGAGCCGCCCACACGGCGAATGGTCTTTTCTTGGATGGTGCGGAGCAGACTGGCCTGCGTCTGCATGCTCATTTCGCCGAGCTCGTCGAGCAGCAGCGTGCCGCCGTTGGCTTGCTCGAAGCAGCCGCGCCGCTGCTGGGTGGCGCCCGTGAAGGCACCGCGCTCGTGACCGAATAGCTCGGATTCCTGCAAAGACTCGGGAATGCCGGCGCAGTTGATGGCCACGAACGGCCCACGGCGCCGCACGCTGCCGGTGTGAATCGCGCGCGCGACCAGCTCTTTACCGGTCCCGGATTCACCGAACACGCACACCGCCACGTCGCTCTCGAGCACGCGTTGCACCTGCTGCGCCAGCTCGCGCATCGGCGGGCTCTTGCCCACGATCGCGCCGAGCACCGAGCGTTCGGTGAGCGCCGACTCCAAGCGTCGAACGTTCGAGAGCAGCTCACGGCGCTCGTTGGCGCGATGCACGGCCAGCAGCAACCGGTCGCGGTCGAGCGGCTTGGTCACGTAGTCGTAGGCGCCCGCTTGCATGGCCGCGACGGCCGTCTCTAGCTCGCGCTGGGCCGTCACCACGATGATCGGCAGCTCCGCGTCGCGAGCGCGCAAGTGCTGGATGACCTTGATGCCGGTCACCTCGCCCAAGCCGAGGTCGACGCACGCCAAAGCGGGCGTGGCGCCGTCGTGATCGAGGACACTGCGCGCAGACTCGTGCTCGACGACCGCATAGCCGGCGCGCTCGAGCCAAAAGCGCATCAGCCGTCGCGCTGTGGGGTCGTCGTCGACCACCGCCACGCTGACTGGGCTGGGCCCTACCGATGCCGCAGTTTCGTCGTCCAGCATTGCTACTGAACTTCAAACGCCCGATTTGGTCCCAGCTTTAGACGCCATCGTCCGAGTTGCTCAGCTTGAGACTGAAAAAGCGGAGCGAACGGCCGCTCCAGCCGCAGAGGAATTCCCTCAACCCTTTGACCTCATTGAGGAAACTCGTCCGACTCCTCAGGTATGTCGGCTCCAATGGTGGGTGGAACGACTTTCGCAGTCGAGGCGCGCGTCTTGGCCTCCGCCTTCCGAAAGCCCGAAGCCCGCAAGCTCCCCGTCCAACGCGGTCTGCTCCGCATCACCGGCGACACGCTCGAGGGACCTCGCGAAACCGATCTGTTCGACATCGTCAGCGGCCCTGCTGGCGATGTCGGCATCGTGCTGCTCGACGTGAACACGCGGCACGGGGAGCCCGGCGACGTCGGCAGAGCGCTGCTGGCCAAGGCCGCCCGCGGCTTCGAAGAGCGCACGCCGCTCCACGCCATGATGCTGGACCTCGTGCGCACGTTGTTCGAGTACCCCGGCACGGAGCTGCGCGTCACGCTGATGCGCTGCTCGGTGGCCGACGCGCGTGCCGAAGTAACGACAGCTGGCATGCCACCGCTGGCGTGCGTTCACCCTGGCGGCAGCATCACGGTGCACGCCACGTCGTCGCCCCCGCTCACTTCGACGACGAGCGTGCCGCCACCGGTCGAGGTAGTGCCGCTGATCTGGGGCTCGACGTGGATGGCGGTGTCCGACGGCTTCACCGCGGGCTCGGACCACCCTGACATCGTGCGGCGCTTGGCGCTGGATCTCGAGCTGGGCGAGAAGGGTT
>Ga0307516_10004718_pt1 | contig 16666 bp, 24 predicted proteins | sample 19_EM_MG_FD_203310 | JGI IMG/M metagenome (GOLD analysis project Ga0307516, IMG submission 203310) | Populus trichocarpa ectomycorrhiza microbial communities from riparian zone in the Pacific Northwest, United States - 19_EM | ecosystem: Host-associated > Plants > Roots > Unclassified | place...
GTTAGATCTCGATGAATACCTTCCAGTTTTCTGGCAATCCCCGTGGATCAGACTCAGTTCTCAACATTGGACAATTTAGGCTCACCTTCCTAGAGCATTTCTCCTCGATTCCTCCTCGGTATCGCCTTCGGAAACAGGTGCGCAGAGCAATCCAGCAAGCGCTTTGACCCGGGGTACCAACGATTCTATTGCTTGATGGTTTCCCTTCATTCGCCCGGGCATCTGTAAGTGTTGTAGACAGTATATGCGGAAGGAGAGCTGTACCTTGCAATTTTCCATGATAAAGCAGAGACCTCCAGCAACTGACTCGAGCGGACCAAAGGCGTTCACAGAGTCTCTCACCCCACAGAGGAGTAATTTGGCGGCGGCAGACACTAGACTTCCAGTTTGATTCGTTCTCATCCGTGGGAGCAAGGGGTTCAGCGCCCTCGTTGGGACGAGAGACTCCTGGTACATCACCAGGGACAATAGGGGTGTCTACGCCGTCGCCGTGAAGCAATAATCAGAGGCAGTAACAGAAATAACCGTGTTCACATACCGTCTGGTTCCCCATGGAATGGGAGTGATAGTAGACGTGGAGGGATAAACTCGTCCGATTTTCTCCCCACCATCGTCACTCCCTGGTCACTCCCTTCCGACCGTGTCCGCCTCTAACCGTAACCTCGACATCTGGGTGCAGGTGCGAGTGCTTCCGGCTAACTTCCTCTCCCTTTCTCTCCCCATGATTCGCTTCCATGGGCTGGCACAGACCCTGGCTCATCCGGTCGTGGGGGTCGATCCGCCGAGCGGACCTACCGCTCGTCTGCGTTAGCTCCGCCTCCTTCTCGGTCGTGATCTGCGACGTGAGGCTTTGGCCGTGGAGGCGAATTCGTCGGGTCAACGCTCTCCCCATCGGCACCAGCCCTGGTTCTACCCGGTTTGTGTCTGCTTCCTGTCAATGAATACTCAAGTTTCTTCTTCAGCCTGGAGAACGAATCTCGTATGTCCATGTTGGTGTTGGGTCAGTGCGGGCGGTTGTGCGATTGTGGGTGGTTAATTCTATCCCACGCCAGCGCTCAGCACGGGGACGATGTCCCGCTTTCCAGACGCCCAAGATTGTGTCCACTGTTGATGCTTTCGTCTGTTCTCCACTGTATCGGCTTTCGATATCAGCTTTCTGTGTGTATGGGGCACGTCAACCCCCCCTGGCCGAGTCCTTTCACTTGTGGGCGTGGCTTGGGGATCAACTTACCACGGCTGGGCATGATGCCTTCGACCCAATCTTGACTCCGGATGTGCTGTTGGGATGCGCCTTCCTCGCCGCTACTGCTCTTGTTTCCCCAGACTACTGCCCCCAGTCCGATTAACCCCTGAAAGGGATTACACAGTTCTGGGCACCATCCCTTCCGCTATCACCAGGGGCAAATAATGCGAAACGGAAATCCTCCGCCCAGAAGATGCGCTCAATGCTGGATTCCGGATAGCAAGGAACACAGCAGCCGACCTTCTCAACCCTCAGTTCCTGATAACGCGTCCGCAGGTAGCACCCGGGCTCAATGCTAACGTTGTCGTCGCGTTCTGTGATGGCGCCGGTGACCTCCGTTCTCCTACATGATAACATCAGGAGCCGAGCGTACTGATAAATAAACAATCGACAGAGGAGAGCACTTGGACAAAAATGAGCATCAATGACGCAAGGGGTAAGCCAACTTTGCGTAGATGTTACCGTGAACCTCGTAAAAGGTAGATTTCCCATTTGTCCTCGCGGCAATGTCATCGATATGCTGACGAATCTTCTCGTGCCTTCTCGCGCTCGGGCCCCTGGATCAAGCTTCCCCCTTATCAAACACTCCCTGGCAGCTCTTAAGCCGGATCAAGATCGTGAACCCGAGGATGTGTTGCCCTTCTCAACTGGAGGGAGACGACCCTGGATTGCGTCAAGAGCCTTGGAGAATGCGTCGTACGAATCAATTCTGGCGACCCACTCGCTCAGGTTAGGTTGGATCCAGTCACCGACCACACCCAAGAAGTATCGGACTCCGAGTTCGTCCAGGGAATATTGGGGACACAGGACCGGCTCCGGAGTGGGGGTCGGCAAAGAACTGAATCAAAACGAGAGACTTGGCGATCTTTACTGATTCGTGGGATGACCGTGACTGGTCAGGGTGGACATCTGGTCTTCCATCGCTTCATGCATGCTGAATTCACAGAACTCAGGCGCACAGAGATCACAAATGACGCAACAAATGACGGATTAACGTTATTAACCTTAGGAGCGTACCATTCCTGCTTGTTCTTCAAATCGATGGAGAACTTCATTTTCCCCTCCGTCTAAAAGCAGCACCGGTATCGGGAGTAACGATCAGCCTTGATTGACAATCCATGATACGTCATGAAGATTCAACCTTAGAGATCTACGGCCACCCCGCGGGCGAGTGGGCAGCCCTTTGCGGGGTACAGAATCGCTGACTTACGACCAGCCCACACAGTTGCTGACAAACGGTAGGAACAGACCAGGGTGGCCGTAGCGGTCATCTGCATCAGGACACGCCGCGCAGATTCTGGATCTCGTCTACGATCGCCAATTCATCCCAGGACGGTCGCAGGGGAGCCGCTCGACCCATCCCACCGTCGAGCTAATTGGCCGCCGGACGAATACCGAAATTCTGGCCCTCCGGGGGTTACCCCCGATGTACTCGTACTATCCGAAGTGAGTCACAACTTCTTGCACCTCTTCAGAATTTCTTTCAGTGCGAAAAAGGTCTTGGAGGTTGGGAGGGGGTAAGTGCCTGGCCCCTTCGACTCACCCTCGTGGTGAGGAGGTTCCTCCGTGATCCAATTACTGAGTTCTATCCGTAGATGCTCAACCGTTTGGTTGGCCCGTGCTCTCCCTGGCAGAGGACAGTATAGTCGCCATGTACACTAGACCACAGGTCTCGTCCACAAGGCTATCATCATTCTCGGTCCAGTCGCAGAAACCGTGGAAACCCCCTCTCCCGCCCCCACTCCGTTCGGCCTTGTAACGGACAAGGAAGGAAACACTACCTATTTCGTGCATCAAAACCCCTTGTGCGCAAGGGTGGTGTGATCGTGTGTGTTTTTCCAACCTACCGTTGCCGGTATGTAGAGCGTCACTGACCGCCCCCTTGTCTAGATCGTCAATTGTCACCCGAGGTGGTAAAGTAGCCGACCCCACCCATCTCGACCATGGACGAGGGCTACGACGGCTTTACCCCCTCATTCGAACTCTGAGGTGTATGGCAGGGTGGACCTGGTACACTGAACCAGATGTAGAGACAGTTCGATGTATTGGGGCACGATGTATGTAGGGGACATTTGTGTAACGTATAGATGGAAGAAAGAAGTATCGCGGTCTTCATCTGAAGACAACGTGGAAGGAGTATAAAAAGTAGACGTGAAGAAAAAAGACAATAAAGGAAAGGGATTCTGGCGTGAAGTAGAAGAATATGACAGGAGAGAACGTAGAGTGGTGACTTGCTTGATCTATAGCACAAGCCAACGGAGTGGAACTGTAGGGAAGACGGAGAGGGGATAGGCTGACATGAAAGAAAAAACTGGCCGGCGGCGTGAATGAGTGAGTGTGTGCCATACGGAACAGGTTGGAAACGAGGGTAGGGTAGAGGAAGCGGGATGGGTTTGTGAGCCCGCTCGTGATGACTTGACGGTCAAGTTCATCATCTCTGGGACGACGAGCGTGATGGGATAAGAACGTGGGAAGGTGGCAAAGCGACCGTCAAAGCAAGAGGGTATTTGTGCGATAGGTACGACAAAACAAGGATCTGAGAAGATTGATGAGTATTGGGGATGGGAGGAACGAACGAGACCACTTACAACAGAACCAGCAACGTACACCAGACAAATAAAAAAGTCCAAGGCCACGACAAACAAAACCGAATAAAAATGCCCACGGGGGGAGAGACGAGGCCTTTTGACGTGGCAGTGGTGTCCGAGGAACCCAAAACAGCCAAAGAGGGCCAATAATACTACAAGAAGACCAGGAAAGAAGATGCAAGAAGTGACTATGGCTGATGAAAATACTTGATACAGGGGAGGTGCTGGGAGGGGGGGCTTAGAAAGCAGTGGGGAGGGGAAGGGTGATAAATATACCCCATCGTCGCGGAGAGGGCGGGGGAGAGAATGGAAGGTGGCGACGGAGGAGAGGTGTTTATAGTATTTGCGTCGGTTATCCCAACCCAGGGAGTCACGGATGGTGTGGGAGCCGCAAAGAATGTGGCGCGGTCCAGCGCAACTGAGATCGCAATAGTTGCCCACAAACAGCGCGTAAATAAGCAACCTGGTGGATGACGTTGATGGGCAAGACGACGAGGGGGGAATAGGCGGGAGTTGGTGGGTAGAGTGGGGATGTTGAAGGTGGGTGAGGATGCAAGACATTAGTGCGAGTGTATCTTCTTCGACTTTGCCCTCAACGCCTTTTGGTACACATAGCCGTAACCCCCATGGGAGGAAACCAGGCAAACGAGAGGACGAAACAGGAAAGCAACGTAGCGCAATAAAGAAACATTCAGAGCGGTGCGAGAAAGAGATTGCGAACTGACGACCGAGAGTGACGCCCCGACAAGCAAGGCATCACAAAGGGGCCGAGTTGGAGGAATGCACATCGGGAGGATGCGCGTGAGGGGAGTGGGAGGATGTCCTGTGCGAGGGAACCGTGACCGGGGTGACCGTGGAAAACTGCGAAAACGACGGAAAGCAAAGAGTAGCAATCTAAACAATGACCAACAACCATTAAACCGGAACACATGAGGAAAGGCGTGACGTCGGCGTGATGATGTATGCACGAGGGGAAGGGAGCTGGCATCTGAGGTGATGTTGTGGGGGAGGCGGAAGTACATTTGAGGGCCGACGCTGGCCATGAGTTGTCGGGAAGGAAAAAGAGGAACAATAGGTGCTGGGCAGCCAGAATATCTACTGCAAATGGTACAGTGAGCAGATAGGAGGGTTTGCGGGTCAGAAGATGCATACCTCTACAACTTGCGAGGTTTCTAACTTGAACGATAGCAAATCAATGGATAAAATCGGGAGCTGGAAGGTCCTCTGGACTGGGCGAGTTCTGGAACTGGGAGCTCGCAAAGTACCCCGCCTTTTGACCATCGGGACGGCGCTTGTGAGCCAACAAGTCGTTGAACAGGTTGCGGAGCCCGTCAGAAGCATCGGAAGAGGAGTCCTCATCGAAGGACATGCTGAACACACCGTCGGAAGGGGCACGATGGTGTTTGCGAATGGTTGGGGAGGGGGTACTCAGAGTGAATGGAAAATTATGCGTTGCGGAAGACAGTGGTGCAGTCCTCGGCCCGTCGTCGAAGAAGATAGATTGTTGCTGGCGAGTGAGGATCTTCTGGACAGGGGTGCTTGGGCGGCTGCCCTCGCCATCAATATCCGTCATGTCATCACAGATCGGGAAAGTGTCTCCCGAATGAACCCGGTAGACGGTAGGTTTGACTCTGTTGACGTTGTTGACGGGAGCGGAACGAGAGACGTTGGCCGCGTTGGGGGTGCGCCCCTTAGACCGAGGAACTGGGATGGCCTTGGTGGGGGTCTGTGTGGAATCTATCGATCGCTGGCGACGGTTGGCAAGCTTGCCTGAGGGGCGTCCGAGCTTCGGCGGAGGGAACGACTGGAAAGTTGACTTCAATTTGGTGTCTGAGAGGTCCGAATCAGACGGGTTGCTTAGGAAAGGGTCAGAGAGGTTCGAGGTTGGGTTCTTTGGGGGTTCAGCGACGGGATTTGATGTAGCCTCGACCTGGGCAGAGATTCCGGAAGGAGATGGTTGACGAGCTGGTCGGCGGGGTTGCTTGGCAGGTGTCGAGGAAGAGCTCCTGGGTTCCCTCAAAATGAATACCAAAACCGAGAAGAAAACGGTATCCGGGAATGCAGTACCTTTCGGCGGAAGCCTTGTCCTTGGGGGAGCGCTTCTGGTTAGCCCGCCCCGAGGAACTCTTTTCCGGTGTCGGTGAAGGGTTCTTGGACTGGGGCTTGGCTGACTTGGCCTTGTCGGACTCGACGACAGGCTGCTTGATAACCTCCTGAAGGACGACTGGCTGGGTCTTGGTGCCGATAGGCTTCGGCGAACGGTTCTGCCTTTGGTTCTCCTTGAGGGGCGTCATCCTTTGTTGAGACCTCTGCGGTTGGGAAGACCGCTGTGGTTGTTGCTTCGGGATGATGGAAAGGAGGCCGGGCGTCCGTGTTGGCTGGACGGAGACATGGGGAGCAGATGGCATCCGCCTGTGGAAGTGAGCAGGGGTAGGGGATGAGATGGGGAGAGGTTTGTGGACGAGGATCATTGTGTTCGAGAGTTGTGTGGGTGGGGGAGAGTGGGAAAAAAAACGAGGCGGTGGTTGGGGCACCCCCCTCTTCTGTTTTGTTGCTTACTGTGGGTGCGATTTCACGCTCCGACGGAAAGATCCGATCAATCTGTCCTTCCCTTAATTGTTCGGCTGCCGCACCACTTTGTTTCCTTTTCTGGCTGTGGCTGGGATTTGTGCCCGGCCCACCCCCGGACTCCGTCACAATGTCACATTCTCACGCGCCCCCAACGCCATTGGCCAGATCCTGTGGCCACGGCAGAATGTTGGCGTCGAGTTGTCGGATGATCACCGGTCACCCGTGGTCTCCCCTTGACAGTCCCCTCGACTACACCGTCCACATGACCGCCCTGCGTGTTGTCGGCGGTGGGGCTCTCATCCGGCGTCGAGATACGGAACCGTGCCGAGAACCCAAGGCTTAGCCAGGACATGAAACAAGGGCCCTGTCTCTCGACGCAACGAGGCCCTGACGCCATCGCCTCGTTCACCCGTCTGCTCTTCACACCCACATCGTCCGGTCACTCGGGCATGTGAGCTTCCACGAATAGTCCATCTTTTCTTGAGGAGTAAATGAATAGACAGCGATATCAATAGAGAACGAGACCTGCCCCCCGCTCAAAGCAGTAACATCTTCTGTGGGTCTTCTAAGTACTCCTTTACTCGCACTGTTCGAAGACATCAGAACAAATCGCCCGCCTCCCCCGCCGATGGACTCACCGAGGAAAGTAACCGCTTCCCGGCCGTCCAGCATCCTGTGGTCGTACGTAAGGGCGACAACCATGATTGGCCGAATCACTATCTGGCCGTCGACCACAACTGGTTTCTCCTTGATCGCGTGCATGCCTGTGTCAGGATCAATCGTTAATATTCAGGTTCAACTGTAATCATTCCGGGTCCCCGGGCAATGAGGACAAACGACACTTACCCAACACCGCTGATTGAGGCAGGTTAATGATTGGGGTACCGTATAACGATCCAAATACTCCTCCATTGGAACTAGTGCGGTGCCAACACAGGTCAATAACAAAATAGCCACAACTAGACACGGAATTCGGAACTGACATCGTAAACGTGCCGCCGGACATGTCTTCCAACGCCAGTTTGCCGTCCCGGGCCTGATACACGTCCTGTCAACGTGCAACTTATCAATTGTTTCGCGGAACTTCGTACCTTTTTGCCGAGACTCGCAATCTCCCTCTCGATATCGACAAAGCCCATACCCTCTGCATTCCGCACAACTGGGGTCACCAAGCCTTTAGGGGTTGCGACTGCCACGCTGAGATCAACGTAGTCGTGGTAGACCATCTCATCGTCCTATCGGATGTTTCACGGTTATGCCGGAGCGGGGTGGGAAGAACTTTAGATGAGGACACACCTCGATGTAGGCATTCGCAGCAGGGATCTCCTTGAGAGCAAGGCAGGCAGCCTTGGCGAACGCACTCATATAGCCGAGTTTCACGTCATGAGACTTCAGGACCTCATCCTTGTACTTCTTCCTCAACGCCATGAGTGTGGACATGTCGATTTCGTTGAACGTTGTCAATGATGCAGCGGCGTTCTGACTCTCCTTCAGCCTCTTCGCGATCGTCTGCCTCATCCTGTTCATCTTTACGCGCGTCTCGCCCCTGTTGCCAACCGCAGCGGCCTGTTTGGGGGCAGGCTTCTCCTTCGAGGGCTCTGGTTGTTTGGACTTCTCAGCAGGCTTGACTTGGGAAGCAGGTTCCGACTGTTTAGGAGCTTGAGGTTCAGGAGCCTTCTCCTCCTTCTTGGGTGTCGCCTCTTCCTTCGGAGGAGGGGGAGTGACACCCTTCTCGCCAGGTTCCATCCTGAAAAGATCCTGGCCAACAGTCACGGTGGATTCCTCGCCGACGAGAATCTCAGTGATAACACCGTCGTAGGGTGAGTTGACAGAAACATCGATCTATGTTGGCGGCTAGTGAGTGGAAACTACCGGGAGTGCAGAACCGATCTCTCATACCTTGTCGGTCTCAATAGTCGCGACTTCTTCGTCTGCAGCAACGGAATCGCCAACCTTCTTGCTCCAGGTCTTCAGAGTACCCTCTGTAATAGACTCAGCCATAGTGGGGACCTGTACGGTCTCAGCTGCCCATAGAGTACGGTAAGCTCGCGAGCATCACAGGGTGGTCGCTCGGTGACGTACCGGCGACGAGACGCGTTGAATGGAACTTGGACTTTCTGGTATATGCATCGATGGAGACCCTGAGATAACAGAAGCGAAAAGCCCGAGCAACTATGAGTAAACCAAACATCTGGGGAAGGCGAAACACGCCGGGGGTACGCGACCGCGGATATCTGTCCTGTCGCGGAAGCAAGGTAACTTACAGTCCCTTGGACAAGGCCTGGGGGGTGAGAATGGTGCGGCCCCTGGCAATAGAAACAACACGCTTCGACAGCATTTGGGTGGAATGTATGCTGGTGGGAGTGGAGGTGGGTGTTTGCGTCGGAACAATGTGGGATTTCGCCTTTTCCGTTCGGCGTTTCCGGCTCCCCGTGACGCCGCCAGATATCAAAGCTTGATTCTCGGCCACCACACAGCCAACCGTCGCCTCCCACCCCACCTCCCGTCTCCCGGTGCAGACGGATGAAGATGGGTGGACAGTTTGCGCTGCTGGATTTTCCAGTAGAAATCATTTGCCACATTCTCTCCTTCGTTTCCTACAGAGATCTCATCCACTCGAGCTTGGTATGCCCCACTGAGCTACCCCTGGCGTGCAACCCAACTAACACATCCCTCTGTACCTGCGGCGCAGACGTGCAGGTTAATAAGAAATACAGTGCAGAAATCGGCTTTCCTGTCCTATTCTATCGACCTCGCCTACCACCAGCTCCAGGCCACCGAGACATTCACCGTTCCGTACACCGCCCGCAGGCGGCTTCTCCTCAAGTCCCAAAACAGGTGGAGTCAACTCGAGTGGACCGCAATGCACGAGGTCGAGTGTCCGCACACCGCGTACATGTACGACTTCGCGAATGGAATCTACGCAATTGGCCAGAACGCTGCAAACGACAGGAGGTTTTCCGAGTACGTCACCTTCTATCGCCTCCCACCACACCCGACCCTGCCAACCTCCAAAGAGGGTGGCGTGGGGTCGACTATGGCCAATGACGCGAACGGTGCAAGTGATACACCGGGCGGCACCTCCAAGGGGAATAGCTGGACACACGCATTCGGCATGACTATTCTGGACTTTACCATGGATCCTGAACAGGATTTTCTGGTCATACTGGCTCTGGCCCCTCCCCAGTTAGTCTTTTTTCCTTCGGCCCATCCAGCTGATTTGTGTTTCTGAGCGTTATGCTAAATGTGCCCCACTCGCAAGGTCTCAGTATTTTTATCACATATATCTCCGGACCTTGTCCGCCAACGAAACGCACCCGCAAGCGGGGTCACCTTTCTTGCCATTCCTTCGAAAGTCGCAAGTGACAGGGGGCATCGACCATGTACCTGCGTACAGGTTGCGAATTCTTGATGATCTCATCGGTACGCTGGCGAAGGAGGTCATCGATGATGCCGGCAGTTTCTCCGCTTTCATGGAGATCTGGAACTGGAAGCACGGTGCACGGAGATCCGTAAGTCTTTCCATTTGTTGGCTCCGTTTGCTACATGCTGGAAATACGTCCTGATCTAGACTTTTATGTCAACAAAGCGGTGCCTTATCCGGCCGAACGGAATAGAAGACTTCTGTTTCCTTTCCAAGTCCGCGTTCCTGGTGGCTGAGCAGACGGGCGCATTCGAAGTTTTCACGTTTGCCGACCCCGCTGACCCTTCGGCGTACCCAAGGCCGACTCTTCGGTCAACTTTCTTGCTTCCCAAGCTCAAGTCGACCCATTTGTTTTGGTACTTGACTATTAACTGTAACCCCTCCCCAGGGAGCGTGCCCCTTTTCCCACCGCAGAACAATCAGCTCTCCCCCTTCCCTCGAACGGTCCGCGATCACCACCTCAAACCCGAAGAACGTATCCTCGGGTGCGCCATTGGGACCGTCAATCCGGAGAATCACCAAGGGGATGGTGCCCCCCACACATTCGACTGCTTCATCTTCTTCGTCCACGCCAAAGTGTTCATGGACTCGATCGACGAAAGCAGAGTTTCAGGCTTCCACCTCGTGTCGTCCCCCCTGGCCAGCCAAACTCCTGGGCCTTTACCGGATTCAACAGACTCTGAGCAGAACGATGGCGCTGTGAAACCAGAAGATCCACTGGCTTGGGTGGATCAGATTTTGAATGGCCCCGAGTACGACGAGTTCCGACCTATTCAGCCGGAAGCACAGACAAGGACCGAGACCCCACCGGCAGGTACGAGCACCTGGAAGACCGTTGGCCGTTACGAATGGCACGAATGGGGACCGCAGAACACTAGGTGGTTCCAAGACCTGCATTCGACCAATTGGCAGCACGCGATACATGGACTACGAACTGTTGAATGTGTACTGGATGGTGAGAGGAACGAGGACCCACATGTTCATGGACATCACCATCCGGAACACACGACGCGAAAGCGCAAGCTGCGAATCAGGGACTTCAACCCAAACCTTATCGAGGGTGCTATCGCTGCGAAGAGGAATGAGCAGAGGGACGAAGGTAAAAACAAGTGGAAGGTCGTTACGACGGGGGGCGTCGTTGCGGGCGCGGAGACCGTTTTTGAGGAGGAGATTTGGTCAGCCTTGCCTTATCGGGAGGTCGTAACGGAGGAGACTGTCCAGGTCGCTGAAGTCATGATGGATGAAAGTCGGATTTTGCTGATCAAGGTACGAGATTCAGATCCTGGATGATGCAGGTGACGGTAACCTGATATTGCTTGTAGGATGGAACACTCAAAGGAATTGATGTCCTGGAGTTTTGACAGTGCAATAGATGAGGCCGTCGCCTTCGCTCATGCGGTGCAACGGTCCAAACAACTCGGCGTAATCATGTCATTCAAGTTAGATATTCCACACGATCGAATACAACAGAACGAGGTGTGGAAGACGACGTATGGTACACGACTGCACAACGAAACGAGACATAAGATGAGAACAACCGATAGTTTATTTGGTACCAGCGCTGGAGAACTAGATAAGGAGTCGTTAGGGAGGTTGTCGTTTCGCGAGCCGTGAGACTGCCGAACCTTGGTCACGGACTTGGTGCCCTCAGAGATTGCGTGCTTAGCAAGCTCGCCAGGAAGAATCAGTCGTACAGCGGTCTGGATTTCACGAGAGGAGATAGTGGATTTCTTGGAGTATGAGGCGAGTTCTACATAGTGAGGAGTGATTAGAACACGAGCGGGTGGTGAGACGTGCGAAGCTTACTTGAAGCTTCGGTGGCGATGCGTTCGAATATATCATTGACGAACGAATTCAAGATGGCCATCGCCTTGTTGGAGATACCAGTATCGGGGTGAACCTGCTTGAGAACTAGACGCGTCCAATCAGAATGGTTCATCAATGGACACAAACGCGTCAAAGTGACCCATACCCTTGTAAATGTAGGAAGAGTAGGTCTCTTTCCTTCCCTTTCTCCTCTTCTTCTTGGGCTCCCCGTCGCCTCCAGAAGTCGCGACCTTAGAGGTCTTCTTCGCGGCTTTGGTGGTGTCGGAAGTGGTCTTTGCAGGTGCTTTGGACGCGGTAGACGCAGGTGCTTTACCAGCAGTTGAGGCAGGTTTGGCAGGCATTATGAGCTGGTAGGGAAAGAGAGAGAGTGGTGGTTGTGAACAGAAGGACACTCTTCTGAAGTGAGGTGACGGGGGACCTTATATAGGAACACGTGACTAACGCGTGAACAAACAAACAAAGATGAGGGGACCAAACAACTTGCTCATATTCCCAGGCGCTCACCCCAGATCTACTCTTGACCAGCAACCACCACCACCACAACTCCTTCCTTCCTCTCGCCCTCGTAACCACTGTACAAACACTAAGTATGTCTGGCAAGACTACTGGAAAGTCCAAGTCCGGAAAGACTGCTGCCGCTGAAGGCAAATCCCAGCAGTCGCGTTCTGCAAAGGCTGGCCTCCAGTTCCCAGTTGGTCGTGTCCATCGTCTCTTGAAGAAAGGCAACTACGCCCAACGCGTTGGTGCTGGTGCACCTGGTATGTGGACATGATTCCTCACCCAGGGCGATACTTACGCGCAAAATACAGTTTACCTTGCTGCCGTGCTTGAGTACCTCGCCGCCGAGATCCTCGAGTTGGCTGGCAACGCCGCTCGTGATAACAAGAAACAGCGTATCGTGCCTCGCCACCTACAGCTCGCCATCCGTAATGACGAAGAGTAAGTCACGGTTAGTCACATGTATTTCCAGGGTGCTGACGTTCAGCTCTAGGTTGAACAAATTACTCGGTAATGTCGTGATCAGCCAGGGTGGTGTTGTCCCCCATATCGATCCAGCTGTACGTGATGTTTTGCTGGTGGGAAAGGAACCGAGCGCTGATCCGTCAACAGCTTCTGCCCAGCAAATCGAAGAAGAAGGACGACGACGAGTAAATACTGCCACCCACAAAGTTGTCTTTTTCCCTGTTGTTCCTTTGCGTGTACTTGTAGCTGTAGCCGGGTGAATTATTTCGATAATCTTATCGGACGGATGTTTTGGCTGCACAGAGATGAGGAAGTGATCACCATGACGTCGGGGGGCAAACCCCGTAGCCGAGGCGAATCCACTTGTCTGTATTATCCGACAGATTGTCTCTGGCCCGCGCTTGGAACTGTGGAGTGGGCCCGTAGCCTCCTTCGACCGGAACCCCCATCCCCCCTACGCTCGGGGCAGCCTCCAGCCAGTCTCTCGGTCATGGCGTTCCCCCTCTCCATCGCCGTGTACCCTTCCGTCGTATGTATTTCACACTAGCCGACAGACTCTCCGACTCGCTGCTTACCTCCAATCAGTCCAGGGAAAACCCACCTCCATTTCATCCATCTGGATCCCCGCCCCCTGCCCCTGCTCCGAGCAATGCCGACATCGAGGCTGTCATTCAGATGGCAACGTCAAACCAAGGGCGTATGCCCATCCCAAAAGACACTCGCACACAGCTCTTTGTTGGCAATGTACGTCCCCTCCCTCATCTTCCTCGGTCTACTAACGACAATCGCAGCTGCCGTATCGGGTTCGCTGGCAGGATCTCAAAGATCTCTTTCGCAAGGCCGGGACCGTCCTCCGGGCAGATGTCTCTCTGGGACTAGACAACCGATCGAGAGGCTATGGCACTGTTCTCCTCGCAACAGCTGAAGATGCCGCAAGAGCCGTCGAGATGTTTCACGGCTACAACTGGCAGACGAGAACTCTCGAAGTCAGGCCCGACAGGATAGCTCAAGATTTCGATGGCCCCAATCCCACTCTTACTTCTCCCGGAAGCTTTCATTCTCCAGGTAATTCAATTATCTCTTTGGTCATCCAGTATCACACTCCTGACCGTCGTTCCCAGGGCCTTTGTACCCCGGTCTCCCACCCCACTCTCTCCCCACAGTTCCCACAAACCCTGAGGACTTTTTGGGTCCGTCGCGACCAGCGACTGCTGCGGCCAGTAAAAATTTGTTTGTAGGGAATGTGAGTATTCTACTTCCCCGCCTCGACGTGAGCCAACCCCTCCCCTAGCTTCCCTTCCACTGCCAATGGCAGGATTTGAAGGACCTGTTCCGACAGGCAGGAACGATCTTGCGCGCCGATGTTGCTCTCGGGCCCGATGGTAGATCGCGAGGATTTGGAACCGTTGTGTTTGCAAGCGAAATCGACGCCGAACGAGCGGTGAAGATGTTTAACGGGTGAGCGTCGCAGCAGATAACGCGGTAGTAATTGGATTATCTCACGTTGGCAATGACGTCAGGTATGAGTTCAACGGCAGGCCGTTAAAAGTGCACTTCGACAGGTTTTCCGCCTCGCAAGCGAGCACAGTCCCAACGTCACCCGCACCTGGCACTCAATTCCCTGGGTCATATGCCGGTCCAACCGGGATTAATCATCCAAATCACATCCCCATGCCGTTGCGTTACCCAGACTTTGGGTCTACATCTGGCGCCACATCCCCCTACGATGTATATCCTCCGTATCTGTCCATTCAGCCCCAGGGGCAACCGCAGATGCACCCTGATCAACAAACAACATCCCCTCTTCCAAACAACCATCCCACATTGGTGTCCCCCCACCCCACCAAACCGACGGACAAAAGGCAACCCGCCGAACAGGCACGCACAAAGTCACCGGTGTCGCCACCCTCAAACTCCAACTTCCCTCACCCTGGAAGGATTGCACTACCGCCTCCGTCTGTCGCGGGCTTCCCGCACCCCCACACTCTCTCTCCAGGTGCTATCTCACCGTTGCATCACCCGCGCCACCCGATCTCTCCGCTTCACCATCCCCACCACATTGTAACGGTAACCCCTCATGGGCTCCCGCCAATGACCCCTTCAATGCCTCCATTCACGTTCCTCCCTCAGCCGTCACCCACTGTCCATGGCGGTCCTCAGGTAGGAAACCCACCATCGAACAGACCCGACGGTCCCCAACCGGGAAACGTACCTCATATCTTGACACAGTACATGCCATTCTCGCCTGGAGTAACGATGAGTCCTGGTGCATTCTGGGGAAGACCGGGGGCTGGTGTGAATCCGTATGCAGCTGTCGGTGCGCCCATCCACATACCCCACCAGTGGGTACAACAAGCATCACCGCTGAGAGAAGATACTGGAGGATACTTTCCACCCGTCCCACCACAGGAGTACTTCCCCGTCGTCCCTCCAAGTTCGTCTGGACTTGCGAACGAGGTCGTCCCTGATAGTGAATCTTCCGCTGGTGACACGGATGTTGGCGCTAAGGAAAATAGCGGACCTGGGTTGCCTCGACCTGGTAGGGGTGGAATGCCGAATTCCACCAGAACTGACATACCCCGCCACGAATCCTCAGATTCCATCCTGAGGACCGAGGATAGTCCAATTGCAGATCCTGATCCGCAGATTATTGCCAACATGTTGGAGAACCTGACGATTGGAACCACTAGGAAGGCCTGGACGTCAGATTCGAAGCCGGGTACCCTTGAGGATCACGCGACCAAGGGACGTACCCAAACAAGTCTCCCTGCCGGACTGGATGGTGGAGGCGGGTCCGGAAGTAGCAGTTCATCCGTATCGCACCCTCACCCTGTGTACCGGACGGGATCTGACCCCGTCCAAACTTTCGAGAGGGTGTTGCCAACTCGACCCCCCGCACAAGGCGCTTGGCAGGAGAGGAGGGCGAGCTTCGCGGAGGTCGTGTCTGAAGGGAATACCCCTGTTACCCAACCGAGGAAGAGGGCAATAATTGCAGGCGGCACGAACGCCTCCTAGGTTTTCTCCCTTCCTCGGTGTGATACGTTGATTAATCTCATTGATTTTTGGGATCTTTGAAGGGTTGTATTTGTGGTGTCTCGCGGCATCCACTAATCTGTTTTACTTTTCACCTCGGTGAAGCATCGTACGTGTATGTTGTACAGGTCCTTGGCTTCCCGCTCGTGTGTTGGCCACTGGAGCATCCGGTTTGTCTCAAAAGTTGTTTCCTTCTCTCCCCGTTCGTTCCGTCCCTCCTTCTCTTGCATGGTGCACAAAACGAACCCTCTCTTTACTAGGATCTCACTTAATACCCGCATCCCTCTATCCATCATTTACCTCCATCGGGCCTCTTCTCCATCGCTTCTCCTTCTATATTTTTTATTAAGCATTCCGCGCAAACACCACTTTCTCCCTCCTCATACCATACAACCTCCCCCATATCACATAGCTAGGATGTAAATGTTCATGTATGAGTTCTTATCTTGGCATCGCAGATGTCGATGATGCGCCTGGGAATAACAAAACGTGCATTACGAGTTGAGCCAATAGCAATGTGGTATTAGGGATGCAAGTGAACGGACGGCACTTTGAAAATTAGGGACTGAACGCGAAAAACGCGAGGAGGTCAGGGCGAAACTGGCAGTGGGGTGATAAGGGGGACAGGGTCAAGGGAATCGCAGGACATATTCCACCGTTTCCGCTTCCCAACTACATCCTTGCAGCTCGTCCGCCGTACCGTCCTGGCCAAGGCCCATGTACCCGCAGGCCCTCGCTAACCTCTCCGGGATGCTCTCGAGGATGGGTTTTAACTTATCTCCGATGTCATCTGCCCTCTTCGTCAGATACATAGATTCGTATTCCGGTAAGAAGAGGTCGAGATCCTTTCGTGCCCAAAAAATCCTGGGGATCGACCGCGTCGTCACGTTCGACGCAGCCTGGGATACCGTGAACCGCTTGACGACCCTTTCAACTGCGTCGTACGTATCCGAACCCTCCCTCGTATGTTCGAACAGCACTGCGTGTACGGTGTCGAACGCGATTCGCCTGAGTTTC
>Ga0307516_10004719_pt1 | contig 16661 bp, 13 predicted proteins | sample 19_EM_MG_FD_203310 | JGI IMG/M metagenome (GOLD analysis project Ga0307516, IMG submission 203310) | Populus trichocarpa ectomycorrhiza microbial communities from riparian zone in the Pacific Northwest, United States - 19_EM | ecosystem: Host-associated > Plants > Roots > Unclassified | place...
TGCTGGTCGACATTCTGTACGCCGCCTTGGACCCGAGGATCCGCTATGAGTGACCCCGCAGCTACGTCATTGGCCGTGAACGCGCTCGCTGGTTCGGCGGTGGCTACCGACGATGTGCCGCCGAGCGCGGGCGGGAAGTCTGACAAACCCCGCAGCCTGCTCGGCGACGCCTGGTACGACCTGCGGCACAAGCCGTTGTTCTGGATCGCCGGATTCTTCATCCTGCTGTTCGCGGTGATGGCCGCCTTCCCGGGCCTGTTCACCAGCAAGGACCCGAGCTACGCGCCGATCGAGCGCGTCCTGGCTCCCGCTTCCGCCCACGCCTGGTTCGGCTACGACGAGCAGGGCGCGGATCTGTTTGCCCGGGTCATCTACGGCACTCGGGCATCGTTGGTGGTGGCGCTGCTGTCCACCGTCTGCACGACGGTGTTCGGCGGCGCGGTCGGCATCCTCGCCGGATTCCGCGGTGGCTGGGTCGATGCGGTGCTGTCCCGGATCGCCGACATTTTCTTCGGGTTGCCGTTCCTGCTGGGCGCGATCGTCATCCTGTTCACCCTCAACCCGCCCGGTTCCGAGCGGGGGCAGTTTGCGGTCATCATGATCGTGGTCGCCTCGCTGACCGTGCTGAGCTGGCCGGTGTCCATGCGGATCATGCGATCGTCCGTGCTGAGCACCAAGAACGCCGACTACATCGTGGCGGCCCGGGCCCTGGGCGCGAGCAACCGGCGGATCATCACGCGGCATCTGCTGCCGAACTGCCTGGCCCCGCTGCTCGTCTACTCGACGATCATGCTCGGCGCGTTCATCGGTGCCGAGGCGACGCTGTCCTTCCTCGGCGTCGGTCTCAGATCGCCGGTGCAGTCCTGGGGGATCATGGTTGCCGAGTCGCAGGACTACCTTCGGATAGCGCCGCAGCTCCTGCTGTTCCCGGCCGCGTTCCTGGTCATTGCGGTACTGAGTTTCGTGATGATGGGCGAGGCCGTACGTGAGGCTCTCGACCCCAAGCTGCGGTAGGAGTCAGCGTTGTCAACGAATGTCACTGTTTCCGATCTACCGTATGCGACCGACGGCAAGCCCGTCGGCCGGCTGCTCGAGGTCGATGATCTGCACGTCGAATTCCACACCCGGGACGGCGTGGCCAAGGTGATCAACGGCGTCACGTACCACGTGGACGCCGGTGAGACGCTGGCCGTGCTGGGCGAGTCCGGTTCCGGCAAGAGCGTCACCGCCCAGACCATCATGGGCATCCTGGACACCCCGCCGGGATTCGTCACCGGCGGTCAGGTCCGGTTCCACGGCCAGGACATGCTCAAGATGACCGAGGAGGAGCGGCGCAAGATCCGGGCCAACGGCATCGCCATGGTCTTCCAGGACGCGTTGTCCGCGCTGAACCCGGTCTATACCGTCGGCTTCCAGATCGGCGAGCAGTTCCGGATCCGGCAGGGCCTGAGCCGCCGGGACGCCAAGAAACGCTCGATCGAGATGCTCGACCAGGTCAAGATTCCCAACGCCCGGCAGCGGATCAGCGAGTTTCCGCACCAGTTCTCCGGCGGTATGCGGCAGCGCGTGATGATCGCGATGTCGCTGGCGCTCGACCCGGAGGTGCTGATCGCCGACGAGCCGACCACGGCGCTCGACGTCACCGTGCAGGCGCAGATCATGGACCTGCTCGCCGAGCTTCAGCGGGAACGCCACATGGGCATGATCCTGATCACCCACGACCTGGGTGTGGTAGCCGACGTGGCGGACCGGATCGCGGTCATGTACGCCGGCCGCATCGTCGAGCACGCCAACGTCTACGACCTCTACGCCAAGCCGGGACACCCGTACACGGTGGGTCTGCTCAACTCGATCCCGCGGATCGATGAGAAGGGCCAGGATCTGAACACGATCAAGGGCCTGCCGCCGAATCTGATCCGGATCCCGTCCGGGTGTGAGTTTCACCCACGCTGCCCGAGGGCGCAGCAGGTGTGCGTCGAGAAGCGTCCGCCGCTGCGCGAGGTCGCGCCGCGCCGGTTGAGCGCATGCCACTTCGCGGAGGAGGTCCTGGCCGGTGAGTGAGTCGATTCTGCAGGTCGAAGACCTGGTGAAGCACTACCCGATGACCCAGGGCGTGGTCTTCAAGAAGACCATCGGCCAGGTGCGTGCGGTGGATGGCGTGTCGCTGGAGCTCAAGGCCGGCGAGACGCTCGGCGTGGTGGGTGAGTCGGGCTGTGGCAAGTCGACGCTCGCCCGGGTGCTGATGAACCTGGAAAAGCCGACCGCCGGTGCGGTGAAATACCGTGGCAAGAACATCGTCTCGCTCCGCGGGGCCGAGCTGAAGGAGATGCGGCGGCAGATCCAGCTGGTCATGCAGGATCCGTACACCTCGCTGAACCCCCGGATGACGGTCGGCGACCTGGTCGGCGAGCCGTTCGAGATTCACACCGAGGTGGCGCCGAAGGGTGACCGCCGCAAGAAGGTGCGCGAGCTGCTCGATGTCGTCGGCCTCAATCCGGAGCACATCAACCGCTACCCGCACCAGTTCTCCGGCGGACAGCGGCAGCGTATCGGTATCGCCCGGGCGCTGGCTCTGCGGCCGGAGATCATCGTCTGCGACGAGCCGGTCAGCGCCTTGGACGTGTCCATCCAGGCCCAGGTGATGAACCTGCTGGACAAGCTCCAGAAGGAGTTCGGGCTGGCGTATATCTTCATCGCGCATGACCTGTCAGTGGTACGCCATCTGTCCGACCGGGTCGCGGTGATGTACCTCGGCAAGATCGTCGAGACCGGCTCGGACGCGCAGATCTATGAACGGCCGACTCACCCGTACACGCAGGCCCTGCTGTCTGCGGTGCCGGTGCCGGACCCGACGAGTCGGTCGACCAAGCAGATCATCCGGTTGGTCGGCGATGTGCCGAGCCCGGCCAATCCGCCGTCGGGCTGCCGGTTCCGGACTCGGTGCTGGAAGGCGCAGGATATCTGCGCCACGAAGGAGCCGGTGCTGGAAGTCCGCCCGCCGGCCAGTGATCACCCGAGTGCCTGCCATTTCGCCGAGGAGCGCGAGATCGTCCTGGTGCGCGACTAGTCCACGCTGGACCGACCGATCGGGAGGCCGCGAGTTCACCGAGCGAGGTGGGTCGCGGCCTCTGTGGCATGTCGACGTGGCGCTATTCTCATGGCTCGCAGAGAAGGAGGTGCTCCTATGTCTGGGAAACGCCCATGGAAAACGGCGGTCGGAGCGACGGCCGTCGTCTTGTTGGCCACCGGCTGCAGTGGTAGCGATTCATCGAATTCCAGCTCGACTTCCAATAATGTCGTCATCGGTATCGGCGAGCCGCAGCATCTGATTCCGTCCAATTCGACGGAGTCGAACGGCTCGGACGTCCTTTCGTCGCTGTTCTACCCCCTGGTCGGCTTCGACGCCGACAAGAAGCCCGTCCCGGTCGCCGCCAAGTCGATCACCGCGAACCCGACCAGCAAGGTCTGGACGATCAAGCTGAAGCCGGGATTCACGTTCAGCAACGGCGAGCCGGTCACTTCGGACAACTACCTCAATGCCTGGAATTACGCCGCCTACGGGCCGAACGGTCAAGGCGGCTCGTACTTCTTCGAGCGGATCTCCGGTTACGCCGACGTCCAGGCCGGGAAGGACCCGGACGGCGACGGGCCGCAAAAGGGCGCCGGACCCAAGGCCAAGGAACTGTCCGGCCTGAAAAAGGTGGACGACACCACGTTCACCGTCACGCTGTCGGCGCCGTTCGCCGGGTGGGCCTCGGTGATGGGCTACACCGCGTTCTATCCGCTGCCCAAGGCCGCCTTCTCGGCGCCCGGCGTGATCGCCCCCGGATTCGAGGATGCGGTCATCGGGAACGGCCCCTTCAAGATCAAGGGCAAGTGGCAGCACGATTCGCAGATCCAGGTGGAGAAGGTCGCCGGCTTCAAGGGCACCGTTCCGAAGATCGACGGGATCACCTGGAAGATCTACCAAGACCAGACGTCCGAGTACGCCGACCTGATCGCCGGCAACGTCGACGTGCAGACGCAGATCCCGATCGAGAGTCTGGCATCGGCGGCCGGTGACCTCGGCAACCGTTTCCAGAAGAGTCCGAACTCCTCCTTCACGTTCGTTGGTTTCCCGACGTTCCAAAAGGAGTTCGCAAACGTGGATGTCCGCCGGGCGCTGTCGATGGCGGTCGACCGCAAGGAGATGACCGACCAGATCTTCCTGGGTTCGCAGACACCGGCGACGTCGTTCGTGTCCCCGGTGGTGGCCGGCTACCGACCGAACACCTGCGGTGCCAACTGCGAATACAACCCGAGCGCGGCCAAGGCGCTCTATGACGCGGCGCACGGTCCGCGGGACCTCAAGATCACCTACAACGCGGACGGCGGCCACAAGGCCTGGGTCGATGCGATGTGCAACCAGATCAGGGCGTCGCTGGGCATCAAGTGCACCGGCGTGGGCGAGCCGAAGTTCGCCGACCTGCTCACCAAGGTGGAGAAGAAGCAGCCCGTCGGCCTGATCCGGCTCGCCTGGACGATGGACTACCCGCTGATGGAGAACTTCCTCGGTCCGCTGTACGCCACCGACGGATCGTCGAACTACTACGGCTACAGCAACCCGACCTTCGACAGCCTGGTCAAGCAGGGCTCGGTGGCGCCGTCGCCGGCCGAGGCCATCACCAAGTGGCGGGCCGCGGAGGACATCCTGGCGAAGGACATGCCGGTCATCCCGCTGCGGTTCGGCCAGAACGTGTACGGACATTCCGAACGGGTCAAGAACGTGGACGTCGACCTGTTCTCGAAGGTCGACATCTACAAGATCGAAATCGTCAAGTAGCCGATACTCATATGTTCCGCTACCTAGTGCGGCGCCTACTCCAGATGGTGGTGACCTTCTTCGGGGCCACCTTCATCGTGTACGCGCTGATGTTCGCCAACCAGGACGACCCCATTCGGGCGCTGGCCGGCGAGCGACCCATCTCCCAAGCCGAGCGGCAGGTACTGACCGAGCGGTATCACCTGGACGCCAGTTTCTGGCACCAATACTGGTATTACCTGAAGGGGATGCTCACCGGCGACTTCGGCACGTCGCTGACCGGGCGCCGCATCTCCGACATGATGGCCGACGCCTGGCCCGTGACGGTCCGGCTGGCGCTGATGGCGATCGTCATCGCCGCCGCCGTCGCGATCCTGGCCGGGGTCATCTCCGGCATCCGGCGCGGCGGCATCTTTGACAACGTCACGCTGGTCCTCACGCTGATCGTCCTCGCGCTCCCGATCGTCGTACTGGCCCCGCTCAGCCAGTTGATCTTCGGCATCAAGCTCGACTGGTTCCCGCCCACCGCGGGCCTGCACCCCTCGGCGTACGCGTTGCTGCTGCCGGCGCTGGTGCTGGGCAGCCTGGTGGTCGCCACCGAGTTGCGGGTGACCCGCTCGGCGGTGGGCGAGAACCTGCGGGCCGACTACGTGCGTACGGCCCGGGCCAAAGGCCTGACCCGGCAGCGTGTCGTCGGCGTGCACGTCCTGCGCAACTCCCTCATCCCGGTCATCACGCTGATCGGGGTGGACATCGGCGGCCTGATGTCGGGCGCGATCGTCACCGAAGGCGTGTTCAACATTCCCGGCGTCGGCTTCAACCTGTTCCGCGGCATCCACACCGAAGACGGCCCGCTGGTGGTGGGCTTCGTCAGCGTCCTGGTGATCGTCTTCCTGGTCGTGAATCTGCTGGTTGACCTGCTGTACGCCGCTCTGGACCCGAGGATCCGCTATGAGTGATCTCGAAGCTGTCGTCACGGCGGAGGGGCCCGGCCCGCCGTCGGCCCCGCCGCCACCGGCCGAGGCGACGGACAAGTCGCGCAGTCTCTCCGACGACGCCTGGACCGACCTGCGCCGGAGCAAGATCTTCTGGTTCGCCGCCGTACTGGTCGTGCTCTTCCTCGTGATGGCCGCGTTTCCGACGCTCTTCACCTCGAACGATCCACGCGACTGCATCCTGGCCCGGCAGCATGCGCCCGCATCCGGCTCGCACTTCTTCGGGTACGACTTCCAGGGCTGCGACGTCTACGCCAAGACCGTCTACGGCGCCCGCAACTCTGTTCTGGTCGGCGTGCTCGCGACGCTGCTGGCCGGCGTGATCGGCCTGGTCGTCGGGTTGTCGGCCGGGTATTTCGGCGGTTGGCTGGACGCCCTGCTGTCGCGATTCATCGACGTCGTACTCGGCGTGCCGTTCCTGCTCGCCGCGATCGTGCTGGCCAAGCGTCTCGCGGCCGGCTCGAACAGCACCGGCATCGCGGCGGTCGCACTCACCCTGGGCTTCCTGGGCTGGACGACGGCGGCCCGGATCATCCGGTCGGCGGTCATCGCGTCGAAGAATCAGGACTACGTCGCGGCGGCCCGGATGCTCGGCGCCGGACCGGTCCGGCTGATGTTCCGGCACATCCTGCCGAACTCGATCACCTCGTTCGTGGTGGTGCTGACCATCCTGCTCGGCGCGAACATCGCCAGCGAGGCCACGCTGTCCTTCCTCGGCGTCGGGCTGCGCAACGGCGCCATCAGCTGGGGCATCTCGATCGCCGAGGCCGGCCGGTACGCGCGTACCGCGCCCTGGCCGTTGGTCTGGCCCTCGGTGTTCCTGGCGCTGACCGTGCTGGCCTTCATCATGTTGGGCGACGCCATCCGCGATGCCTTCGACCCGAAGCTGCGCTGACTTCGCGGCGACGGTCCGCCGCGGCGAAACCCCGACTCGCCGAACCCTCGCCGACGCGTTCGGCGGGCGGTCACGTTCGGCGAGCGGCCTGGCTGCGCGAAGCGCAGCGGCCATCGGGCGGACCAAACTTTCCGCGCCCACGCACATGCAGGTGTGGCTCACGCCTGGTCAGGTGTGGGCCTTCGGGACACACTGCTTTCCCGCGCGCCGCCGTCGCGACCGGTCGCGTCCGCCCCGCCCCTTCCGATAGCGCTGCGGGGGACCGCGCCCGCAGCGCTATAGGGGACCGCGACCGGAGCGCAGCAGGAGCAGGGCCACCTGGGTGCCGTCGGGGCCCAACGCGGCGCGGAAGCGTTCCACGATCTCTCGTTCGCGGGAGAGGACCAGGCGCGTTCCGCCCGAGGCCATCCGGGTCTTGCCGACCTGCTGCGACAGGCGCGAACGTTCCAGCCACAGGTCGATGATCGCCTGGTCGATTTCGTCGATCCGGACCCGCATCGCACCGATCTCTTCCGCGGCCAGCGGCACCTCAGCCCCGGTGTTTTGGCGAGCGTGGTCCGGCGCGGCAACGCCCTCCGCCGCACTCGGCTGGGCGGTACTCGGCTGGGCCGCACTCGGCTGGGCGGTACTCGGCTGGGCTTTGGCGGTTTGGTCGTGGGGTGTCGGCATGGGGCGCCCCGCTTCCTCGGGCGTACCAGTCTGGCTTGCGGTTTCCTGGCTCACCACGTCGGCGGTCATGTCGTGCTCCTCGGGTGCTGACGCACCGGTCGAACCGGCCCGGGCAGCATCAAGCCCCGGGCTGGGAAGCCCGGGGCTCGAAGTAGGTCTGTCGTTCAGACGCGTCCTACGGCGGCCGGACTTCCGCTGCCGTAGGAGAAAAATCGCGTCGCTTGGATCACGTGGCGAGTATGCCCCCAGCCCCGGGGGCTTCGCAAGAAAACGGCTCAAACGATGAGACGCCCCAACCGGCTGATCATGGGCCGGGTAGTGCCTTGATCAAGGCGCGGGTTTCGTCGTCCTCGGCTATCCGGCGCCAGCCGCTGTGGTCCTGCAGCCGTTCGTCGGCGTCGACCACGGCCCGCAGCAGCGGCTGGTAGCGCCGGACGGACGCCGGTTCCATCGTGGACAGGTGGCGCAGCGCGTCCCGGATCGCCGCGTTCTGTCGGCCGTGGACCAGCGGCTCGAGCGCCACGTCGAAGACGTCGTGGCAGAGCGACGCGTCGCCGGTCATCCGCCAGTGCGCGTAGCCGCTCTCCACCCCGGCCGGGGTCGGCCAGGCCGCCGGATCGGCCGACAGCAGCTCGGCGACCGGGCCCGCACGCTCCGCGGCGAGCGGCCCGAGGTCGGCGAGCGACCAGGCGTCCAGCGCGCGGAGCCGCGGCGGATCGGTCAAGCGCTCCGGCTCGGTCCGGCCGGTCGCCCCGAAGCTCGCCAGCCGCAGGACGGCGAGCAGCGGTGCCGGATCGCCGGTGATCCGGAACAATGCGCGCGCGGCGTACGGCGCGGATGGACCACCCGCACCGGCGATCGAGGCCAGGGCGGTCGCGGCGGGTGCCGCGGCATTCCCGATGGCGATCAACGCGGTGCAGGCCGACGGCGCGTGCTCGGTGTCCAGGAGCGGGATCAACTGCGGCACCGCGGGACCGGCCGCCGGCCCCCAGGCGGCCAGGACCTCGGTGAGCGTGCGCAGGTCGGGCGCTCGCTGCTCGTGCTGCAGGCGTACCCGGATGGCTTCGATCAGGTGGTCCGCGTGCGGTCCCATCGGCGTCAGCACGTCGGCCAGTCCCGGCTTGGCGAACGAGTAGGCGCCCCCGCGGGCGTACTCGCGGGTGATCGGATAGAGCGGCCGAGTCTGCCGGATCGCGTCGTTCAGGGTGTCGACCGCCCGGCGGTCGGACAGCCGGGCCAAGGCCCAGACCGCGCTGGTCCGGGCGTCGCTGGCGGCGATCCGGTCGGCGTACGGCCGGGCCGCCTCGCCGCACGCGGCCAGCAGATGGGTGGCCGCCGCGCGTCGAGCGGTGGACGGTTCGTCGAGCAGATCGGCCAGTTCTGGTACGAGTTCGGCGGTCGCCGACCGGGACTGTCCCAACACCGCGCCGACCTGCGCCAGCCCGTCATCGGTGGACCGCCGGCGACCGGGCCGCAGCAGGTAGTGGGCGAATGCGAGGTCCGAGTCGCCGATCCAGGCGACCAGCGCGGCCGGTGACTTTGCTCCGCTCTGGTAGGCGTCCGGAACGAGGGCTCGATCGTCCAGCGCGGCGACCAGCGCCGTGGCCGACACGCTGGCCGGTGCCAGCCGGCGCCGGGCGACCAGGCGGGCCAGGCGCAGCGGATCGCCGGGCCGGTCACCGGCCGCGACCAGCCAGTCGAGCACCGCCGCGTGCGCCGGCCCGGACAGCGCCCCGGTGGCGCCGAGCGTGCCGACCGCCAGCACCCGGGCCACCGCGACCCGGCGGTCCTTCTCCCGGGTCCGGGGCCGGATCAGCTTGGTGGCCGTACGGTCGGCGTCGTGGGTGAATCCGGCGGACAGTTCACCGGCCGCCAGGCGTACGGCCGGGTCTTGATCTTCGAGCAGGGAGAGCAACCGGCCGGTCTCGGCCGCGAGCACCGATCGGGCCGCGGCCGTCGCTTCGGCTGAGTCGCCGCCGGTGGCCGGGTCGTTGAGCAGGGCGGTGACGGCGCCGATGAGCTCGATCAGCGGCACCCGGGCCGGGGTGGCCGGATCCAGCGCCAGGGCGGACAGGAACGGCAGCGCGCGGGCCGTCGAGTCGTAGATCCAGGCACCCTGGTGGACCAGCGCCGCGTCGAGTTCGCCGATCGCCGGCTCCGCGGTACTCGCGTCGAGCAGCGCACGGAGCAGGTCGGGCACGTCGGCGGCGTCGCCGTGGGCGTGCCTGAGCGACGTCCAGTCGATTCCGTCAAGCCCGGCCAGCGGGTCGTCCGCGTGAATGTCGCCACCGTACCGGGCGGGGGTGGTCCGACGCACGTGCGCCGGGCGGGGCGGTCCGCCGCACCTGCGGTCGGCAAACTTGTCGGTGGGTCGGCATAGACTTGCCACCGCGATGCGAGCCCTTCCAGAAAACTCCCAGCCCCTGTTTGCGGCACCTCCGGTTCAGGAGGCGGCGCCGCGCCGCCCGTCCCGGCGACCGGATCCCGAGTCGTTGCTGACCGGGCTCAACGGTCCCCAGCGCGACGCCGTGACCCACGCCGGATCGCCGCTGCTCATCGTGGCCGGCGCGGGCTCGGGCAAGACCCGGGTGCTGACCCACCGGATCGCCTATCTGCTGGCCGAGCGCGACGTGCATCCGGGGCAGATCATCGCGATCACGTTCACCAACAAGGCGGCCGGCGAGATGAAGGAGCGGGTGGCCGCGCTGGTCGGCCCGCGGGCCCGCCTGATGTGGGTGTCCACCTTCCACTCCGCCTGCGTGCGCATCCTGCGGGCCGAGCACGAGCACGCCGGGCTGAAGAGCACGTTCTCGATCTATGACGCGGACGACTCGCGGCGGCTGATGCAGTTGGTGGCGCGCGAGCTCGATCTGGATCCGAAGCGCTACACCGCTCGTGGCCTGGCCGCCCAGGTGTCAAATCTGAAAAACGAGCTGGTCGACCCGGAGCAGTTCAAGGACCGGGCGAAAGGCCCCAACGAGCGGGCCGTCGCCGAGGCGTATGTGCTTTATCAGCGCCGTCTCAAGGAAGCGCACGCGCTCGACTTCGACGACATCATCATGGCGACGGTGCACCTGCTGCAGTCGCACCCGCACGTGGCGGAGGCGTATCGGCGGCGATTCCGACACGTCCTGGTCGACGAATACCAAGACACCAACCACGCCCAGTACACGCTGATCAGGGAGCTGGTCGGGCAGGCCGGCGGCGATCTGGAGCCGGGCGAACTGTGCGTGGTCGGCGATGCCGATCAGTCGATCTACGCGTTCCGGGGCGCGACGATCCGCAACATCCTCGAGTTCGAACGCGACTACCCCAGCGCCCGGACCATCCTGCTGGAGCAGAACTACCGCTCCACCCAGACGATCCTGTCGGCGGCCAACGCGGTGATCGAGCGCAACCCGTCGCGCAAGCCCAAGCGATTGTGGAGCGACCAGGGCGCCGGCGAGCAGATCGTCGGCTATGTCGCCGATACCGAGCACGCCGAGGCGGACTGGGTGGCCCGGGAGATCGACCGGCTCGGCGACAACGAGGACGTCCGGCCGGGAGACGTCGCGGTCTTTTACCGTACGAATGCTCAGTCTCGGGTTTTTGAAGAGGTGTTCATCCGGGTCGGGCTGCCCTACAAGGTGGTCGGCGGCGTGCGCTTCTATGAGCGCAAGGAGGTCCGCGACGCGCTGGCCTATCTGCGGGCGATCGTCAACGACGACGACACGGTGAGCATTCGCCGGGTGCTCAACACCCCCCGCCGCGGCATCGGCGACCGGGCCGAGGCGTGCGTCGAGGCATTGTCGGTCCGCGACCGGATCTCGTTCGGGCAGGCGTTGCGCGGTGCCAAGGACGCGCCCGGCATCTCGACCCGCTCGGCAAACAGCATTGCCGATTTCGTCGCGTTGCTGGACGAGCTGCGGGAGATGTCGGCGACCCGAGCGCCGGAGGAGGTGCTCGAGGCCGTGCTGCAGCGGTCCGGGCTGCTTACCGAGCTTGAGGACAGCATCGACCCACAGGACCAGGGCCGGGTGGAAAACCTGCAGGAACTGGTCAGCGTCGCCCGGGAGTACACCGAACGCGTCGAGGCGCAGGCGGCGGACGGTGACGCGTTGGCCGCCACGCTGGCCGGCTTCCTCGAGCAGGTCGCGCTGGTGGCCGACGCCGATCAGATTCCCAGCGACGATCCCGAGCACCAGGGCGTGGTGACGCTGATGACCTTGCACACCGCCAAGGGCCTGGAGTTCCCGGTGGTCTTCCTGACCGGTCTCGAGGACGGCGTGTTTCCGCACATGCGTGCGCTCGGCGACAACGCCGAGCTGGAGGAGGAGCGCCGGCTGGCCTACGTCGGCATCACTCGCGCCCGGCAGCGGCTGTACCTGTCGCGGGCGGTCACCCGTTCCGCGTTCGGCCAGCCGCAATACAACCCGCCGTCCCGGTTCACCGACGAGTTGCCCAGCGAGTTGGTGCGGTGGGAGCGCACCGGCGCGTCGTACACCTCCTGGTCGGGCACGGGTGGCGGCGTCGGTGGACGTGGCGGCGGTGACCGTGGGCGCGGCGGTGGCTTTGCCGGAGGCACCCCGAAAGCGCAGCAGCTCGCCAGCCGACTGGGCATCGACGGCAGCAAGCTGGCCACCGCGAGCGAGCTTCCGCAGACGCCGAAGGTGGCGGCCGGCGACCGGGTCAACCATCAGCGGTACGGCCTCGGCCGAGTGGTCGCCGTCGAGGGGCACGGCCCCGGTGCGCGTGCCCGGATCGACTTCGGCGACCAGGTGATGTGGCTGGTCCTGCGGCACGCCCCGATCGAAAAGCTATGATCCACGTCACTATTTGGCAAACGTGACGCAGCCGGGGATGTCGACGCCGTGCGCGTGCATCCATTGGGTCGGCTCGATCGGGTTCTGGTAAAAGCCCTGGTGCACCTCGAAATGCAGGTGCGGTCCGGTGGCGTGGCCGGTCGAGCCCTCGTTGCCGATCTGCTCTCCGGCGCTGACCTGCTGGCCAGGCCGCACGGTGATCACCGACAGGTGGCCGTAATGAGTGAGGAAGCCGTTGCCGTGGTCGATCAGGACGGCGTTGCCGTACCCCTGGGCCGGGCCGGCGCGGACCACCACGCCGGCGCCCGCGGCGCGGATCCGGGTGCCGTCGGCCGCGGCCAGGTCGACGCCGGCGTGCAGGCGGCCCCAGCGCTGACCGAAGCATGAGGTCACCGCCGCTTCCGGCAACGGATTGACCCACTGCGACAGAAGCAGGGGTACGACCACCGGCGCGGCCACCGGGCGCAGCTTGAACTGGGTACGGGCAAAGGACAGCGCACCCAACTGGACCGGCGCCGAGCCGTCCTCGGTGTCGTCGATCGTCGCGGTCGACGGCGTGCCGGAGTCCAGCGCCGGCGGTTCGGTCGGTTCCAGCGGCGCGAAACGCGCGACGGCCAGCCGAGGTGGTGTCGCGCTCGCGGTGGCCGCGGAGAACCCGGCGACACCGATACCGGCGACCAGGGCGGCGGTCAGGATCGCGAAACGGTCGCGATCGCCCAGCACCCGTGGCGCGACGAAAGCGCGGTGCCGTCCGGGTGCGGGTGACGTGGTTCGCTGCTGCACGGCGGGGTGTTCCCTCCCAGGCTCCGATGATCCGACACCTGCCTGTCGGCATCGGTCCGGGGCGGGCTGAGCGGGGCCGTGAAGGGACTACCGAGTTGCAACTCGGGGCGGAGGGCTGAGCTGGGTGGCGGGCGCCTTAGGAGACTGCTGAGGCGCCGGCGAACGGCGAGTCGACGCCGAGCTTGATGTCGACGCCGCGGTCGCGGAGGAAGACGATCGGGTCGGTCGGCGTGCCGTTCAGGTGCACCTCGAGGTGCAGGTGGGTGCCGTACGAATACCCGGTGTTCCCGACCTCACCGATCACCTGTCCCGCGGTGACCTGCTGGCCGACCTGCACCAACAGTCGCCGCGAGTGCGCGTAGATGACCTCGATGTTGTCGGCCTGCCGGATGGTGATCGCATAGCCGTAGCCGCCCAGGTAGCCGGCCTGCGTCACGACTCCGGCGTGGACCGCCTTGTATGGGGTTCCTTCCGGAGCGGCCAGGTCGATGCCGGCGTGCAGTTTGCCGAACCGGACGCCGAACGGCGCGGTGAACTCGTAGTCCTCGAGCGGCAGCAGCCAGAGGTCCTGGGTGGCCTGTTCGGGCGCGACCTTGACGGTATTGCGGGTCTGACCCCGGCTGGCGCGGTTGGCATCGGCGGAGCGGTCGTTCAGGGCTTTGGTGGTGACCGACGCGTTCTCGAGGTTCTGCAGAACCGTCGGGTTCACCGTCTTGGCGTCCGGCAGGTTGGACGCGGCGCCCAGGGCCACGACCCCGGCTCCGACGAAGGCGGAGAGGCCGACCACGGCGTACCGGCTGCGGGGAGGGGTGGGAACGCGGCGACGACCGCGATAACGATCGGGCTCAGACGACAAGCGCTGGCGCACGAACAACCCTCCGTCAGTGGCATTACGGCGGCAACCTCGAGGACCCAAAACGCAGGTGAACGGTGGTCGACCGGGCAGTCGGTCCGGGGTAATCCGGTTAACAGCCGTGGGCCACGGTAACGAAACGCACCGCGCGTCACAAGTCGCAGCGCCAATTAGCTGACACTTCGCTATCGCCATTCGACAGCGATTGTCCGAGTTCGTTACCTTTTCGGGGGACCTTCCTTGCTAGCTCTGTGTTACTTCGCTAGAAACGGAAAGTGATGTGATGAGCAATACGTTAGATGGTGCTTGCGATGATCGCCAGGTGTGCTGAGTGGCCTGCGGGCCGGGGTTACCGTTCGTTAAGGTGAGCGGGTAGCGCCAGGACGGTCGGGAGGGGTTCGGATGCAGGGACGGATCAGGGTCGTCGTGGCCAAACCAGGCCTGGACGGCCACGACCGCGGCGCGAAAGTGGTGGCCAGGGCGTTGCGCGACGCCGGCATGGAGGTCGTCTACACCGGGCTGCATCAGACGCCCGAGCAGATCGTGGAGACCGCGATCCAGGAGGACGCCGACGCGATCGGGCTGTCCGTGCTCTCCGGCGCGCACATGACGCTGTTCCGGCGGGTGCTGGAATTGCTCGGCGAACGTGATGCAGCCGACATCGTGGTATTCGGCGGCGGCATCATTCCGGCGGACGACATCGCGGAATTGGCGAAGCTCGGAGTCGCCAGGATCTTCACCCCGGGCGCCACCACCGCGTCCATCATCGAATGGGTTCGCGCCAATGTGGCCCAGCCGGTGAGCTGATTGCGACTCGCGGATTAAGGGGAGAGGCCGGACCCACCCCTCACAGGTCCGGCCTCTCTATGCACGATGCCCCGCCGCCACCCCTCGACCGACAGGGCATCGGCCGCCTACTCGCCGGCCCGCTCAGCGCTCCGACAACACACTCAACGACGCCTCAGATAGCGGGTTACGCGGGTCGGCGAAAAACTCGCGGTGTGCGGTCTCGCACACCGCGCACCCGCGGCGGCGCATCGCCCGGCGGGGTGACTAGTCTGCGAATGAGGCCTCCTGCCCGCGTAGGAAGCCGGACATTCCTCTCACGCTGCCGGCGCTGCCCGACGCGCCGCGCGCATACCGGTCGGGACGCGAAAAGGCTCGGCGTCGCGAGCGAAAGGAGACACGTGGACCTGTTCGAGTATCAGGGGCGCGACCTGTTCGAACGGCACGGCCTGCCCGTGCTGAGCGGCGGCGTCGCCGAGACCCCGCAGGAGGCCCGCGCGATCGCCGAGCGCATCGGCGGCCCGGTCGTGGTGAAGGCCCAGGTCAAGGTCGGCGGCCGGGGCAAGGCCGGCGGCGTCAAGCTGGCCGCGGACGCGGACGAGGCGCAGGCCCGCGCGTCCGACATCCTGGGCATGGACATCAAGGGTCACACGGTGCATCAGGTGATGCTGGCCGAGACCGCGGACATCGTGGACGAGTACTACTTCTCCTATCTGCTGGACCGCGCCAACCGCACCTTCCTCTGCATCGCCAGCGTGGCCGGCGGTATGGAGATCGAAACGGTCGCCGAGACCGACCCGGATCGGGTTGCCAAGATCGCGATCGACGCCAACGAGGGCGTGACCGAGGCCAAGGCGCGCGAGATCGTCGCCGCCGCGAAGTTCCCCGCCGCGGTCGCCGAGCACGTCGTCGACATCGCGGTAAAGCTGTGGCAGGCGTTCGTCGCCGAGGACGCCACGCTGGTCGAGGTCAACCCGCTGGCCAAGGTCGGCGACGGCCGGGTGCTGCTGCTGGACGCCAAGATCACCTTGGACGAGAACGCCGGGTTCCGGCACCCCGACCACGAGGCGCTGATCGACCAGTCCGCGGTCGACCCGCTGGAGCAGGCCGCCAAGGCCAAGAACCTCAACTACGTCAAGCTGGACGGCGAGGTCGGCATCATCGGCAACGGCGCCGGCCTGGTCATGTCGACGCTCGACGTGGTCGCGTACGCCGGTGAGCGGCACGGCGGCGTCAAGCCCGCCAACTTCCTCGACATCGGCGGCGGCGCCAGCGCCCAGGTGATGGCCGACGGCCTCGAGGTGGTGCTCGGTGACCCGTCGGTCAAGTCGGTCTTTGTGAACGTCTTCGGCGGCATCACCGCCTGCGACGAGGTGGCCAACGGCATCATCCAGGCGCTCGCCCTGCTCGGTGAGCGCGGCGAGAGCGTCACCAAGCCGCTCGTGGTGCGCCTCGACGGCAACAACGCCGAGGCCGGCCGGGCCATCCTCGACGAGGCCAAGAATCCGCTGGTCGAGCGGGTGGACACGATGGACGGTGCGGCCGAACGCGCCGCCGAGCTCGCGGCTGCGGGGAAGTGACGACATGGCAATCTGGCTTACCAAGGACTCCAAGGTCATCGTCCAGGGCATCACCGGCTCCGAGGGCAGCAAGCACGGCCGCCGGATGCTCGCCGCCGGCACCAACGTGGTCGGCGGCGTCAACCCGCGCAAGGCCGGCACCACCGTTGACTTCGACGGCACGGCGCTCCCGGTGTTCGCGTCCGTCGCCGAGGCGATCAAGGAGACCGGCGCCGACGTCACGGTGATCTTCGTACCGCCCGCCTTCACCAAGGCAGCGGTCATCGAGGCGATCGACGCCGAGATCCCGCTCGCCGTGGTGATCACCGAGGGCATCCCGGTGCAGGATTCGGCCGCGTTCTGGGCGCACAGCCTGTCCTCCGGCAGCCGGACCCGGATCATCGGGCCGAACTGCCCGGGCATCGCGTCGCCCGGCGCGTCCAACGCCGGCATCATCCCGGCCGACATCACCCCGGCCGGCCGGATCGGCCTGGTCAGCAAGAGCGGCTCGCTGACCG
>Ga0307516_10004720_pt1 | contig 16659 bp, 23 predicted proteins | sample 19_EM_MG_FD_203310 | JGI IMG/M metagenome (GOLD analysis project Ga0307516, IMG submission 203310) | Populus trichocarpa ectomycorrhiza microbial communities from riparian zone in the Pacific Northwest, United States - 19_EM | ecosystem: Host-associated > Plants > Roots > Unclassified | place...
CGGTGTGCTTACCCACACAGAGTTGTCATATGTAGGACAAGTCGTGATATACACCCGCACCTCCAATCGGATCGTGTATCAGTACGCCAACTCACATTCTATACCCCCCCCAGGCCTCAGGTGGCGTGGCTTACTTGCGGAATGTACCACGAGCGGGCACGTGTCGGAACATTTCCAACAACGATCACCCAGGATGAAGGAGTGGGAGAAAAACACCCCAAAAATGGAAGTACCAATATCATTCTCAATCTAAGGCAAAAATACAGACGTGTAAGGTGAGATAAAACCATGACGAATCCTCACTTCCAGAAGAGAAATATCTCCCAGAGAGGACCTCACTTCTCAATCACCGATAGCCCCCCGAGAGGGGTTTTCGTTATGGGCCGTTCACCAGAACCGGTTAACAGCGTGGGGTTATTGTGTTTGGGCTGTCCGGGCAGAAAGAGGCCGATGCGACAATCGCGCGGGAGAGAGAAAAGGTAGAAGAGGAAGTGGACGACGACACAGATATATCGATTGACCTTGAAACGTGAATTTATGAGCGTAAGAGTTGCACCGAGATGCGCCTGTGGTAGAACCTCAACAGCGACGAGGTGGACGCCATTCGTCGTACGGGGAAAGGGTGCATTGAGGATGGAACGGAGAGCGAGGACGCAACAAAGGGAAGAGGAAAAAAATCAACCGATCGCCTGTCCACGAAACTCCCACGATCGCAACACCTCCCCGGCCGTGTCGGACCGTCTCTGCAATTCCAACAGATGCCACTTTTCGCAATCTCAGAGAGGTTTCCAAGAAAATGTAAGTTCTTATTGTAATTCTTCTTCTTTCTAACTTCTTGTCTGGTCAACGGAAAGACTCTGCACTGGGGGTGTGGAAGCGCGTGGATAACGGATGAGGGAGATCGAGTGAGTGAAGCGGAGCCGGAACCAAAAATGGGTGAGGGCGAGGGTCCAGAAGTGGTGCAGGTGCGGCGTATGATGAGAGTAAACGAAGCTGGAACGAGCGGAAGGGGGCGGGTGGTGGGCAATAGTGGTGAAGTAAAGTGTGCGTGCTCGACGTCAGAGAAATAGATAAGAGTGACCGAAAATGTATTGGTGAATGGAAGAAGAAACAAACGACGACACGACGAAAGGGGGGTGGGCAACAAGTGACGGCGACGATGGCACAACTGAACAATCGATTTGGTGAGGGTTAGGACGAACATCATGCCGCGCTGTACAAGAACAGGTTGTTCGTTGCAGCGATCTAAAGAGTAAAGGTGAATACCCACGGTCCAACCGCACCAAAACGATAGGGCAAAACGTACGGCAATGGTGTTCTCCCTCGGGTGCCAACTCGCGTGCAGGATTTTCTTGTTGAAGTCCAATGTCTCCATTTGCATCGCATCCCTCAGTCCCCTCGTCCCGTTCTTCGCTCCCAGCTTATTCCCAGGGAGGGCCCCACCAATCTTCTTCGCCTTGAACGCCGACTTGTCCGCTTGCAATACAACATCGCTCAGCGAGTCCACGTCGAATATTCGGAAGTAGTTGTGGTACGAGCCCGTAAGCACGTGCCTTAACGCAGTCCATGTCAGACCCAAGTCGATACTCCCCAAGGCAGGCGACTCACGAATCTGTGCCTGACCAAGTACACTCAAACTTGTCGAAGATGCAATCATTCTCATACAGATCGCACAGCTTCCCCCTCAGGTGATCATGGATGGGGATCGTCTTCACCGGCCTGGAGTCCATATTGATGTCCCAAATCTTGAGCGACAGGTAGTCCCTCGACAAAATGTACCTCCCGTCGTGGCTGAATTTGACGTCAGAGATCGAAGAAATGATCTCTGAGAAGAATGATCGGTTAGTCGGATCCTCTTCTTCCTCGAAGCCTAGAAATAAAGGGTGGAGATTAAGCGTTCGGCATTGGTGGAAAAGCAATTCCAGCATAAATGAAAGGACCCACTTTTCGCATGGCGGTCACAAAGCGCTGCGTCGCGCATGTCGGCGAGCTTGATGTTGCTCTTCGAGCTCGAGTACATGAAAAGGTTGCAGTGGGTGGGATGGAACTCGGAGGAGGTGATAACTTCAGTCAGCTCCTCCATGTTCACAGGTTTGATGTCGACGATATCTAGGGACACACCATAAGGGAAAATCGCGGGCGCGGAGGCGGTCGCACTCACTAAAGCTCTGGTCGCTAATGTTTAGGTTCCAAAGGTTTATCCGAAGATCATCGGCGGAGATGTAGGTTTCTTGATCGGAATTGACAGAGATAGAATGGATATGGTATGCGTGAGCGTTGGCGTAAACCTTGCGGGGAACTGCGGCGATGATGTTGTCTTGCTGCGTCATCTTTGGCAACCGGAGATGTAAAGGGGATAACGGTGTCGGTAGACTTCTTTGGCCATCCCAATGATTAGACTCCGACACGACGCGCAACGACTTTTCAAAGACCTTCCACAGTTTGATGGTCTTGTCTAGGAAATCGATCCAAGATAAGCACCTCTATCGATCCTTCCGAACGGGAAAGGAAAATCGGACAGCACGCCGACGCACCGTTGGTGGACAACAAAAAGTGAGCGGCGTTCTGTCGTTTACACCACTTGATCTTGTTAATCTTCTCCTCGATCTCGAGCGACTTGAGATAATCGAACTCGGGTTCATGTGATTGGAACTCCGTGTAAAACTTGTATTCGCAGCTCTTCTTCTACAAGATGAGGGGAGAGAGAAATTGGATGGATTCAGCGATGAGATCCAGTCCATTCGCGGAAAGGCGGACGGACAGATGGAGGGGAGAGAACGGACCTGTTCGTTACGCTCAAACAGAACGACTCGTCCTCCCTTGTCTCCGGTCGCGAGATAGTTACCCGTCGAGTCGAATTCGACGGTCGAGATAACATCGGCTACACTCAGCACCTCCCCAGTGAGCGACGTTGGACGGGGGGGATGGAAGCGAACAGCCAGACCTTCTGTGATGTCCTCGACCTCACCCTTGTCTCCGAAGCATTGAGCAAATCTCCAGCCGCCAGAAGAGTCCGGATCCATGGCTTATCGCAAGATGAAAGCTTGACAGGGATTCAGAAGGAAAAGGCGGGGGTCGGCGGGAGGTCGGAAGGCGTGGAAACAAATACCAAGGATGAGGTGAGTGCGAATCCTGACGATGTCAGTCAGCCTACAGTGTGGATACCCGATTAGGGAGGTCCTGTTTGCTCCTGTTTGGCTCCTTGTGGCTGAACTCTCCCGCCGGGCTCTGGGCTCACCTTCCGTCCAAGCAAACCACCACCATCGTCCATCCCCCTCCACTCACCAAATGGCCATCGCACCCATCACCGGAAAACTCAGGAAACGTTTCTGGGTGGACCTCACCACCGCTCTCGGCCTCGGCGTCGGTGCCGGATACGCTTATTGGTTCGTGTTTTCCGACACCCGTCTTTCACCGAGTCGAAGTATACTGACCAGACGCGCTTTAGGTATGGGGTTCACCTCAAGAGCTGTAAGACAAAACACCTGCCGTATCCTGTATTTCGACGAATGCGCTGACTCCGATCCGTTTTTAGTCCAGAAACAAGAAGAATTCTACTACAGGCTGGAGCAAGCCAAGAAGGCTGAGTCGTGATTGCGCTCTCTCTTCGGTATAGAGACCAGTCCCTTAGTCGGTACACACGCGTTGCCCGCACAAAGGTCGTCATGCGATAAACAACCAATTAAATCAGGGGGAAAAACATGAGGAACACGTCAGTGAATGTATCATGATATGCCGAACTGCTTGAGCCGGTCGCACGCCTCTAACGGCTCCCTGTCAATCGCCCTGACCTTCTCCCAGTCGGTCCCAATCCCAAATATCCCAATCAACTCTTCCTTCCGTCGGTTTTTCCGGTCAATCGCGACTTGACACTGCACGATGAGGTCTCGGGTGTACGCCTTCTCGACATTATCCTCGAATTTTGAAAGTTGTGGTCCTCTCCGTGTGTCGTCCCGGGCAATTTCCGCCGCAATGGGATGCGACATGAACTCCTGGCTGTTGACGTGGTATTTTATCCCAAGCGAGCCCGTCGTCCGTTCGGCATTGTACCGTGTTGATGGCGTGAACGTGTATCGTGGATCGGGTGTTGGCGGTGTACTGAGGATGTTGGGTAACGCGGAAAGTAGCGAGAAGAGGAACAGTATCAGTATGGGGGCCAGCTGCATCAGGAGTCCCCGAGTGCCACCGGCAGCCTGTTGTTGTTGCTGCTGCTGCCCTTGAGCCGGTCGCCTTCGGGTTCCACCAGTTGCGAAGGTCATACCAGGGCCACCAAATGTAGCGGTAAACACTGAACAAAAGTTAGCATCCGCCGGTTTAGATCGCGCGCAGAGGGTTACTCACTCGGTGACCCGCCACCCATACTGCCCCCAAAGAACATATTAAATAACTCCTCCGGGCTAATCTCCGTCTCAAAAGCGTTACCACCGAAGGAGTGCGGGTGGAAGCCGGCACCGCGGGCAGAGGACGACGACATTCCGCTAAACCGTGATTCTGGGTCCGCACCATGTTGGTCGTACGCTGCTCTCATATTTGAATCCGACAGCACTTGGAAAGCCTTGGATACCACTACACAACCCACACACGTCAGTCCATCAAACCGAGAGAAAAGGGCGAAATGAAACGGACTCTTGAAAGCCTCGTCAGCACCTGGTGCACCATTCTTGTCAGGATGTAAGGCCAACGCCAGCTATTCCGGGTGACCAAATCAACACGAGACACCCCAAGCACAGTCAAACCACAAAAGTACGCACCTTCCGATAAGCCTTCTTGACCTCCGCCTCCTCGCAATCCTTCTTCAACGCCAAGATCTCATAATACTCCGTAACCTTGCACGTCCTAACTCGCTTGACCACCGCCAGTTGGTCGGGGGTATACTCCCTCTTCTTCTCTCTACCCGATGACGAGCCTTCAGCGGGTCCACCCCCCGAAGTGTCCCCGTTCGGATGCCGATGATGCGTGCCACCCGCCGAAGGATGCCTCTCTGTCCCACTAGCCCTCGTAGTTTCCTCCGTAGACTTAGAGTTCGAACTAGAGGTAGACGCGGACGCTTCGGACTCGATAACTCCCGCCAATTTTTCAGCTTCGGGCGTAGCGAACAAAGCCAACGACTTTTGGATGAATTTCCTGGCTGATGTGTAGTTCCCTGCGTTCCTGTGTTTTTGCGCAATCGAGAGACACCGTAAGGCTTCGTCTTTGTTTCCCTCCATTCTCCCTAAACGGTGGATGTCGCCCGCGGTAGAGAGCGGTGGGTGGCTGACGTGGAAGGAAGGTCGTCGGTACTGTGGAATATGATGGTCCGTTTGAGGGTTGTGGTCGATTGATCGGTTTTTCGGATGGCTGCCGGCTGGAGGTTACGGGACCGTCAAGTATGACTGTTCCCCAACCACCATCCTCCTCCTCCACCCCCCTCCCACTCCAGGAGCCAGATGAGCTCAGAAGGTTCAGAGATAACTGGAGACAGGAGGTGGAACTTCACCACCGTGATGACGTGACACACGGGTCCTCCGTTGACGCGACCCCACGAGTGGATGGGTTCCCGGCCGTAGCTGCTCAGCATTACTTGACCGAGGAACTACCTCAGACTCAGGATAGTTTCGTCAGTCCCCCAGTATAGGAGCTCCCTATTTTCCACGCTCACGACTTTCTGTAGACTACCATCGTCGACCTTCTCTTCGGCTTACACATCTCGGAGGATACACACGACCCGGGCGCCGTCCCAAAGAGTGTTGTATCCAAGATCGTCCAGGGCTTCCCCAAAACCCTCGCATTCGAACGTGAAGAAGAAACGGAACCCATCTACATCACCGAGATTCCGGATGAGGTCCTCGTTTACATCCTCAGGTACCTGGACCACGGAACCATCGAGCGGTTCGCTTCGATCAGCCGCAAGGCCCGCGTTCTCACCCTAGACTCTACAATCTGGAGGTAAAACTTGATGCTCTCCCTATCGCACCCAAAATTCTCAACACTTCGTGGGACACATCAGGGACTTCGTCGTGCTCGGGTACAAACCACCCCAAATCCCTTACCCCGAACTGATCCTCGACCTGGTCAAGACCTACGGAGTCGACTTCCGGCGTCTCTACGTTGAGACCCCCCGCGTCCGATTGGACGGCGTCTACATTGCGGTGTGCAGGTACCTTCGGTCAGGTTTATCGGACAACGCCTGGGTCAACGTCACCCACGAAATCACCTACCACCGCTACCTCCGTTTCTTCCCAGACGGAACCGTCGTCTCTCTCCTCACCTCGGACCAAACTCCCCCACGCGAGATCATCCCAATCCTCAACCCATCCCTCCGAATGAAGGGCTTGTTCCTCGGGTTCTGGGAACTCCATGACTCCGTCGCGAACCTCACCTCTCTCGCGGACCCAACAGGTTCATCCACCCTTCCCTACATGTTCCAGATGACACTCCAGTTGACATCGCGTCCGTTGGGGAGGTGGAACAAGATGGCGATCCTCGCGTACGATTCCGTCCATCTGGAGAGCGGAGAGATGATTCCGGTTTCGATCGATCAGGAGAAGACCCAGTTCGCATTCAGCAAGGTTAGATCGTACGCGTATTAACCCGGCCCGTACAGTCAAGGGAACCAGCCGGTGGGGGTTGGCGGTGCGGGGGGTCCAACGAAAGACCCAAGGCACCCCGCGACACAGATGATACAATAATCCTGGCATTATCTCGAAGAGAGGTTTAGTCTGGTAAACATTAACGAGAACCTGAAGTATAGATACGGTATACCCCCTTTCCTTCCAACACGTCAATCAAGCGGCGACAGCGACAACCTTGTTCTCCCTCTTGATTGAGAAGACCGCGATCTGACTAATAAACAATCCAATAGTAATGCCCACCGAAACCTGTATCATCCTAAGCCCCAACGAGAACGAACCCAAATACGCAGATTCCGCAGTCGTTCCCGAAGAATACGGCGAAAGGAGGCCACCTTCGAGACCCAATGCCGACTGCGAGCCGAGTTCCGTGCCAAAAGGAGTCGCGAATGAGAAACACACCGGCAGTGAGTAACGGTAGCCGGAGATTAGGGGGTAGCAGGGAAGCGGGTGGGTTCAGAGAAGGTGGAGAGAGGTGAAATTGAAAGAGAAGGAGTACATACAGGAACCAAGAACATCAGGCCCGGCACGGCACTCGTGTACGAGCCGCCCCGTGAGAACCTCCCATAAACGTTCCCACAGATCCCAATGACCAACGCTCCGACCGACGACGAAACGTATACCCTATCAGAAATCACCGATGCACCTTTGTTCGCGGTGTATGCAAGGCACGAGAACACTATCTGAAAATAGCGTTAGGGGGTGAGTACACTGAATGCGTGAGCACTAAAGTGTGGTCTCCATAAGGAAACAATACCCCCAACCAATCGGATCTATCAGATTCCAAGGGGTGAGGCATTCGGAATGGCCAGGACCGTTCAAGAATAATCGTGAATGATGAATGGTGGGCAAGTGGTGACGGATGACAAGCAGCGAGGAAGCGGATAGCGGGGATATCGCTTACCATTACGGGAGTATGTCGGCTACGATAAGACTGCAAGTTCGCCATGGTTGACAGGAACGAGTAAATCGGAACGAGGAACAGCATCGTGAACGCAGGGAGGGGCTGACGCCACCAAGACCAAGAAGGGTCCCTGTAACACCCTAAACGCGTAGAAAGAAACGAACGTTCAACGTCACCGGCGCGCACGACCAGGACAACACCTCCCTTTGATCATGTGCATAGCCTCGTCAGGAGGCAGCGCGATTTCCAAACTCACCCCAAACCCCGTTTGGTTCGCCCCAGCGCCTGTCATGCTTGCATTCAGCGGGACGAAGCGGCCGGTGAGATACTCGATCGAGCGGGTGACTGCGAGGCCATCCGTATTGGTTGCTGCTGATTCGTTGAACAGGAGGTAGAATTCCGAGCCTATCGTCAATCCAAACCCCTGCGAATAGCCCGTTAGTCGAGGTACGAGGTGGGAAGGTGGCGATTTACGAGGATAAAGGTGTAGATGATCGCGTAGACAAGACGCACGGCGCCGCACGTAATGTTCTTGGAAGATGTCTCGAGCGCGGCCGTCACTGCACACACGGTTAACGTTTACATCACGACCCTCGGGGGTGTTGGCGCACAGATGGTGAATCCAGGAAGGATGACGGTGATAGCGGCCGACGCCACGGCGTTGTAACAGAAAAGTCTTCCAGGCAGGGAAGCAAGTAGGCGCGTGATGAACGAAATCAGGACACACCCGGTTACCCTATGTGGAGATCGACCTGGTCAATCAGTAGCCGAAAAGACGCCAGCTCCACGCACTCGTAAACGTTGGCGTAGATCGTGCTGTTACTAGCCCCCTTGAGTCCCAAGAACTGTAAGCAACAGGCAAACGCGCCACCGACGACACAGTCCAAGATGCTGCCTCCAAACGCCAAGGAACAGATCAAGGTCGCGCTAAGGAAGCTCAAGAGACACCTGAGCACGAGTGGATAAATCGGAGGAGCGGACAGGAGCTCCTCCAGCTGTCCTGTAGCCTCAGAAGGGAGCATCTCGTCCTCGTTGACGTAGTGGTAGATGATGTAGACCTTCTCGAGAGCAGACAGGGCAACTCGACCGGCAGCCCGGACGATATGAACCTCGTTTGTGCCGGTGGCGATGTCGCGGAAGGAGATGACCATGACTCCCGGAAGGTGCAAGAGGGTGTAGTTGAGGAGAAGGGTTTCCGCGATATCGTTAAGCTGGGAACCAGCACGATGGGAGGGTGCGCCAAATTTGAGGAGGCACTTGGCGAGGGTCAGGAAGAACTGCTTTCGAGCTCGTACACCTGAGGTGCGGGTCAAATTTTGAAAAGAAAGGGGTGCGAGAACACAAACTTTCGTAGTTGAACCGGATCTCCTGGACCTGGGGCCTCTCTACGAACCCCTCGTCTCCGCCTTGATCGTCGCCGGAACGGTTGTGATCCTCGTCGTCTCCAGAGGACGAGCTATCGGAGCGGTCGCTCGAATAACTGTTCAACCTCTTCAGGCCATGCATCAAGCGGCGCATAGGGGACTTGTGCTTGTGGGTCGCCGTGCTGTGAGCCGCAGCGGAGCTTTCAGCAGTCAGCGACGAGCCAGGTCGCGGATCTCCATCGGGTTGGGGGTGCATCTCCGCGAGCAGACGAGGGCGAAGAGGAGACCCAGGAGAACGACGGCGAGCCATCTCGTTCCGTGTTCAACACATGACGTTCGTCGAGATCTTCCGAACGCGCTCATTCACCGGCCATGGGATGATCGAGAGCCGACACAGCGGAGAGCACGAGGTTCATGCGATTTCTATTTGTTGATAAGTTCAGGGGCTCCACTTTCTGTCCGGTTATGACGGAATTTGTGCCCCGGGCGAGCCGCACACCGCCAAGCAGCCGAAGAAAGACAAGGACGAGCGCATCAGCCAGGCAGCGGGCAAACATCCCGTCTGTTTCCCAGTCAGCTCTGAGAGCAGGAGAAGCCTTGAACCGGTCGTATTCAAACTCGATTCCTTTTTCTGGGAGTCGCGGGATCCGCAACAGGCGATAAGAAACCGCCGTCTGAGCACTGGAACGGGCCAGATCTTGATGGCATCACCCCCGCTTCTTCCCTGCCAAACGAGTTGGAACTAACCTAAAATTCATCATGTCACCGGCGCCCTCCCTTATAAGCGTCCTTCCAACTGACCTCCACCCCACCCTCCCTCTCCCTCTCCACCATGTCCAAGTTCTTCTCCAAGTTCCAAAAGGTGCGCGGCACGAGCCCTGCATGCGCCCCACCGCCTTCCTGACCGACCTTTCCAGAACGATTCCAAGGACACCTCTACAAAGGCCATCAAGGAGCTCAAGGACGGCAACACCGGTCTCCCCTTCAACATGGAGTACTCGGCCGTCGCTGCTATGCTCGACGTCCTCAAGGACCCCAACGCCATTGATGACCGGAAGATGCTCGTCAGTCACGCTCCCCCGGTCGAACACAGTTCGCGAACTGAAGCATTTTCCCCAGTTGGAGCAGGTTCTCGTGATCCTGTCGCGTCTCGACAAGGGAAAGATTGCGACAAGGTTAGAACACGCCACCGTCGAAATGTGTACGTCCTCTGCTTCCATCTCACTCAATGACGGTTCTCGGGTCCTGATCTCTGCTTTTTAGTATATGTACGTCAAGTTGATTCATAATTTCTTCCCGGAATTAAACCACTTGTGGGTAGAACGACCTCCCCCACCCGCCACTCTCCACCGTGGGCAACGAGTACGCCTGGCGTTCTGCCGACGGTTCCGGCAACAATGTCGTGAACCCAGACCTCGGCAAGGCCAATCACCCCTACGCCCGAAGCGTCTCCCAGGTCAACCCCCTGCCGCGCCACCAGTTGCCGGACCCGGGTCTTGTCTTTGACACCCTTCTTCGACGGGAGAAGGTCCGTAATTCACCACCCCCCAAGCAACGCACTAACCCCACTTGTCACCACAATTCAGTTTGTGCCTCATCCGGCTGGCCTTTCGTCCCTGATGTTCTCGTTCGCCGCCCTAGTCATTCATTCGTACGTTACGATCGTTTTTTCATTTTGAATTTCCCACAGGTCATCGGGTCAAGCTTATATCCTCGCTAACCCCCCTCTCTCTAGCGTCTTCCGCACATCTCACGAGCACCCCAACATCAACGAGACGTCCTCCTACGTCGACCTCGCCCCTCTCTATGGCGTCAACCAAGAGAAACAGAACGAAGTCCGCGTCCGCGACGGTCGGGGTTTGCTGCACCCTGATGTCTTCTCGGAGAGCAGGTTGCGTATGCTTCCCCCCGCCGTCTGCGTCCTGTTGGTTTTGTTCAACCGCAATCACAACGTATGCACTTCCCGTTCCCACTCCGTAGTTCCTTGCCTGACTTGCCGCTCGTCGTGCCCAGTACATCGCCAAGAAGCTCTTGGAGATCAACGAGCGCGGAACGTGGAAGGATCCTGATTCTATCCCAGCCAACACCACAAACCGCCCCGAGGTCATCATTCAGCAGGAAGAGGAGATATTCCAAACCGCCAGATTGATCAACTGCGGTTGGTTCGGTTTCGTCGTTTTCTCCGACTACTTCTCGGCCATTCTCGGTTTGGTCAGGCAAGGCAATACCTGGAGCTTGGATCCGTTTTCCGAGTTCAGGCAGGAGAACCACAGTATCTTTGAACGAGGCCGCGGGAACGTTTGCAGCGTCGAGGTATGCGTGGTGCTCGTGGTATATTTCAGTTTCTAACCACATCATACAGTTCAACTGTTTGTACCGCTGGCACGCTACCACCTCCGAGGAGGATGAGCGATGGGTCGAAAAAATAACATCTCAAACCTTCCATGGAAAGAAGTCTGATCAGGTCCGCGGCAGTTCATTATACCAATATTCTGGTTGTCTTACGTCCGCCCACCTGTAACAGGTCACCTTCGACGACCTCAAGGCCCAGTTGAAGGCTGATCAGGCGTCCGCGGCCAGCGTTACGACTTGGACCATCGGAGTGTGGGTTTCCTTCTTTTGGTCGGTGATGGCATGTCAATTAAATTTCATGGTCCTAGGATGCAGCGAGGCCACGACGGAAGGTTCAAGAACGAGGATTTAGGAAACATCTTAAAGACACAGTAAGTTTCTGGTGACAGTTCTCTGTTTGCAACGTCGGCCAACCGCTCGATTTTAGGACTGAGCACCCAGCTGGCGCGTTCAAGGCCCGAGGAACTCCCTCCAACATGAGGTGGATGGAAGTCATGGGTATCGAATCCGCTAGGGGATGGGGTTGCTGCTCCTTGAACGATTTCAGGACGGTCAGAACGTGCGACCTATATCCCGTCCCAAGTTTTTGACATTTTTATAGTACCTCGGCTTGAAACGATACAAGTCGTTCTTGGAGTGGAATCCCGACCCGGAGATTGCAACCGCCGCTGAAAAACTTTATGGCACAATCGACCATCTCGAGCTGTACGTTGGTCTCCAGGCCGAGGACGCCAAGCCAGTCGTCACAGGTGCCGGTCTCTGCCCCGGTTACACGATCTCCCGTGCCATTCTCGCCGACGCTGTCGCTCTCATTCGCGGAGATCGTTTCTTCACAGCCGATTTCACCCCGCACAACCTCACCGCCTGGGGTTACGCCGATTGCGTAAGGTCTCCAGAAAACCCTGGATTTGGTTCCATGCTCGGTCGACTCTTCCTTCGTACCCTCCCCGATGAGTTCACTGAGAACAGCACCTACGCTTGGTTCCCACTCATGACTCCCCAAGCGATGGGTGAGATCTTGACGGACCTCGACCAGAAGGAGAAGTACGACTTCGCCCGACCCAAGAGCGCCCGTGGTGCTACCGAGTTCAAGGAATACGGCGAGGTCAATGGCATTCTCGGTAACAAGGAAAAGTTTAGGCACCCATTCCTGCCTAGGATCTCCGGGGTCATCCGTGGTCCAGGGTTCTTCCTTGCCACCGACGCTCCCGAAAGGGGAGAGAGGGAGCAGAGCCAGGTGTTCAAGGCATTGGCGGGCACCCCTGACCAGGTCGCCGCCATCACCAAGTTCTTCTACGAAACCACCAAGGCCCTTATCGCCGAGGAGTCCTACGGACTTGTCGGCGGCAAGACGAGTGGATTGGATATCGTGAGGGACGTTTTCAGGGTTGTCCCAATCCGGTGGGTCGCCACCCAGGTCGTAAGTGGGACGTTTTTTATGGGCGGTGTCGACGGTTGGCTAACGTTCCTCCTCCGTAGGCCGGCATCACACTTAAGAAGCCCTCGGATAATACCGAGAGCACTTTCACCCAGGAGGAACTCTTCGACGCTCTGAACAATATTTACCAGTTTTGCTTCTTGGACATTGAGGCCGGCCAGGTGTTGAGGGTCGAGAGCAAGGTCAAGGCCCAGATCGAGCAGATTATGGACCACATCGAGGCTAACGTTGGAGGGAGCATCGTAAAACGCGTACGTGCAGCAGTCAACCCCACGATCATCCACCACTAACACTTCGTTCGTGAATAGTTGTCCGTATCTGGGTTCGTTGGCACATTGTCAAAGATGTTTGCTAACAAGCAAGGTCTCGCGGAGGAACTTCGGCAGGGCGGGGGCTCCACTTCTCAGAACGCCAACTCGATCCTGGCCGTCATGGTTGGTGCTTCTGTCGAACTCTCTCAGGGTAAAGCCTTTATTGGACCCGGTTATCCCGAAACTGAGGGTCTCTTTTCACCCCTCTAGCACTCACTCACATGATCAACATCCTCCTCGAACAATCCGACGTCGCCCAAGCCCTCATGACCACCGATGAGGCTGACGTCTTGGAGGGTTATGTTGCCGAGATGCTGAGGATCGACCCACCCGTCCAGGGTGTCTACCGCGAGGCCAAAGCAAATGAAACCATTGGCTTGACTTCCATCGACGCTGGAGACTTGGTCTACCTCGACCTGTCGAGCGCGGGCCTGAATGTGAGCTCTAATGCCCTGTTGTCTCCACCGAATTTCTCATTGTAATTTAGGAGCGTGCGTTTGCGGAGCCCACCACAATCAATCACTCTCGACCCAAGGAGAATTACATCAGCGGTGGCGTCTTGACAAGGACCCTGGGTACGGAGTTGGTTTCAAAGATTGTCGCAAACGTCCTCCAGGCTGTGTTCGAGTTAAAGGGCGTGCACCGTGCACCTGGCCAATCTGGTGAAATCAAACGGTAAATATAACACGTGGACTTTCATTTGCAACACGTTTGCTAACCTCGTCTCTTTAGATTCGCTTGTGAGATTGAGGGTATCAAGTCGTACAGGTACCTCGACAAGGACCAAAAGTTGACCCCGTGGGCTAGCTCGTTGGTTATTACGGTATGCCTCATCTGTGTCGAGGTCTCGACGAGACGCTGATAGTCTTCGCAGTACGATACCCCACCACGAACCGCTCAATGAACCCGTTATGGACCTGGCTGATGGGAGACGCTGTTTTCCTCAAATCCTTATTTACCACGTCGAACTCTCAATTCCGCTTTCCCGTTCTCACCCGTTTCAATTCTCTGTATATAGCGTGACCTGTATATAGCGTGACCTCCACTGTATCTGTAACCGGAGACCTATCCCAATCCAATTAAACCTTGCATCGGTAGTTCGCGTATAGTCAAACCCGTCTTGGGGTCCCGTTAGAAACGCCAGGGTGAACGATCTACCATCGGCGTTTACATAAGACTGCTCGTCCGACAAAGTGGCATCGATTCGCCGAATAGAGTCTTCGCCCAAGCGGCTCCGAGACCTTATGATCGTGCCGGGGTGGCGGGATCGTTGATCCCCGTCTGCACCTACTGTCCACCATGGTGCCCGACAAGAGAGGCACCGATGTCAGTTGCGCCCCCGACCGCCCACCGGCACCTGGGCCAGGGAGGGTATTTATGCGAAGGTCGAGACGCCAAATAGCCCTCCCCTCATCTCTCTCACTCTCGACCACCTAACTGCCCCGTGAGAAAAACAAACATCTTGTTTACCACGACTGATGCTTGGCGAGTGATCGCTGGGCTCTCTGGCCTCTGCTGGGAACATGAGGGCCATCACTGCCCTTTGTTGTGCTGCTGCTGGGTACCGTCCGTAGAACGAGGCAATGGACCATTGTGTGTTGTGAACTGGTTCAGGAAAGTTTGGAGAGGGCGTAACCTGACCTGCAGAAGATCAGCAGGACCACAGGCTGCTGCACTCCCAAAGCGGTGACTACCACGTTCGGTCAATTCAGCGCTGGTTGGAGGGATGACTGGTGACCACCGGGGTGATCTCGACTGGTGTACAATATATCACGACTGACGAGGAGGAAGGGCCTGGTTCGTGTCGTGTTTGCTATAAGCTCGTGGGTGACCAACATTCATCTAATGGGTCATTCGCCTGGTAGCGTCGTTTGGATTGCGTGGTACGAATTAGGGGGCCGCCGCAGTGGTGACACAAAACACAACGTGGGAGTCGGGGAGGTGATGCCATGGACGATCATTCCACTGGACGCCGTGGCTCGATCGGTCGCATCCCGCCCACTTATATGTAGTCTTGGATTAATGGAGAAACCGTTTGTGGACGCCTGTGGCCCAGCGCCTGGAGTCAGAAGGGGGAAGCGAAGAGATGGAGAGAACGACAAGAACTCACCCCCTGCCATCCCGAGCATTAACATGGCAGCCTCCGTTCGTTCTTCTGCTGAAATTGTGCCATCCGAGGCCCGCTGTATAACAGTCTCCATTTCTGGAAAAGTAAGCCCGTTAATTGTGTCTGGTTCGACACCTTCGTCGTCGTCTTCGTCGTACTCTTCGCCGTTGTCTTCCTCAGGATAGGGATCAAAATCTTCAAGTTCTATGTCGGGGAGTTCTCCCTCAGCTCGCTCCTGAGTTGCACAGGGGACAAAAAAGATGGCTTTGGCTGCCGCCTTGATAAAGATAATGTAGTTTATGACGCTAGCGGGGGAGTCGTCCCGTCGGTCGGCAGCCTGAAGCTTCGAGTTTGCATTGACCAACCGGGAGAAGACGGAAAGTGTCTGCTCCCGACGACGTTTCGATACAAAATCAAACTCTGTGAACTCTTGACCGAATGAGTCGGTGAGATACATGCGGTCGTCTTTGGGAAGGTACTGAGTCCACGAAGGGCTCTCGGAGGCGGAAAGGGAGGGTCCACCAGGCTCGCGGAGTACACGGCGGGTGTTGATTATCAGAGGGCGGTTTTCCGGAAGAAAATGGTTGAGGCGAAGTACGAGAAGGACACATTTCTCGACAATGAATGGTTCCTCTGTTATCTGGGTGGACATGAGGTTTTGGGATGTGTAGAGGCCCACGAGCTTCACACACCTCCAAGTTACGCGGTGCCCCAGGATCCAACTTGGCTCGACGTGTCCACTCATGGTTACAGGCTGCCAGTTTCGTGATGATCGCCAGGATTTGGGGTAGGGGTACAATGATACAGAAGGTACCGTGCGTATCAAGGTGACTGTGCCACTGGGCATCGACTGGACACTCGCTTAGGTACTTGCTTCGGTATCTCTGACTGGGTGGAAACTCACTCACTTGTAATACAGTTCGGTAAGCTGTCCAAGGAAAAGTCCCCAATCCCAAACTGTTGTCGGGCGAGGAAGCGTTCCTGAACGAGAAGATTCTGCTACCGCCTAGTATATCAAGAATAATAGACTGCGCAACCACTTCTTCCTTCTGAGTGAGTTTTTCCTCTGGATTATTTTTGTTTATGTGGATGGCTTTCACGAGGTGGTAGGGTCGTAGTTGAGTGGAAACGGCACCGGTGACCAAACAACGTTGGTCATACAACAGCACACGGTGTGCGAGGGTACTGCGGGTTGCGCTGGAGGTTGTTGTGAGTGTGGAGGGTGGCGCGGTGCTGTCTCCATTGTAACCGAGCGGTGGATTGGGTGGAGTTTTTTTTGGACGGGGGTGGTATGTCGACGATGGCTTCGTCCCTGACGTATGCCATGGTGGCTCAGGTCTACTCAGTCTGTGATGCGCAACGTGTGACAACTTCAAGGTGGAAGGTGAGTGGCATCGTTCGTACTTCATGTTTTTCTTCACCTCACGGACAGCTGTCGCGTCAAGAGTGCACGTTGCAGTGAAAACAGGTAACGGCACGGAACCCATGGGGGTCAATTAGGTCTTCAGGACCACTGGGCGTGAATCTTTATCAGGAAGAACAGACCTTACCGGTGACGGTACGGATGCCCCATCC
>Ga0307516_10004721_pt1 | contig 16658 bp, 11 predicted proteins | sample 19_EM_MG_FD_203310 | JGI IMG/M metagenome (GOLD analysis project Ga0307516, IMG submission 203310) | Populus trichocarpa ectomycorrhiza microbial communities from riparian zone in the Pacific Northwest, United States - 19_EM | ecosystem: Host-associated > Plants > Roots > Unclassified | place...
ATCTTCAAAGGTGTTGTATAGTTGGCTGCTGATGCTCACCGGATGAAGGCCGTCAGGAGGGGCCACCAGGATAAACGAATTGCCGTCGTACGTATTGAAACTGGAATTGCCGGTGGGATACAACTGCCAGATAGCTTCTTTGCTGGTAGACAGAAATACATTATTCAAGGTCACCAACTGGTAAGCAGTTGCCTGACCGATCACTTTTCCCGACTCCGTCAACGCATGGGGGTAATCGCCTGTAAAAAGATAGACTCTGGCCAGCAAGGCGGCCGCTGCCCATTTATTGGGTCGCCGTCTGTATGTTGCGTCCACCGTTTTCAGATCGGCCGTCGTATAATCCGTCCCCAGCAGATTTTCTGCATCTTGCAGGTCCTGGATGACCTGTTGATATACCTGCGCCGCGGGAGTCCGGGACAACTGGAAATTCTTTGTGTAATCAGTGGCCGTGATCAATGGAACATCCCCATGCAGTGCCACCAGGTAAAAATAAAAAAAGGCGCGGATGAATTTTGCTTCACCCTCCAATCTTGTTCTTACGGCGGGAGTAAGTTGATTAGGCCCGTTGACTCCCTCGATCATTTCGTTGGTGACATAGATATAATTATAGAGATCCGTCCAGAACCAGGGAAAAGAATTGGTAAGGCTGTTTTTATAGAGCAGCGTGTTGTTGATGGTCCCTGCTGAATAATCGGTCAGTTCATCTGCCGAGAGCCCTGCCGCTCTTGATAAGGTTGTAAAACTACCCTCAAAAGGCGTCATGGCCTTCACATAGACGCCGTTCATTAATGAAATGGCCGCTGCATCGGATTTAAATACCGAGCCAAGATCTACCTTGCTGGAGGTTGGCGGAATGGTTACAAACTTTTTACAGGAGGTCGTACCTAGTAAAGACAGACCCAGCAGCAGACCCGCTGTACGGTAGACTTTTCGATAGCTTATAGAGAGTGGGAACATAAAGTTGATTTAAGATTGATTAGAAGGTAATTTGAGCGCCCATGGTCATTATCCTCAGCGGCGGCAGGTAACCCTGTCCTTCGGGGTCCGGCCCTTTATAGTGCGTGAAGGTGAGCAGGTTTTGCGCCTGGTAGTAAACTCTTATTCCTTCGATCTTTATTTTTTTGAGCAGGTTCGCCGGCAGTGAGTAAGCCAGCGATACATTTTTCAGACGAACATACGAGGCGTCCACATAAGCCGCATCGCTGTTTTGTTGATAGCTATAGGCGGTGGTAACATTGCCGGAAGTGGATGTGTATTTCTGATAGAGGGCCTTGTCACCGATTTTATGCCAGACATTCATTAATTCCACGGGTTGATTGCCATCCCCGTAATAAGACCTTCCGGGGGCTTCATAGGAGTGGAACAGGTAATTCGAACCCCGCTGTTTGACAAAGGAAAAGAACAGGTCCAGGCTGAAATGGTCGTAAGTGAAAGAGTTTTGTAATCCGCCATAAAATGCCGGGTCCACGGATATGGGCACATTATAATCCTCTGCACCGGGCGTAAAGGTCAGCTTTCCGGCCTTGTCGTAAAATTGGTAGACGCCGGTTTGTGGATCGACACCGGCAGCCCGGTAGCCCATTTTGATCGACACCGGCATTCCAACGATGAGGGAGGTGCTATAAGGCGTGGCTTCTATGCCCGGAAAAGCAACCAGCTTATTTCTGTAGAAGGTTAGATTCAGACCCGTGGTCCAGGTAAACTTTGACGATACAATGTTTTTGGTATTTACGGTGAACTCGGTGCCGGCGTTTTGTACGGTGGCCTTTCTATTGAGCAAAACGGAACCGAAACCGGTAATGTCCGGCAATTGATATTGCAACAACTGATTGGAAGTCCTGTTCCTGAAATAGCTAAAGGTTGTCAGAATGCGGTCTTTCAGGAAACCTAATTCCAGGGCGCCCTCCATTTTTTTGACCAGTTCCCAGGCAAAATTTGTCGACACCAGGTTGTCCGGTGAGATGGCCTGCGCATTCTGATAGGGACGGCCCTGGTTGAGGAAGGAATTTAAAGAAAGGTACGCGTAATTGCCGGCAGGCTCATTACCGGTGGTTCCGTAACTGCCCCGTAACTTTCCAAAGCTCAAAAAAGAGAGATTGTCTTTTATGTACTGAGTGTTGGAAAACAACCAGGCTGCACCAATGGAACCAAAGTTCCCAAACTTCCTGCCGGGTCCGAAGCGGCTGCTGCCGTCCCTCCTGCCGTTGAGATTAAGAATATACTTATCCTGCCAGTTATAGTTGATCCGGCCGTAAATAGAAGTAAATCGATTTTGCTCGTTGGTAGATCCGTAGTTGAAAATGGAAGTGGCGCCGGCGAGCGAGCCCAGGAGCGCATCATTGGTATAACCGGAGCCTCCGATCTCCTGGCCGGTGGATGAACTCTGCTGAAAGGTAGTCCCCAGCAGGGCATCCAGCTTTCCTTTTCCCAGTCGGGTTTTTAAGGTCATTTGTGGCTCGACGATCCAGGACGAGATCGTATTATAACTAAAAGTGGCGCTGCCCGTCGGGTTCGTTATAAAGGGATTTCCTATCTGGGTGGCGATGGAATAAGCATAGGCGCCATTGACGACCATGTTATTGTATCCCCCGGTGACCTTGAACAGCAGCGCATCTGATATTTTGTAACCCAGCGTCATATTGCTGACCAGGTTGTTCGTCCTTCCTTTATAGGTGTTATAAAAGCCAGGGAAGGGGTTGCTGGTGCTGTAGTCCTTGTAGTTGATGCTGCCGTCCGGGTTAAAGGGTTCCGGCGCATCGGGAGCCAGTGTCACATTCGCCGTCGGATCATAGGAAGGAAGGAACGTATTGTCGATCAGGTAATTCATCGACACCTGTGCGTTGAACCTTCGATCCGTGGAGGCGGTGGATAAAGAAAGCCCGCCGGAGATCTTATTGGCATTATAATGCCCGGAAGTCCGGGGAAAGGGCGGTTTGTTAATATTATACCCGCCATAAATGCGATAGGAAGAATTGGAGTTCCCCCCTGAAACGGACAATTGAGCATCCGTGTTAACGGTGATCTGACCAAGCAATCTTTTTTGCCAGTTCATGTTCCGGGTAGTATCCCATACGATGAGATCGGGCGCATTCGTGACTGTCTTGACGGCTCCCGTATTCCTGAATCCCTCGTTTCGCATGGCCAGGTACTGGTCCCGGTTCATCAAGTGTGTTTCCCTCGGTGTTTCGGATAGTCCGGTATAAACGTTGAAGTCGAATTTGGTGGGACCGGCCTTACCTTTTTTTGTCGTGATCAGTATCACTCCATTGGCTGCGCGGGAACCATAAATAGCCGTTGCATCCGCGTCTTTCAGGACGTCCACCGACTCGATGGATGCGGGATTTATGAAGCTAAAAGGGCTGGCGTCGCTGGACCCGCCTGATCCTGGATTGGGAAGCATGGAAGAGGTATAGGGCACGCCGTCGATAATATATAAGGGATCTTTTCCCTGTGCGATGCTGTTCACGCCCCTGATCTGGACAGTCACCGTACTATTCGGCAAACCCGTGTTCTGGGAAATAAATAAGCCGGGCACACGGGCTTCTACAGCGAGCAAAACATTGGTGAGTGGTTGTTTGGCAATATCCGCGGCTGTGACGGTGCTGATATTGCCGGTGCTGAGCCTTCTGGAAGTGGTTCCGTAGGCCTGAACCTGCACGATGTCCAGCGGGGAATTGGAGGGGTCTAGTTTGATAGACCATCTGTTCGTCATCGTCTTATCATCCACTTTCAGGACCTGGTCGGCATACCCTACATAGGTAATCAATAGAATATCTCCCGGCTTGACATTGATGGAGAATTCTCCTGAAGCATTGGAGGTAGTGTAGTTGTTGGTCCCTTTGACCCGAATGGTCGCGCCGCTCAAAGACGCTCCGTCGGCGCCTGTCACATGGCCGCTGATAGGCGTTTCGGGAATGGTGGGTGCAGTTGGCTGCGGGGGTACGGGATTAGCCGGCTGCGGCACCTCCGGTCGGGTAATGACAATTGTTTTATCTTCGATGGAATAACCGAATGGCTGTTCCTTAAAACAGAGATCAAGAAAATCCTGCAGCGACTGATTTTTCACGTTCACCGTCACGGGCCTGGAATGACTGATCTGGCGATAGTCGTAGAAAACAAAATAGTTGGTTTGTTTTTCAATGACCCTGAAGATCTTCTCCAGCGGTATATTCTTTCCCTGGAAGGTGATATTTTGCGAAAATGTTTTGGCACTGAGTTGTAAACAAAATGCGGTTAATAAGATCATTAGCAGCTTCATGATCATCACGGTTTTCTTTATAAAGGAGGCTCCCGGAAAACTGACAGGGTCTTTGACTGGCGGTGCCGGCTGCCCATCCTTAAAGATAGTTGATGTGGAGGGAATTGCGACAGACCGGTACCGGGCAAGCCGGCTGGAGGCAGTGATGGATTCCATACGTTCTTATAGTTTTGGTTGAAACCATAAGAGGAGGTAATTCGAAGGTTGGTACTAAGGGCCGGCAAAAAAAACCGGTCTCCGTGGTTACCGGAGCATTTTCAACAACAAAACGATGATCAGGGGCTGGTAATTATGTAAGATGAGGTATTCTCTGATGTCATTCAGCGCCCTTTGCAAATGATTTTTCACTGTATTGCGGGATAAGCCCGTAGCTGCCGCCATTTCGTCATAACTCATGTTCTCCCGCCTGCTCATCAGGTATATTTTACGGGGCTGCGTCGGAAGGGCGGTTACGGCCTCATCTATGAGACGCTGTACTTCATTGTAGTTGACTTTATCCAGGATCTCCGCCTGCTGTTTTGCCGATTGGTGGTAGAATTCGGAGGCAATCCTGTCGTCGGTGGCCGCTTTTTTCAGGAGGTTCACGGCAAGATTGCGCGCTATCCGGAAGATATACTGGTCCAGGTTAAGCACCGTATCCAGATCATTGCGTTTTCGCCATAAAATGACAAAAAGCTGTTGCGTCACTTCTTCAGCGATGTAATCAGATTTACTGAAATAATTGCTAAAGTCATATACACGGTCAAAATAAGTATCGAATAATAGCTTAAACTTCCTTTCCTCTTCTCCCGGATATGACGATCCATTTGCATTGAAGGTCATAGTAATAATAAAAAAAGTAAAATACAGGCTTTTTTTTCTCAAAAAAAATAATTTAAGTTAGTACCGGGAAACTAGCAGGCCTCTCTTACGCTTACTGCATCTTTGCAGTGTAAGCCTTACTATTATGAATATTCAACAACGGATTGACCAACTGTATGCAAAATATCTGTCAGGGAACAACTCTGCCGCAGAATGGGAGGAGTTGCTGGTATTGATCTCCGGCATGGAAGAAGAAGACACTACGACGCTGGACGGGCCATTAAAGGAGATCTGGGAGTCGGCCCGGCTAAAAGAGCTGCCGTCGAGGGCGCACCTGGCTCCCCGTGACAGGATCTATGCCACCGCGACAGCGTCCGGGACCGAAGCAACGGCCCCGGTCCGGTTTCTTCGGCTAAACCGAAGGTTCATCGCCGCTGCGGCGGCAGTGATAGGCATTTTGCTCATCACAGGCTTGTACCTTGTCAGCAGGAAGAAGACGGCCATCACCCCTATAACACAGGTTACTACGCCCGAAACACAACCGCCAGGCATTAATAAGGCCATACTCACACTGGGCGGAGGGCAGCAGATCACCCTGGACAGTACGTCGGTGGAAACCGCCTATGCGCAAAGTAAAAGCCGGGTGGTCAATAAAAATGGTGTCCTGGTTTACGAAGCAGGAGCAGACAACGGCGGCAGCGAACTCGTCTATAATAAGGTGACCACTGCACGCGGCAATCAATATCAGTTGGTGCTATCGGATGGAAGTAAGGTCTGGCTCAATGCTGCTTCGTCCCTCCGTTATCCCGCCAGTTTCACCGGCAGCGACCGTACGGTTGAATTGACAGGCGAGGCCTATTTCGAAATAGCTAAAAATGCTGCCCGGCCGTTCCGGGTAATGGTGGGTGGCCTGCAGGTGAATGTGTTGGGCACAAGCTTTAATATCAATGCATACGATGATGAAGACCTCATCAGAACATCCCTGCTGGAAGGCGCCGTCAATGTTACCAGTCATGATAAGACCGGCCGGCTTCAGCCCGGCGAAGAGGCCTCTGTACAAAAAGACGGCGGTCTCAGGATAGCGCCTGGTAACGTCGAGCTGGCCGCGGCATGGAAAAATGGTTATTTCCAATTTGACCAGGCTTCTTTACCCGGGGTTATGCGGCAGATAAGCAGATGGTATGACCTGGACATCCAATATGCCGGCAGGATACCCGACCGGCTCTTTTCAGGTAAGATTCAGCGCAACCTGCCGCTCGCCGGTGTTTTACGGGTACTCCAAAAAGGCGGCGTTCTTTGTACCCTGAATGGCAAGCGATTGACAGTATCGGGGTCATGATCCACAACTTATTTTTTGCTCTGTTAGTACCAATTTGATTTCCTGCCCCTCTTTGTCCAAACAAGACAGTTATGAGGACAAAGTCAATATTCGTAGTAGCGGGCCTTCTATTAGCATTTCAAACTGCCCGATCACAGCAGACTGCCTATAAAAACGTTCAATTGTCGTCCCGGTTTCCGCAGCAGGGACAAGACCTGGAGGTCTCGTACAAAGCCCTGGACAATTCCCCTCCGAATAAAGAAATAATAGCAACGGTCTGCTTTTATCAGTCAACTCATTATCCGGCGCCGACCCCTGTTAAGATGGAAGGCGCCAATGGAACCTATGTCGTCCGTTTGCATGTGCCCGACTCGGCAAGGGTGCTGGTAATGGCCTTTGCCGGTGATACTTCGATGGACAGCAACCATAAGAAAGGATATTTATTACCTATTTACAAGGATAAAACACAGGCTAAGAATGTAGCGGGTATCGAGGCCTTTATATTTACCTATGGCGATGAGGCTGCCGGTATCGAGCCAGATCAGGAACTGGGCCTGAAGCTGGTCAACCAACAGTTACAGGCTTATCCTGATACGAAGGAGGACTTCATGAATATCCGGTATCTGTGTATGGCCCATTCAAAGAGCGAACAGGTGAAGAAGCAGCTGGAGAAGGAACTGAATGCTCTTTTGCAAAGCAACAACGAGCGTGACTGGTTGAAAGCCAGTAATGGATATGCTTATCTGAAAAACCAGGGGAAAATTGATTCCTTGTACAAACTGGAGATGGAGCGGTTTCCGGACGGTATAACGGCCCGCTCCAACGACATCAGCAATTTTTTCATAACAAAGGGAGCATCGGAAATGGAACAGGCGTATATATCCTGGCTCAAAAGATTTCCGCCTGAAAATTTTGGGCCTGATAGATTACAGTATGACTATGCCATTGTCGCACTGGGAAAAAACTTCGCCCGCGAAAAAGATTCCATCAAGGCCCTGGCCTATGCCGACTCGATAAAAACAATCTATTATAAAAGCGTGGCCTGGGATGAGATAGCGCAGGAATTGTTTAGAAGCGGGTTATATGAAAGCGCCAAAAAGTTGTACATAAAAGCCATCGATACAGGCTACACCTATCTGACCACAAAAAAGGGAGATGTATATGCACCAAAAGCAACGGCAAATTTCCTGGCGTCCTGTACCAATTATGCCATACTCCTATACGAGCAGGGGCGATATGCGGACGCACTGAAATATGTGCAACTGGCCTATTCTTTTTACAAAAAAGCCTATGAGTTGAATTATTATTATGCAAAGATCCTGATGGCCAACGACCAGTATACGTTTGCGTATACTCTTTTGGATGAGATCATGCAAACGGGCAAGGCGAAAGAAGAGCAGACCGCTGTTTTTAAAAAAGTCTATATCAAAGAAAAGGGTAGTGACGCCGGGCTGGATGATTACCTCACCGGCATCAAACAAAGAATTGCTGCCGCCAACCATGACGATCTGGTCAAACATATGCTGAACAAACCTGCGCCCCTGTTCTCGCTTATCGATCTGGACGGGCGGCCTGTCTCCCTTGAAAGTCTGAGAGGAAAGACGGTGGTGCTTGACTTTTGGGCCACCTGGTGCGGGCCCTGTAAAAAGTCCTTTCCAGCGATGAAGAAAACGCAGGATAAATACAAGGCCGATCCCAACGTGAAATTCCTGTTCATCCATACCTGGGAAACTTCAGCAACAGCGGCCAATGATGCCCGGGCCTATTTAACAGAACAGAAGTATGACTTCGAAGTTTTGATGGATATGAAAGACCCGGCCACGAAAAAAAACGAGGTGGTAGAAAGTTATGGAGTAAAAGGCATTCCCGCAAAATTCGTCATAGACAGGAATGGGAACATTCGTTTTCAGTTAACAGGTTTTAAAGGGGATACGGATGAAGCCGTAGATGAGTTGTCAACCATGATCGAACTGGCGAGGAGTAGATGATCCGCAAGGAAAATATCAAAAGAAAAGACCCCGCACAAAGTGCGGGGTCTAATATCACTGCAGACGGTCATTATTTAATGCCTTTTTCGCTGATGCCTTTTGCTGGTGTGGGAGCAGTCATAACAAAACGATAATTTCCTGCTTTGATCCCGTTCAACTGGAACGTCCCATCACTGTTCGTCGTGATCGTCAGGGTGCTGCCCCCGGGATTCTTACCTCCTTTTACCACAATTCCCCCAATAGGCTGCCCGGGACTTGCCACGAAGGCCCCGCTGCGGAACATTGGATTGCTGCCGCTTTGTCCGCCAGCCTCATACAACGGATTCCCCTTTTTTGCGTCGTTCGGCCGCGTGCTGCTATCGCCTTGTGAGGCTCCGGTGTGCTCAGGCGCCGTAACGGTAAACAAATAATTGCCATCCTCCGTAGCTGTAAATTCAAACTCTCCTTCACCATTGGTAGTCGTGGTCATCATACTGCCACCGGGGTTTTTTCCACCCTTTACCGTGATGCCGCCGATAGGACTACCGGCGACGATGGAGGCTCCCTGTCCAATTGCTGATCCCGCGGCATGCAGGCCTTGATTCACTTTTTCTCCGAATGTCGATCCTTGTGTCTGTTTACCTACGTTCTGCCTGGCGCTGCTGCTTCCAAAAGTCCAGCTTAGACCTATATGTACGCTACTGGACCTATAATGACTCGCATCTTTTGATCCGCCATCCAACGACAGTTTGCCCGAAGCCAGTTGCTGGGCTTCATAGGTATTCTTTTCATTGAAACCACCCATAGGCACGAGGTAGCTTTGCGTGGTTGTGATTGTGGGACCGGCATTAATGGCGCCCGCCATATAGATGCTCAGATGGCCGGTCAAACCATAGCTGACTTTCAATTTTGGTATGGTGATGAAGCCCGTGCTGTTCTCCTTTTGCGAGGCCGATAATACGACGGATTGGAGGGTTCCGTTGACCATTATCTGGCTGCTTTGTGTAAATCCATCCCGCCTCAGACTGAAGTATCCACCGCTGATGGCGGGTGAGATCGTTATTTTTCCGAACCTGAGATCAGTCCGGACTCCTGCAAATGCCGTAAAGCCATGACTATTCGAAGCGCCGTTTTGCATGTCCGTTATATCCAGGTTACCGGTCATTAGTTTATATTTAGATAGTAAGGGCGTTTTGTCCGGACCTATATTTTCGGCAGACAGATACTGCCCGCCCGCAATGATGCCGAGTGTGAAGCTGCTGCTGCCTATGGCCGGCCCATTCTTGCCGTTGCTGTATAGCGGTATAAAGAGTTCGCCGCCCAACTGGTAACCGTTACCAATCAGTGCATCCTTTTTTAAGGTGGTGGAATTGAAACTTCGCCCTCCCTCGAAAGAGACGCCGATGGAAGGTGGAGCTGATCCCTGTGCCAATGCTATCAGGGCTGTCGCAGACAAAAGGAAAGTAGATAAAATCTTCTTCATATTAGGGGTTGTTAGGGGGTGAACATGCGATTTCGTACATTATCAGATCAGCGCTGTCTGGATTTTGTTACCTGTTCAAACGATCTTTTTTAAAGGGAATGCCGGGATTCTTGTCAATTGAAAGTGTGCTGTCCTTAAATAGATTGATAATCAAGTTGTTAAGATGTAGGAAAAGAAGAGTTCAAGCGGTAGAAAATGACCTATCGAAACTTGCCGCTGGTATAATATTTGTTATTTGCATAATAGCGTAAGGGAATGGCTATATCTACAAATTCTTTTTTATGGGTATTCATACCGGTCAACAAAGACCATTCCCCGCAGTGGCTATTGTATCAGTGCTTGTTTTGCTTTGCCTTTTCGCGGGCCAACACTGGATTTCCATGCTGTTTCCTGGGTTATCCGGGCTCGCAAGGATCGATCCAAGCCTGACTATCCTGGATATTCCTGTTCGCATACCCGTGACGGTAGATCTGATCCTGGTGCCGGGTCTTTTCATCCTTAGTTATCTGGTCGTGATCTTGTTCAATTCTTTCTGGTCGGGTATGTCTCCCTGGCGGGAGGCCATACAGAGGCTAGGGGCTGTTTTTGCGGGAGTATTTGCTTTATTGCTTTGTATGGCATCCGGCGCCCTGATCTCCTATGTGGCGCGGGACTATTTCCCTAAATCCCTCAGGAATGGGATCGACTCTTTGGCGATAAATGCGGACATTCATCTTCCTTATGCAGGATATGAGGCCATTCATCTGCGTGGGAATGTAATATTACTGGCATGTTTTGTCATCGGTATAGCGATCTGTATCCAGCAAATAAAAAGAGTGCCGGGGACCCGGAAAGTGGCGCGATTGACGCGTGAACAACGAATGACACCCTATGAACTGATGCTCCGTGAGAAGTTGCAACTGGAAAAACAAAAGGCAGCAGAAGCGCGAATGACAATACATACCCGGTTGAAGCAAGGGACAAGCCGGAAAACCGCAGGTATGAAACCAGGCACGACCCGGTCCGATGGTAAGAACCTGCCTGCCTTATGCCGCAATCATCCCGTTCTGACTATCGAGCCGGAGGCCGTCAATTACATGCCGATGGAATGATCCGCTAAAGCAGTCCTCCCCCTAGCAGACTGGTCTGGTCGTCGGGATTCAATTTTGGCTCTCGAAATATCAGAGTCGTCTTTTTCCCTTTCCCGTTTCTGTATGTCAATAAATCCCTGAAGTCTTTGGATAGTTGAAGATAGGGGGAAATGAGAGTCAGGTTGGAGCCGGTCTTTTTGATGAGGTCGGAGAGTTCGGCGGCGCATTTCCGGGTATCTTTAATGGAGATTCGCCCAATAAAAGGCTATAGGAAAGTACCTAGTTTTGAATTTAGTTTCCCGAAATATCCATTCCCGGCTAAAGTATGGCTAGATTATACGTTATTGTAGTGACGGATCGACAGAGACCTAACCTTCAGGGTTGTGTTCGGGGTAAATCAGCGAAGACTATGGGTGAAACAACACTACCAGCTGGAAAAAGACCTCTTAAAACGCTATTCTCTAATAAGAATAGGTGCAGACTTTTCTGGCTGGCCGTGCTGACCCTGATGTCACTTTTTAAAATCTATGGGCAACATGAGACCGATTATAAGATACAGGCAAATATTATTTACCGGTTCACAAAATATGTTGACTGGCCGGTCAATAAGAAAGATGGCGATTTCACTATTGGGATAGTAGGAGAGTCGCCGCTCTATGATGATCTGAAGACCTTAAGCGCTAACAAAACGGTCGGGAATCAGAAAATAGTGATCATTAAAATGTCTCCTTCGGCAAATTCCTACAACTGCCATATGCTTTTTATCAACGAAGAAGAGAGTAGCAGCTTAAAAAGGATCGCTAATCTCACAGCAGGAATTCCGATCTTAATTATTTCGGAATCGGACGGCCTTGCCCGTAAGGGGTCATGTATAAATTTTATTACGGTGGACGAACGACTGAAATTGGAGATCAATAAAAGCAATGTCGAACAAAGGAGTTTGCGTATTGCTTCTGAACTCCTTGAGTTAGGGACAATTATAAAATAGAAGTGCGTATGTCACATGAAGTCTAAATAACCCGATTAAAATGAACATTACTATTAAGAGGAGGATATACTGGAGCTTCTCCTTGCTGGTGTCCTTGTTCGTAGTCAATGGCGTCATCACTATTATTACCTTAAGCAATAATAAAAAGTCATCATCCACCCTTTCCAGGGTTATTGACCCCTCACTGCAGGCCATGGACGAGTTTAAGAAAATGATGCTGGAATCAAAAATGTACACGACCAATTGGGTGTTCCTGAGATATAAGCAGGAAGATAAAGAGCTGTTGAAAGAGCTTCATAGCACGGATTATCGGAAATTAAGGTCCGGGTTGGATAGTTACGCTGAACAATGGACGAATAAAGAGTGGGTCGACAGCCTGGACAGGGTGTACGCCGGATTTGAACAACTGCTGCTTATCGAAAGAGGTCTAATGGGATCTTTAAAGGAATTCAAGGATTATGATGATCCTGTGACCAAATTGGAGGCAGAACGGAAGATCGAAGAGGAAGTCCTGCCCAGAACTACTGCATTGATGAACTCTTTAAGTAATATCTATACTTTTGAGCAGGGAATAAGGAACCAAGTTAACGGCAGGTTGGAGAGCTCTTCCAGGCTGCTAAGCAAGGTTATCTTTGGGCAATCCATCGCCATCATTTTCATTGGGATCTTCCTTTCGATGTATTTTGCAAAGACTATCATCAGTCCGATCAATAAACTAAGGCTTATCGTAAATGATTTGGGAAAAGGGATTACCCGGATAAAAGAACATAATGGGAACGCAGATGAGATCGGGGAAATGGTGCGATCCGTCAACAATCTTACTGAAAAACTGAGGGGAACGGCAACTTTTGCACACGAAGTAGGCATCCGCAACTTTAATATACCCTTTCAGCCTCTCAGCGATGAGGATACGTTAGGGAAGTCCCTGATCTCCATGCGCGACAATTTGAAAGCAAGCGAAATGGACTTGCTGCAAAGTGCGGCGGACCTTAACAAAAAGGACCGGCTTCTGCAGGCAGTTGGTTCGGCGACCCACGAACTCATCAGCAATAATGATTTTGATACTGCTATCGGGAACGCCATCAAAATGCTGGGTTCGCAAATGGGAGTTGACAAGGTAGTAACCTATCGTAATTTTTCAGATAGTCTTACAAAAAATCTCTACAGCAGCCAGTTGGCATGTTGGAGTAATTCTACCAATGAAGTAGAATATCATGCGGCAGCATTTCAGGAAGTGCCTATTCATTTGATGGTTCAAATAGAACAATCACTTCAAAAAAATAAGGTCTTTCACGGGGTCATATCCGATATGAAAGATCGTTACACAAAAGAATGGTTTGAAGGGGAAAAAGTAAAATCGGTAACCGTTCTTCCTGTATTTTCGGCAGGGAAATTATGGGGGTTTGTCTCCATTCGGGACTGTAAAACTGAACGTACGTGGACCCCGGCTGAATTATCTGTACTCGAATCATTTTCCGGCACAGTTGGGGCGGCGATCGATCGTATACAGATGGAGCAGCAAAAGAACAATGCAGAAGCGGCCAGTTTTGCCAAAAGCGAATTTATGGCCAATATGAGCCATGAATTACGCACTCCCATGAATGGGATTATCGGGTTTACAGAACTCGTATTAACCACCGATCTTATAAAAATACAAAGGGAATACCTGCAGAATGTCAATAAATCCGCATACAACCTGCTGGCTATCATCAATGACATACTCGATTTCTCCAAGTTGGAAGCCGGTAAGCTGATCATCGACAATACTTCCTTTAAGCTTGATGAGTTAATTGAAGAAACAATCGATATTTTATCCATAAAAGCCCAGGAAAAGAATCTTGAGCTGGTCTGCGATATCGATCCTGGTCTTCCTTCCCAATTCTTCGGAGACGATGCGCGGATAAGACAAATACTCGTAAACCTCATCGGTAATGCCATAAAATTCACCAGTAAAGGAGAAGTCTTCGTAACTGTCGGCCAGAAAGCCCCAGCCTATGAAAAAAACAATAAGAAATTAATGGATATTGCCATGTCGGTGAAGGACACGGGTATTGGCATCAACACCGAGAAAATAGATGCGATCTTTGAAAGCTTTACACAGGCCGACTCATCCACTACCCGAAAATTCGGAGGGTCTGGTCTGGGACTTACCATTTCCAAGGGCCTGGCAGAGTTAATGGGTGGAAATTTGCATGTTAGAAGTGAATATGGTAAGGGAAGTATATTTACCCTTCAGCTTACCCTGGAAATTGTCAATGACCACCCCCGGATTGAATTGGCTTTAAAAGGATCTTTGCAAAATGTCCTGGTGATAGATGACAATATCACCAACTGTACATTGATGGAGGGCATTTTCGGGCATTTGCAGATTCCGTGTACGATCTGTTACAGCGGTGCGGCGGCGTTGAGTATCATCGGGAAATCGATTGAAGACAGGAAGCCGTTCGATCTTATCATCACTGACAACCAGATGCCGGAAATGGACGGTATTAGTTTGGTACGGAAGATCACTGAAATGACAGAGGGGCGCCCCCAGCCTTTTATACTAATGCTCTCCTCCCTGGAAAGAAAAACTTTCCAGCCGGAGGCGGAAACCATCGGCATCCACAAATTCCTTTCCAAACCGGTAAAGATGACGGAATTGATGGCCCTGTTGTCCCTGCATTTCGAAAAATCATTTTTGCATAAAGAGCCGGCTGTCGTCCCACAGGGGATCGGAAAAATTTTTAAAAGCACGAAAGTATTGGTGGCAGAGGATAACCCGTTGAACATGTTACTCATTTCGGAGGTGTTGGGCAATATGGGAATTGAGGTAATTAGGGCAGGTAATGGGGAAGAGGCGATTGCCATGCTGATGCAACATGATCCTGCCATGGTCTTTATGGACATCAATATGCCGGTAATGGACGGATATACGGCCACGAGAAAGATCCGGGCGTCGGCTCAGCCATACTGCAATGTTCCTATCATTGCCCTGACGGCCGACGCCATGGAGGAGGACAAGGAACGATGCCGGAAGGCGGGTATGAATGACTTCTTGTCCAAGCCATTCCGTCTCAAGGAAATTGAGTCTGTCATGAATAATTATTTAATCCGGGCGTAGCTTATGAAAAAAAATACGATCGTTGAGGTCATTTCCGCTGTATTGGTTTTTTTATTTATCTATGCCGCTGTAAGCAAACTACTTGATTTCGATAAATTTAAATACCAGATAAGCCAATCTCCTTTTATAACCAATATTTCCCGGTTCGTTGTCTGGGCCATCCCGATAGGTGAACTACTGATTTCTGTTGCACTGATTGTCAGGAGGACAAGGTCCGCGGGTCTGTATTCGGCATTTTTCTTAATGCTGCTGTTTACGGGATATATATTTATAATGCTACGATACAGCCCCTATTTGCCTTGTTCATGCGGGGGAGTATTATCGGGGATGTCCTGGAAACAACATTTTGTTTTTAACCTGGCATTTACCGGATTGTCATTGTCCGGGATAGTGATTCAAGATATGGATTCAAGAAAAAGCCGTGGTAAGAATACGTTGACAGGAATGAAGCTGAACACCTGAAGAAAAAAGTAAGCATCTATCATCATCAAAGTTTTTTGTGCTTTTTGATTTACAAAAGCAGCATATCAAATGAAAAAATCGATCTCAGTAGTGGTCATTGCCGCCTTGTTCGCCGTGGTGTCCGCATTTGCAGGTAAGGTCAAAAACCAAGTACAAACGTGGAATGTCGACCATCCTTTTCAGGGATCACCCGGCATTTACTTTTTATCCGCAACCCAGGTAAAAATGTTTTATTGCCCCGGCGCCAATAATGTGGAGTGTGCCTATTTGGTAGGCAGCATGGGGACAATTATTAAGAAGCCTAATTAATACCCGGACCTGGTATGGCCGGCCGGTCTTATGAAATACTGGCCGGCTATATTAAGTCATTGGACTGATCTTCACTCTTACCATGAAAAGTTATCTTTATGTGCTGATAATATTCCTGCTGGCGGTATGTGTCATACTGGCCATTTTTCATTTCGGAGACCTTCCCAATACGCATAATAATGGATTCAAGCGATCTTATTTTCAGGTGCCCTACTCCGGATCGCAGGAGAGGAAGCTGCCGGATACTTTGGTCGGGATCGTGGGGGCGACCCGGTGGAATGTTTATATCAGCACGGCAACCGAAGGCGAAGTTCTTGAGATCGGGAAGGATCTAAGGGGGAGGATAAAGAAGATCAAGATCCCTTTTTTTGCCAGATGGTATGACAGCTTGCAGTTCAGCAGCCTCTCGATTATGATCGATTCCCCCCGGATGTATCTTTTTGCCGAGAACAAGCCGGCCATTGTCAAGACCAGCCTTGACGCTGCGTCGTTCGAGGTCCGGATACTGCCGCCGGGCGGATTTAGCCGCGAAGCCATGGCGGGCCCCGATTGTTTTATATTAAGAAAATTCGAACCCCGGCTGATCGACCAGGTATTCGTCCGATATAATTTCAGCACGGGGATCTTGAAAAAAGAAGAGAATATTTCGGAGATATATGGCGACGGCGGGATCATATCGGATGGTCAGCTGCACTTCGATGGCGGTACAAAGAAATTATATTATATCTATTATTATAAGAATTTGCTGTTGTCATTCGATACGACGCTGGGGTTTGTAAATAAATTCGCCTCGATCGACACCACTATTTCATTTAATATGAAAACAGGGTTGGTTAAGAATGGCGGCACCCAGGCATTTACGAATATTACTCCCGCCAATATCATTAACAAGCTTAATT
>Ga0307516_10004722_pt1 | contig 16653 bp, 6 predicted proteins | sample 19_EM_MG_FD_203310 | JGI IMG/M metagenome (GOLD analysis project Ga0307516, IMG submission 203310) | Populus trichocarpa ectomycorrhiza microbial communities from riparian zone in the Pacific Northwest, United States - 19_EM | ecosystem: Host-associated > Plants > Roots > Unclassified | place...
AGGCTTTTGAAGTTTCAATGCCTCGTTGGGACAATCCCAGGATTGGTAAAGAGATTTTCGTCTTTTCTCTTAATTTTGAGTTTGAATCTTGAAGTTATCATCACCAAGATTCACTCTTTTAAGTACATGGTGTATATAGAGAGAGTATATTTTTAAGATAGTAGTAAATGATATGTTGTTTTCATGAACACATAAACTATTTTGAAGATATTTGTTCTTATATTTTTAAAGTGTTTAAAAAAAAATTAAATTTTTTTAATTTTTTTAAATTAATATTTGATTCTCTTCTTCTTGGGATCCCTTTCCTATCCAACCTTTCCTTTGTTAATTCCAACGCTTCAGGGCTAAGCCAGAACTCCTTTCACTTTTTTATTTGTTTTCGTCAAGAAATTTCAGAGGGAAACGACATTATTGGTGCAGGTCACCTTATAGCCTTTGACTAGCACATGAATGCCTTGAAAAACCTGGAGGTGAACAGGATTAGGGTTTAGACCTAAGGGTTTGGAGAGAGGATCGCTGGTTTTTCAAATTTAGCATGTGACCCACTGGACATCTGATGGAATTTTTGTTTGCGGAAATTAGATGTGGATAAGTAATTTCCTATAGTGGCGGAGTTTGACTTTTTCTTGGAAAGGGTCTATGCAAATTAAATGATCTTTCATATGTAAAATCATAAACGTTAAAAAAATATTTATATAGAAAATTAGAGAAATGTTGCTATATTTTAAATGTGATACTTTAATGATATGTTATTGAAATATTAACTTATCTCATACATACTTATATTTTACTATTTTTATAAGAAATATATAAACAAATAATGAGTATCTGAATTAAGCGCAACTAATCCTTTCTAAAAATAATAAATTATTGATTAGGTGTAATTTAGAAGGATAATAACAACATTAAAATCACACATTTTAACTTTCTTTAATAATATAGATGTATATATCTATGTACGCGTAGATATGAGTGGGTGTTCTATGTTTTATTATAGTTTATCACTTAAAGTGTAATTAAGAAAATAATAAAATATGTATTTGAATTCATACGAAAGAAGTATTCATAAATTATAAGTGTCAATTTGTTTAATAAAAATATCTGTGAGGATCTTTCTAATTAGTTTGGAATTATATAAACGCTGTCCATATTCAAATCCTAATTGGTTCAGCTCAGATTTAAGAATCTATTATATTTTATAATTCTGATTTAAGATTCAATATTTTCTTTAGTTAAAAATTCTTTGAGATGCTCAGTTTTCATTAACTTTTTGTAGCGGGGAGAATATATGGGAAACCATTCCCAACATGTTTTTCACGAGAAAAAAACACTTTACCTTTCCTTTTTTTTTTTCATTGTATTATTTGAACATAATTTTATTTTCATATTTTTCTAGAATAGTGAAATATTGCTCAATTGCTTAACGAGACCATAAGATCTCCTGTTTAGGTGGATTGGATCTGTGTGGGTGCATAATAATGTCCTAATTAAGCAGGCCTTTTAGTTTGGATCTATGTTTATTTTTTTAAACCGGGCTTTCCCTTTACTTAACCTCGGAAATGCTTTTCCACGTTATGATGTGTCTCTATTTTTTTTAAATTCTAAACAAATATATAGGTCTCATAAAATATTTTAGTATTATTATTAAATTTTAAAATATAATTGTTTTAAAAATTATTTATTAAGATAATTTTTTTATTAATGTATCTCTTATTTATTTTAATCAAAACAGTATTTTAATATATGAAAATAATACGAATTACACTTAAAAGGAAAAAAAAAACAGTACGATTCATTTCATAACCAGGGAAGTAATCATGCTAGGCATTGTTTTTACTTATTAGACTTTAAAATTGTCTTATCATGTAATTTAATTAAATTACGTGATAATTTTGAGAGAGAGAAAATTTGTTTTTGCAGAGAAGAAAAAATATTTTTTAATTCAAGAATAATATATATTTTTTTGAATGAGTTATAAGAATTAGTTACGAAATTTCCAACCTAATGACTACTCAATACATATTTCCAACCTAATGCTTGTTTTCTATATTTTCTATAAATCTTATAAGAATTAGTTACGATATGTATATTTTTGTCCCTATTTAAATGAAAGACATCTTCAAAATTATGTTAAATTATAATCCAATAAATAGCTTTAAGAAAATAAAGTGTCAATAATAGCATGGAAATCATAGGTAAATTGATAATTTTTTTATGAATAATAATAATAATAATAATAATAATAATAATAATAAATGGAATTTTGTTTGCAAAACCGAAAACAAAGGTTGAAATGGGTTAAGATTTTGGTTTGGAAGACCCAAACAAATAACTTTAGGAAGCCCATCCATTTGACAGGGTACCGTTGCTATTGACAAGTCCATTGGCCGAAGTATTTGGTATGACCCCAAAGTCTTCTGACTTTCACATATTTCTTGATCAAACCATCTTTCATTTAGAAAAAGATGAGATTAGATTGTCTGTAAGAATTTACTTGAAGTAGGAGATCAAGGCAATAGACAAGAAAATCATCTCTTATCATCAACACTATGCAGCTTCTTCTTCGTCTTGTTTGATGATGCAAAACACAAGTCAACTGTTCTTATGATCTGTTGCTAAGTCTTTCTGGTTCATGCTGTCTTCTATATTTAAGATTATATATACGAGTTTGATAAGTTTGTTTCATGAACGTATTAAATATTCTTCCATCTGTAATTCTTTTTGCTCAGCTAGTGACTGTTCTTGCAATGAAAGTAATAGCAAGCTAGCACTGGTAGCAAGTGACGAGTGATCATGTTAAGATTGATCATATCAAATTAAGCTAGTATATATCCATCGTTAAGAGTTTGAGGAATTTTCTGATAAATATAAGCTGTGTGGGTTCTTGTACTATTAGACTTCAATTTCTCTTAACGAATGTTCAGCTGTTGAAGTGGGTGCTCTTTGTATGTCTTTAGGAGAAAAAGGAGAGCAGTTATCGATTTCGATTCTTAGTGATTGAGGAAGAGACGATCTTGTAATATTTCTCCATTGCTTAACGAGACCATAAGATCTCCTGTTTAGGTGAATTGGATCTGTATGGATGTATAGTAATGTCCTAATTAAGCAGCCTTTTCATTTTGGGTCTATGTTTATTTTCTAAACTGGGCTTTTCATTTTGGAAAATCTGATTCGGATTGGTTGAGAGACACATTTGACAAAACTCTGATTTGCAGACATGGCAACTACATCTGCTTGATTTACATTTCGAACATTTCCCTTTCTACTCTACACACCACACACAGTTCTTGAGATCTATTGACTCCAGTTTTTTTCTTTTTTCTTTTTATTTTAGAGATGTGATGTTGGGTGAAAGTAGGGGCGGAGGAGCATAGAAGACTGAGGTGGGCTGTAGCCCAGGTAAAAAAATAGATCTTAAAAAAACGTAATATCCCATCTTATAAGTATAGCCTTTTTATTTATCTTTTTCCAAATTCATGTATGTGAATATTCCCTCTGCATTATTCCTTATTAGCCTCGTACCTTTTCATTGGGCTTCTTAGCCTTTGGCATCCCATTAATTTCTCTTCTTACTCGTTGAATAAATAAATCTCTAGGATTTTCTATTCCGGAGAAAAGAACCCATTTTATATATATCCCAATTTTCATGTATTTGATTGATAGAAAAACACTAAAAAATTTAATTGGTAAAGTTGAAACCCTCTTGTTATTAAACAAAAAACAAAACACGGTCAATAGTTGTTTTTTGTCAATAGGTTTTTTTTATATATATATATATATACACACACACACACACACGATGACACGTACATTCATGGATCTTGCACAAAAACTTAAACTGGTAATCAGAATGATGGAACTCATACATTAAAAAAGATTTGAGCTATAATATAATTTATCTCATGTTTGCTTTTATTCTTTATAGATATTGGGATATTCAGAAGAACCATGCAAAAAATCTTTAGAAACAGAGGGTCTTCTATCCCCTATAGTTCAAGCAGACTGCATGTGTTTGAGATTTCTTTTTACAGCTGGTGAAAGAGAGGAATTGTATTATTATGAATTTATGATAGACTGAAATAATCACCACAGTAAAAAAACACCTTAAGAAAAAAATATGAGATCAATCGAAAAGTCAATAGTAATATATGCTTCTTGTATGAACAGTTGCATTTGCAAAAGCGTAAACACATTCAATGGAACAATTAAGATCATCGAAGATCAATGACATCAAGTTTCAAGTTAGGGTTCATATAAACATCTGTATGGATGTATTATGAATGCTTTTCCACGTTATGATGTAAGAGATCTAATTTTTTTATTAAATCTAAAATAATATATAGGTCTCATAAAATATTTTAGTATTATTATTAAATTTAAAAATATAATTGTTTTGAAAATTTATTTATTAAAATAAATTTTTTATTAATGTATCCCTTATTTATTTTAATCAAAACAATGTTTTTAATTGATATTATTGTTTTTGTTGAAAACAAAAATATTTTATAATTATTAAAACAAGTTAATAAAAAATATCAAAATAGCATATTTATATTTTGTGTGATTGAAAGTTTAAAAAATCATAAATATAATACAGCTATTTTTAAAATACATTTAATTTTTTTTTATTTTTCAAATTAAGTGTTGCTATCAGCTCTCAAATCACAACTTGCACCCTGTCATGCGTGTCTTTGCCAAATAAGCCACAACAGGAAAATTATTATAAATTGACTAAAAATATATATATTAAAGTTATTTACTTTTCATACGAAGAATAAACTTTAGTAAAAAAATCTTAGTCCTTTTTAGGGTTGCAGGGTAATATATAATCAATATTATTAAACAACTTTAAAAGTTAAATTGATAAGGAAAAAGTTAAACGGGTGCTTTTAGGATATTCATTATTAAGCATTATTTGAATGTATTTCTTAAACTTTATTTATTATTGAATTATGGTAAAAAAAATTGAAAATCAAATATTCAAATAAATTACATATTAAAGGCTACTTTATACGTCCAGGTTTAGGTTATAATATGAATATGAGTTGTGGAATTGATGCTCTGATTTATATCCCATTGATGATATTCTAAAAAAATTGAAAATCAAATATTCAAATAAAAATCAATTAAATCAATTGAATATGTTAAATAATTGTTAGTTTATATGATAATGTTTTTAAGTGTGTATAATAAATTATAAACAAAAAATTAAACACGTTAATTAATTTGGAGTAGAGGAAGTAGCGTGTGTGATCTCGGATTTACTTCTTCTCTTGTATGTGCCTATACTCTCATGTGGTTTTCTTGACAAAGGAGTGGAGGAGAACAATTCTCTTGGTGTTTGAATGCACGCGCCACCGAGGTAATGTAATTAAGGGTGTGTTGGGAAGAGAGGTGTGGTTCGTTTTTTTTTTTTTTAAGTACAATCATCTTAAAACATAAATTATATCTCACTAAAAATAATAATAAAAAAATACATGTTTTTATATGGATTTCATTAAAAAAATCAACCACACTTCTATCCCAGACACACACTAACGATCTATTTGGGATTGTGATAGCAGTTGCGGTTCAAAGTGCTTTTTACGTAAAAATACATCAAGATGATGTTTTTTTATTTTTTTTAAAATTATTTTTGAAATCAGTATCAAAACGATCTAAAAACATAAAAAAATAGTTTTAAAAAAAAATTGAAATGTAAAGGAACGCGGTTTCAGCCTCGTTCCAAACACTCCCTAGGATTAACTTCGATATTTAATTTCCTGACAAACGTGAAAACATCACATATCCATTATAGTGTCCTCTAAAATTTTAACACATATTAAACAGACCACAATGATTTAAAATTTACCTTCTAACATAACAGAGGGATCAACTTTGCCTTCTAACCAAAAGCCTAGGGACTCAAATTGATTTTAAAGACGTGCAAAATAGTAATTGATCAAGGAAGAAAAATGTCATTCAATCGATTATTAAAGGGAGAAATAACGATTTACATATAATTTTTTTTTTAAATATCAACTTAATGTTTGCAGCCAAGATGTTAAGGTAGTGAGTTTTGACAAAAAAAAAAAAACAAATTGAGAATGCTTTTGCAATGATGGACCAAACAAATTGACAAAAAACAAATTATTGATTAAAAGGATAAAGCTTCGTCTCTTAAAAGATCTTTTGATAATTGTACGTCATGACCGATCTATTTACTCGCATTAATTAATCAATAATTTCACTAAAGCAAAGTGGGCTTCATCTATAATAAAGAGGTTAGTATCTATCACTATTTTTCTCACTTGTCCATTTTGACAATACTTCAAGTATTGGTGGAGCATTGAAAAAACGATACCATTTTCATGTATCCATGGTCGTCCAAGTAATATGTTATAAGTGGTTTAGGCATTTATGACCTGAAAAAATACATTGGACTTCATATCTTCCATGAGTATTGCAAGTCTTATCTTTTTCATGGTGTTTTTTCCTCTTTGATTAAAGCCTTGAATCATCATATGACCTAGAAAGAGTTCATCCATAAGAATCCAAAGCTCTTTTATGGCTTTAAGAGGTGGTATATTGACATCCGAACCATCATCCACTAAAATACGATTTACCATCTTTTCAATGACATAACCTTTGATAAAAAATAAAGGCGATCATAGAGTTTTGATCCGAGCAACAAGTCTTTATCATTGAAAGATATCTTCGTGGTGCATACACCGTGAGGCAAATTTGTAGAGTCATCATAACTTTTCTTTATGGTTTTTTCAGTAAGCGTTTTCTCTCTATTAACTTGATAGCAAGAAGAGTGTACATATATATATATATATATATATATATATATATTTCACTGAAATTTAGGTAGAGTTTCCTCTGTATTCTTTGATACCAAGTTATTGACTCAAAGATTTCTCAACCTGTAACATCAATCAAATTCCCGTCCCATCATTTGGACTTTCAAAACACAAGCATATAACAATATCTCATTTATATTTATCATAGAACAATTAGTTAAAGCTAAATAATTTATAGCATGCATCGTTTGTTTGTTTGTTTTTTTTTATATATATAGTTGTGCTCAAAATATATAAACAACCAGCCATACATTTATTCTAAAAATAACAACATCATAACTAACATCATACATAAGTCAATAAGTTAAAATATTACAATTTTTATACATAAAGGTGTATTACAACAAAATATTAGTTCTATCAATTACATCACCTACTTAACAAAATATTAGTTCTATCATTTAAATATGAGTTCTATCAATTACATCAATTACTTAACAACATATTTATATTCGTCTATTTTCCGGTTCGAGAGTGCGAGGTATCTAAAATATGATCACATTTAACCATGATTAAAAATTGCACATTTTGACAAATAATTAATTAAGGAATAACTATGCATATACATTCAAGTAATTCTCGCCTCATTGAATGAATTATCTTATCCTTAATAGATTAATAATTTCATAAATTCTTTTCCAAATAAAAAAAATATAATTTACCAAAAAAAAATACCAAAAGTGTCTCTAATAGAACTCACATATTTAACTTCCATATAAATTAATTAAGCTCACTATTTATCTATTACACCGATTAAATATTTCATTAACCCAAAAGTTTATTCTCTGAACATGTTTATTCATCAAAACAATATTCCTAATAACTAGGAAATAATCTTCTCGACTCACCCATTCAACATGGCATTATTACTAGTAACCAGAAAATTATTTTCTCTACTTGCCCATTCAACAGGATATTATTTCCAGTAACCAGGAAATAATCCCTTTGACCCGCCCATTCAACAGGGCATTATTTCCAGTAACCAAGAAATAATCCCTTTGACCCGCCCATTCAACATGGCATTATTTCCAGTAACCAAGATTTAACAAGGCATTATTCCCAGTAACTAGGAAATAATTCCTTTGACCTGCCCATTCAACAGAGCATTATTTCCAATAACCAGGATTCAACAACGCATTATTTCCAGTAACCAGAAAATAATCCCTTTGACCTGCCCATTCAACAGGGCATTATTTCCAGTAACAAGAAAATAATCTCCTCGATCCATCCATTCAACAGGGCATTATTTCCAGTAACCAGGATTTAACAGGGCATTATTTTGTCTCTCCCTCTATTTTTTTTCCTGTAATCTTTATACCAAAAATCACAATGTACAAAAAATTCTTCTATTATCAGTTAAAATAAGCTATTTAATTACTTCAAAGTGTCGAACACCTACCTGGTGTCTGTGTGCGTGAAGAGGTCCCTTGTTGCTGATTAGGTCCCGCGGCCTTCTCTATACCAACACAATTTACTACGTTATTTTTCATTTATTTGTACCAGTAAAATTATAATAACAATTACATATTTATTGATTATACTCAACACCCTTAATTAAGCGTAATTGAATCATTCATTTATTTATTTACAAAAGTCATTGTTCAATTTAACCTATTAACATCAATTATCTTCAATAGGGCAAAATCTCTCAATAATATTATCAAAACTCAATTTTTTTCTAATTTTCTTCTTTTAATCGAAATTAACCTAAGGAAGAAAGTAAAGATTTTTTTTTCTTTTCTCTTTGAAAAATTCTTACTCCTTTCATAATAATAACACTTATAAACCTATTTCTTTCCTCATTTTCAAAACAATTGTATTAAAACCTCAAATCTCCTAATTATTTCCTCTTTTGGCTGAAAGTTCAATAAAAAAGGAAGAAAATAATTTTTGTTTTTTTTATTTAAAATTAAACACTTACCCAATCTTAATACATATATTCTAACATGGTTCAATCATAATTTGCATCATTCCTATAATCTATAACATAAACCCACAATTTCACATAATCACAATTCTACATAATCCTTCATTAAACATAAAATTAGAGGAATAAATCATTTGGAGCATGTTATTTACCTCACTTTGATAAGGATTTAAGGAAAGAATGCAAGAAAAAAATCAAGTTTTCTTCTCCTCTCTCTTCAAACCCTAGCTTGAATTTCTTCTTCCAAAGCACTCACCACCTTAAAATCACCCCCTCTTTATATTTAACTAAGTTAATCACTCTAATTACTCACTTTAATCGGTGAAATTAATAAGGATTTGTGTAGACAAATCAAAAAATTTCTCCCCCTCTCTTGGTTTCAAACTCTCGGTTAAATGAGAGAAAAAATAAAGCATTTATAGTTTAGGTTTTATTTATTTACACATTGGTCCTCATTACTTTTTATTTCTATTTTTGTCACTTAATTCTTCTTTTTACTTAATTACACCACAACACCTTACCTTTTATTCAATTATGTCCATTTACAATACCTGAAATCCTTTTATTTAATCTATTCGGTATTTTATTTTGTTCAGATTATAATTTATCAGGTTTTCACATTTTTATTATAGTTGGTTTTGTCATTTGCGCGTTTCTTCCTTTCTCTTTTATAAGTGACTAAAGTTCATCATTCATTATCACAATTCTCAAATGAATCAAGCTTTAAGTTGCTAACTTGTAGTATAAGGGTTATATATGAAACTTGACTTAAGGATGTGGAGAAGCTTATAGGAAAAAGGATGTCAAGTTCCATAGGTTTAAAAGAGCCAAAACTTATTTCTGGTAGTGATTGGTGCGAACCCAAATTCATCATATTCATGATATTAAAAGTTGTTACTTCATCATAAAAAATAATTTTTCCATTCTCATGTAGCCTCATGAACCTATCTTTCATAACAAAATATTTTTCTACAAGATGATTGATCAAGCAATGATATTTGTAATAATTTAGATTATCCTCTTGGTTTACTTCTTTGGTATGTTTCAACTCTAGTAGCTCAATGAGATTTGCTTTGAGCCAATAATCTAGCATTCTAGATATGTTTGAGTTAGGGAATAAATACTCATTTTCGTGTCACTCTTTCAAGGATGACTACGTTCTTTTACCATTTTGAAAAGTAGTCAATGTTGCACAATCATTTTTTTTTATTCCAGTTGGTACCTTTACAACAATATAATTAGTTACTAAATACGGTTTTCCCTCAATCTTTGGAACGCTATTTCTGAATCTATAACCTTCAGGCTTAGTGCTTTTAGGTTATTGCATGTATAATTATGAGTTTTTAGTAGCAACAATGCTAAGTTTCATGTCAAGTGCTCGAGTAGCCAACTCTTTAAAAGGCTTTGGTTTGATGCCTTGTAAAATATAGCATCGTCCCCAATGTATCCCTTAAATACACATAGCTAGTGCAAAAGTTTTGATGAGTCGATCCTTATAGTTGAGGCTAAGTTTTCTCCACCAATAAATATAATCAATGGCATGCTTTTTTTTTTGTTGACGTGCATTACTTCAAGTTAGTTTATTAGTCAAAGACATTACTTTTCAATAGACGGACAAACTATTTTACCATGAGATCACCATCAATTTCGGTATTGTTACAAGTCTCCACAAAGTGAGACACATGTTGCCTTGGATTCCCTTTACCATCAGATTATTGAGACTTTCATGGTTGGTAGCTCAGAGGCATCTTTAGTAAGTCAATCTTTTGGGTGTACAACTTCACATAAAAAAACGAAGGTTGAATTGATTTTTCTACTTTGTTCGTGATGAATTTTTTGATAAGTTCTTTCAGTTAATTCATGGTGAAGATGCCATTGGTAATACCATGAATATTCCTTGTGGCTTCAATTGTAGAATCCTGAACGACATCTAATTGATCTACTTGCGAATCCTTTATAGTTGAAGTTTGGCTTCCCTTGTTCATGCTCTTGAGTATGTTTATCGACTTTGTTATTTAGTGGTCTTTTACCTTGAGTGAACTTGAAAGCCCTTTAATGAGTTTTGACAAGTTAGTCACTTGATCCTCCAAATATGCAGTCTCGATCATCATAACTGACGTGGTGCTAAAACTAGAAGCCTTACTTGGTGATTGAATTGTAGAAGTCTTCATGGGTGAATTTTTAGAGTATTCACCTTAAGTGCTGAAGAAAAGCCTATGTGCCCCACTTGACTTTTGTGATGGAGTTACTTGTAACTTCAGCTTTGAAGCAAGCTCTCGTGCCTCTTTTGCATTTGATGCTGACATCAGCTCAATAATTGGCTTAGTTTGCACATACAACTTTGTGATAGATTTTGTTTTCAATGGCGGGTTGAAGAGTCTTCAACGATATATCGGTGACTTGAATCAGTAGCCTTGTTTTTTTGGAAGCGACAATGGTGATCATTTTCTTCCTAGTTGTCATTAAGAGGTTGTTGGAAATTCTTTCTGAATGGAAGAGATGAGAGGTATAAATGTTCCTAGTAGAGTTGCTAGAAATTTGTAGACACAATTTTTAGCATCTAAAATTTAACATGCACATGTGTACAAATATTTGATTTTATTAAATATATGACTAGGCACAATCTCTATTTAAAATATTCTTATAAAAAATAAAAAAAATTCTTTGATCCTTCCCTTGAATTTGGTATATGGTAATTTGATTTATATGTGAAATCAAGCCAAGATTTGTGTCTTGCAAGAACATGAATTTAGATATGCATTGAAGAGTGATATTTAGTGATCTGATAATTTAAAGAGTATCTTTGATTGGCTTTCAAAGTGTTATTGAAGAACTCTTATGAGATGTTTATGCTTGATCCAATATAGTTTCGTTTGTTGAGAGCTTTTGTGAGAGTTTCCCTGCTTAAAGAGTTTGTCTTGAGAAAAAAATTGTATCTCCAAAAATATTTTTATTTTTAGGGTGAAGCCCTCTATTTATAGAGTTTTTTAGAAGTTCTCAGGTTCTTTTTCAATGCCATATGATATTATTTTATTGGTTGATTTTTATTTACAGGATCTCATATATATATGACAAAATATCTTAAAAATCTCATCCCATATGTCAACTTTTTATTGACCAAAAAATATATGAAAATCCATTTATTTTTTTTATCATTTATTTTTCATGTCATTTATTTTTATTTTATTTTATCTTTTCATGTAAAAAAAATAACAAATATCAAATTTTGATTGCAACATATTTGCAATTTTTTTTATATCAAATTGATGTTTATAGCGAAGTTGATAAGGTGGTTAATTCTTACATAAAGGCTTTGAGAATGCTTTTGCAATGATGGACCGAACTAAAAAGATAAAGTTTCACCTCCTAAAAGAGACCCTTTGATAATTACACGTCAATTAATAAAAAATAAAATAATATATATATATATATATATATATATATATATATATATTTCATATCAGATGAAAAAAATTTAAATATTCTATAAATATATTTATATAATATAAATATATTTTAGGGTTTTAGGTCATGTTTAATAATATTCATACCCTACCAATTATTAACTGGATAAAAAAACTCATATATTTAAATTAGATTCGATATACATGAAACCCGTATTAAATTGTAATTCTACTTGCACTTATTAAATAAGAGATTTTAATATATTTAATCAATATAATTACTATTAAATTAAATAATTCATAAACATTGTAAGCCTAACATCAATTAATAAAATAAAATAATAATGTTATTTTTTTTCCCTTAACATCATTCAAACTGCTTCATCATTCATAGAGTGGAAAAGGTTCTTGTAAAGAGTCAAAATATTTTTTTTTATGAGAACTACAATGAATTAGGCTAGTGATAATTTATATTTGATAATTTCTTTCTTGGATTGGCCATGTTTAGCCACCATCACTTTAAGGATGATCTTTAGCAATTTCTGTTAGATCTCATAAATTCCTCACCAATTCCATGTTCCCTTTAAATAACAATATCCAAATTTAATTTTCTGTATGTTTTTCTTTTTCTAAAATACAAATAAATAGTTTTTTCAGTCTTTAAAACATTAGCACATATATTAAATTAAGAACCTCCATATGCTCCTCACCCTTCACTTCAATAAATAGGCACCATACCTCCCCAACTTCTCCTCATATCCATCCTTTCAAGCACCAATTAACCAAAGGCAAATTAAAACATAAATTTCAAGCAAGATGGAAAGCTTTTAGGAATGTAAGCTTTACATTGTTGGGCGTTGTTCTATTGCTTTTAGCCTTAGTTACTTGTGAAGCTGGGCTTTCTATGTCTGGATTCATTCAAACTAGAAATACCTAACTTGTCCTAAATGTCTCTCAATTCCTTTTCAGTGGGTTCAACTCCTACTAGATGATGAATGTTGTAGCACAACCAAGTTAAAGGTACAAAGTATCTAATGTGTTTCGCGAGGCTACTGCCACAGGTCGCACTGTCTGTTGAATATGGGCATTTAGTGATGGAGGTTATCAAGCTCTGCAAATTCCTGGGGTTTATAATGAGTGTGTCTTCCACGTGTATGCTTGTATATTTCTATCTCTAAAATTATGTTTTAACTTGTTTCCTAACTGAGAAAAATTTAAGCAATGCTAAATACTGTTTGTAATTCTTAGGGACTTGATTTTGTTATTTCTAAGGCAAGAAAGTACATAATTCGCTTAATCTTGACATTAAGCAATAATACCATGACTTTGGAGGGAGACCACAATACGTGAATTGAGTTAGAGCCGCAGGAGTGCCAGAAAACAACGATGATTATTTTTATTTATACAAATGCTGTTGTGAAGGGCTATTACAAGAACCATGTCAAGTTACATATTTTGAGCACCAAATCAAATATGACAGATTTCCCTTTTGTAATGTTATGATTAGAGATTAATAATGTTTCTTTTCCTTCTTTATTTTTTCAACACAGAGAGCGTTAACAAGGATCAACACGATCACTGGAGTTGCTTATATGGATGAAGCAACCATCATGGCATGGGAATTGATGTACGAACCTCGCTGCCAGGTTGACTACTTTGGAAAGACTATAAACGTAAGAAACAACGACCATGAATAATTGATTATTTTTGCAGGTAGTCGTCAAGTTAATTATAATATCATCTATTAATTAATGATTGCCTTTAAATCTGAAAAGGATGGGTTCAAGAGCTGGCACCCTATGTTAAATCTATTGACACTGAGCATTTGTTGTCAGTAGGTATGGAAGGTTTCTATGGGGACTCAATTCCTGACAGGAAACGATACAATCCTGGTTACCAAATCGGTACAGATTTTATTACCAATCTTCTTGTTAGGGAGATTGATTTTGCTATAATACATGCATACCCTGACATATAGTAAGCACGAAAGGAAATAATAATCAATCAATCATGATGTTTTATTCACCAAGCTTAAAAAGACATGTTGCAAAGATAATTAACATGGTACTGTTTTGTCAAATTACAAGGTATCTGGACAGAATGATAATGCACAAATGGAATTCATGCAGAGGTGGATGTCCAGTCATTGGACAGACTCAAAAACCATATTGAAGAAGCCATTGGTTTTTGCTGAATTTGGGAAATTAAATAAAGATCCAGGATACAATACAAGTGTAAGGGATTCTTTCTTGATACAGTCTATACAAGCATCTACAACTTTGCAAGAAATGAAGGAACAATTAGTGGTGGATTGGTTTGGCAAATTTTGGCTGAAGGCATGGACTCATATTATGATGGATACTAGATTTTTTTATCTTAAAATCCATCAACAAGCTGTGTCATTGCTCAACAGTCTAATAAGATGAATTAGTCAATAATTTCACTAAGGCTAGTGAGAGGAGGATTAGTAGAACAATCATAGGTGCACAAGATAGATATGTAGGGGTAGTCAAGTAGATGGAAGGTGTTGCAAGATATAGATCATTCATGTTCACATTTTTTCATGTCAGAGCTTGAATGAATGAAATGTTGCTTTTAATTTGGTTGCCTTATTCTTGCGTATTTTTATGTATTTTAGTTACCTTATTCATAGCAAAAACAAAAATAATTATGCGCTGCCTACTCGAAGCAAAATTTAATTAGTCATTTACAAGATTTTAAAGCAAAATAGATTACAAATGTAGCTGTCATAGAGCACATGTCAGAAAAGAACTATAGAAGGGAAATATTGAACTTGCACAATATAAAAAAAGGGCCTTACTATTTTTTTTTTATAAATAACCAGCAAGGCTTTGGTAATGGCTTTACATAAAGCTGAACCTATAAAATTAGATTATCCCCCCTCCTCTCCCCCATCATCTAGCCGAGGAATAATAGTTGAAGATGTCTTTGGAGGCCATTCTATATCAACCGGAGGCCATGACATGGCTGACTGCGTACTGGATACTGCAGATGTCATGGAAGATTCTGATTGCAAAAATGCTAGCTGAACTTGTTGATTAGCTGAAATAGATGGAGTGGGTGATGAGTTGCTTGCTGAAGACCGGTGTGCAGTGAAAAATATTTTTGAGACAGGTCCTAAATCCTCATACCAAGAAGCGCTGCTCTTTGCTGCTGGTGCTACAATACCACTTGTTTTGCTCGAGGCTTCTAGCTAAACCCCATTGCGAATAGATGATGACTTTACCTCTGGAATTCCAGAATCAGTTACTATAACTCTTCTTTTCTCTTTTATCAGCCTATGATAAATGCCCAAAGTCATAAAAATAAAAAAAAGGGGGCAATTTCTTTAGTATGTTCATGCAAAAAAACATAAATAGACATAATTGATATCTCTCAAACATTGATAAGTGTGCTACACACCACAACCTATTTATCCTACGTGTTTAGTAAGTTTTTATATTTGTTTTATTTTTAATTTTAGTCCTTAAACACTTAATAGTTCTATATTAGCTGAATTTTATTTTACTCATCAAAACCAAGTATCAACTAAGCCTCATAATTTTTTTTTCAATAGTGTAAGATCCCTATATATATATATATATATATATATAGCATCCAAAACAAACTACAAAGTCAATCTCAAATAAAGCACATATCAAATAAAAAAAAATGAGTTAAGAGATCAAAATAAAAATTAGGACATCAACACCCCTACTAACATTACAAATCAAACTCTAATTTTGACATAAAAAGACTAAATATTTCTTTAATCTTTAAATTTGGTTATTTAAGTTATAATTATTTAACATCAATAAAATTAATTTTTTCTTTCCGAAACTAAACTTTAACTAAAAGATTAAACATTTTCGCAACACATCGAGAATCTCATGCATACGCATGAAAAACAAATAACTAGGACTAATCATAAAGTAAAGCAATGTTAAAAGATTAGTTACTTTTTTTTTCTTTAGGAAAATAAGAATTAAATTAAATTATAAAATTAAATGATGCAAGTTATTTAGTGGAATTACCAGCTGAAATGAACATTATTTTATCATCAATTATAAAATATATATTTTTACAAAGTTGGTATATATTTTTAAATAGTCTTTTTCATTAGTACTTCGTTAATCTAAATATGAAAATAATATGAATTACACATGGAGCATATATCATAATAACTAGTTAACTTAAAAAAAAAACAAAACAAAACAGTACGATTTATTTCATTACCAGGGAAGTAATCATGCTAGGCATTTTTTTACTTATTAGACTTTAAAAAGGTTGAAATGGGTTAAGATTTTGGTTTGGAAGACCCAAACAAGTAACTTTAGGAAGCCCATCCATTTGACAAGTCCATTGGCCGAAGTATATGGTATTGACCCCAAAGTCTTCTCACACGCACCTGTTTCTTGATCAATAATTGGTATTGACCCCAAAGTCTTCTCACATTCACATATTTCTTGATCAAACA